>Ga0131853_10009349_pt1 | contig 17937 bp, 7 predicted proteins | sample TergutLab28metaG_FD_92764 | JGI IMG/M metagenome (GOLD analysis project Ga0131853, IMG submission 92764) | Labiotermes labralis P1 segment gut microbial communities from Petit-Saut dam, French Guiana - Lab288 P1 (version 2) (version 2) | ecosystem: Host-associated > Arthropoda: Insects >... | reverse complement strand
TCCAGGAGGTGGGATGTGGGTATATGGACTGGATTGGGTTGGCCCAGGATAGGGATAGGTGGCGGACGCTTGTGAGTGCGGTAATGAACCTTCGGGTTCCATGAAATGCGGGGAATTTCTTGATTAGGTGCAAACCAGTTAGCTTCTCAAGAAGGACTCTGCACCATGGAGTAAGTAAGTAAGTACCGCGGCAATGATGGATTGGTTGGTTGCCTGGATAGTTCGTTGGTTCGCTATTTTGGCACTTTTGAATGTCTTGACTGATGTGTAACCTTCTTACTGTGTGGTATTCACCATGCAGGTTTGCTTGTTGTTGAATATTTGAGTACCCCTATATCTTGGCCTCCAGATGCTGCTGCAGGACCACCTATTTCTCGGTTTGATGATAATACTTTGACACTCACTGTTCACAGCCATTAGCCAACACTCTACATATAACGTAACATAGACAATGGGTACACGACTACGAGGACAATTGAAGCTGGTGAACAAGCTGTTCTGTGTTACACCTGCATTTATAACACACAGCCGACATTGTGTTCGTTCCTCCACTGCAAGGCATGGGCAGTCAGCAAGGCTGTCCAACATGTATCATTTGTATTAATTAAGCACTTAATGTGTGGTACGAGGCAGCCCTTGTATTAGGGGTAACATGCAACAGATGGCGTAAGAGGCAGGGGATAAGTTGATGTGCAGTGATAACAACACTGGAAACTTGGCCCCGCGGAGAATTTCGTGCGAAACTTATTCTCCTGATTGTGGTGTAGAGTGATGGCACAGTGAAAGCGCGTTGTATTGGAAAGTGGTACAGAGCGTTCCAAAATGGTCGACAGTACATGCGGTTGGCCTGACACATCAGTGGCGGGTTTTTGACGGACCACGAATGGAGGAACTGGTTTTGGAAAGCTGACGATTCGCAGTTCGAGATCCATCCGTAGCATTGGAGGTGTCTGTCAGACCTGATGCAATCACTGTCCACGAAAAACTTGGATAACGCTAAGTGTGAGCGCGCTGGGTACCAAGATGTCTGACGGAAAGAAATGAGTGGCTGTAATCCACAGTAACTGGCGATGACGTGTGTGCGCACCGCTTGACACCCCAAACAAAACAGGCTGTAGTGCAGCTTTGCCGGGAGCCAAGTAATTCGAAGTGTGTCTGTCTATTCTTGGGTCCAGTAGGAGCCGTCCAGGTTGAAGTCATGTCGCGGGGCGAAACAGCGCGAACACGTTCGGCGACTGTGTGATGCAGTTCCTAGGAAGAGACTGGATATGTGTCGCGAGGGGTGGCTCTTCAGCACGTCTGTGCAACTCCTACACAGCGCCAGTTGGACGCAGCATGTGGAACGTCTAGACCAGCCACTCCATAGTCCTGGCATTCCTGATCGGACTGTCGTTTGTTTGGGCCGCCGAAGAAACGTGTGGGAAGTCGCCGATTCAGAAAGAATGCGGAAATGGAAATGTGTGTTCGCGAATGCGACAGCCCTTTTTTTTAATACCGCGACGGAATTTTCAATCTTGTGCTAGAATGGGACATATGCATCAGTGCTCGGCGATTATGGTGACATGTAATGATACTACTGCGGAATAAACAGGCTGTATTTAACATTGTAATAGGTTTTCGTTTAATGTTTCTCACCTGGAGAATCTTGCTTATTTATTATTCTTGTATGTAAGAAGCATATAAACGTGTCATGTAAAAAGTGCACCCTTGTACAGGCACTAAGGCTCTGTACAGGCCGTACGGCCCATAGGGGGAGTAGAGGTATAGCTCTACTCTTTCTTGACCACGGCACTAGAAGGGGTGAGGGGTCAGCGGCACGCCCCGGCCGCTCTTTCCCCCCGGGAAAGACCCGGTACCCATTGTACAGGAGGCTGGGTGGGCCCCAGGGTCGGTCTGGACAGGTGCGGAAGATCTCGCCCCCACCGGAATTCGATCCCCGGACCGTCCAGCCTGTAGCAAGTCGCTATACCGACTACGCTACCCGGCCCACAAATGTGTGGTGTGGTATAAGTAAATGGTCTAGTGGGAGGTGCTTTTCCTGCCCCATCGTTTAAGGGCTTGCCTTTTCTTAAATCGAGCGCTTACTTTTGTCGTTAGGCCTGTATCTGTTGTTTCTAGTGGTCATACACGTTGCGATAATCCCTTTTTTGTATATTTATGGTTGTACTGTTCTGTCGGCGTGAATTTTGCCTTCTACTGCGAATGTACGAAGGTTGGTCAGAAATTTAAGTCTCTTATTTACACCTGTAATGAGGACAGTTAAGATTTAATTATAGTGCTATCCTACTCCTTTCCAACACAGTCCCCACCATAGCCGAGACATGTGTCCTACAGTAGGGCTCGTCTTTTCAATGCTCGTAGATTTGACCCCGTGCCCTGTGTTATCAGCCGTTGTGTCACAGCCGTTTCCAGTTCTCCATCGGTTTTAAATTTGTCGCCGCCAACGTTTTGCTTCAGTGCTGGAAACACGGTGGTCCCTCGGAGACGAATTCCCGTGATAAGAGTCCAGTTGAAATGTGACGGCACACGGTGACGCACGGGAGGGGAAGTGAAGGGGAAACTGGTGAATGGAGTGGGTAGCCAGTACCCTTCGCACTACCTCGGAACATGGTGTACCCAGCAGTACTACCGCTGATGCGCACACCTCGGCTGCCAGCAGTCGTTTGAACTGACGCCCTTGCCGGTTTAAATGGATTCGTCCGTTTCGCCGAAAGACGAAATCTGGTTTCTGCGCGTTTGCCTTCACATTTCAAACGCATTCTACTACCACATACAGTATAGTCGGTGTACGTACAAAATTACACGTCATGTAAACTTAATTTTTGATGGGGCTGCCCGTGTAGTTGCTCTTGTGATATCTTAATTCCTCAACCTGCCCTAACGGGGTACATCGTTATACACTGTCGCCCCCAGTTGAATGTGGTTACCCACCCTTGCGGTAGTTATGGTGGGAATATAATCAATTTTTGTCATGTACGATTTTATGCTCGAGACAAACAGTGTGACTACTGTCACTAAGGCCAAATGACTGACTCGATTGATGCTGTGTAAAAAAAAAACAGGTGACTCTACTCCAGAAATTGATTAGTTTGTTACCAGAAAACCTGTTTAGCCGATTCCACAACACCTGGCACACAAAATTAATCTAATTACTTTATTCTTGATGATTTGGAAACACTTTTGGATGAATAATTACTGACACATGGCATACGAACCGCGCCTGTAGATGACCGTTTTATTCCTTCTGATTCCGCTTAATAAATGCTTCATGGCAAAGCATATTCTATCTTCACGAAGGATGTTTGTTGGACAGCTATTTATTGTCTTTCCCCCTTCCACGTCTTCAGCATAACCACTTATTTCGCAGCATTCCGGTATTCTTGTCTTGCCTTAAACTTGCCGGAAGGGTGTTGGTTGAATGTGCAAGAACGTGGGTGGGACAGGGTATTGGAAACGGCAGTGATTGTGCTGTGCAGGCAGGAAGTCCCGTGGCTGAAGAACAACCATTTTGTTTAAGCAGGTCAGTTCGTATTTTACCAATTGGAGGGACGCGACTTATTTTTTGACTAAGGAATTCAGTTTCATGTCCTGTCAAGGCCGAAGTTCGTTATCTTAAAGACATGTGGTTTTCAGCCCGTTGCGTTTTGTGTGCTAAAATACAAGTAAATGTCCGCCTAACACAACACGTTTATTAGAAGCCTTATTGCCATTGCATGTTTCCTAAACTAGTGCAAAGCCATCCTCAGTCCGTGCAAAATTGTGCAAATGTAAACTGTCCATCTGTGTATGTAGGATTAAAAGGTAAAGGTAAGTGATCCCGTTACAGGCCCGGTGTGGTCCAGAGGGTGGGTAGAGGTGTAGCTCTACTCTTCCATGACCGCGGCACTAGAAGGGGGTGAGTGGTCAGCAGCACGCCCCGGCCGCACTTACCCCCGGGAAGGACCCGGTACCCATTTTATAGGAGGCTGGGTGGGCCCCAAGGCCGGTCTGGACGGGTGGAAAATCTCGTCCCGGTCTGGGATTCGATCCCGGACCGTCCAGCCTGTAGCTCAGTCGCTATACCGACTGAGCTACCGGGCCCGCATTTATGTAGTATAATTCATGCATTATTATTAGAAGCAGATATCAAATTTCAATAATACGTTCTTATAATAAAACCAACTAGATGCACTAATTTCTCAAATTTATTTTTGGAATAAAACTACATATTTCGGACAGTTACCCTGTCCATCATCAGGAGTTTTTCACTCTACACACAGCAATGATACATGTCATACAGGTTTGCTGACATCTTGCTGTCAGCAATAAATAAATTTGAGGAATTAGTGCATCTAGTTGGTTTTATAGTTCGCGTGCGGACTAAGGCCACGGAGTTTTTTTTTTAGTTTTAGTTTAGTTGGTTTTATTGTAAGAATTTATCGCGATGCACGGTCACCTGAACGTCAAATTCAATAATACGATATATACGTATTTGTATATTTTGTCATTTTACAGCCTGATGATGGCTTAATGCGAGCTGAAACATGTAGCTGCAATTAAGTTTCTAACGAACAGGTGTTGCGTTTGATATTTATTAGTATCTTTGTTACAGGTTGATTTGTATTGTCTATATTTTGTTCTGTTAACGTTGCGGAAATTGTTTGTGCGTACTGAAGTTTTAGGGTGAAGTACGTTGATGGTAGGATAACATATTTGACTGGGAGTTGGGGATACGAAATTGGGTGACTTGGATCAGGATAGTGGCAAGTGGCGGCCTTTTGCGGTCAGAGTGGTGAATGTGGCGATGACGTGTCAAATACCAACGAAGATTCTGTGTGATAGATTTGGTTCTGTGAACTTTTCCACTTTTTTTTTATTTGTTGATTTTGTGTTTCACCCTGTCCTTCATCTCTGTAGTTAGCATTCAGACAACCAAGTATTACTGTGTTTTCCTTAAAATTCATTTCAGCAAGGCGCGTGTGTTTTTATGTTTCTTATGTAGCGGTTCTGGAAGTACGCGTATGACTTGGGCCCTTGAAGTATGAAGTTCTTCTAATTTTTAATAAATTCAGTTCTAGTCTCAATAAAACACATCGCGTCTTCACTACAAAACCCAATCAGTGCGGGCTTTGTGGAGAAATAATTTTGTTTGTTGTGAGAATCCTACGCAAGCCGAAATGCTGTTTTTTTTCATTGTTCAAGACAGTGGCATATGCTGTCACATTGGTGCCCGAATATCCGTCTTCAGGCTTTAATGTTTCACCACATTGCAACGGCATGGCGGATTTCATGCGATGAAGTCCGCAAGAACCAAATTTGGTCAGATTCAGTTGAAGCTAGAAGCACACTGACAAATGAATTGCGTTTATGTCTTTAAAAAGTCGTCGTGAAAGAGATGTGGCATCATCGTTGTATTTATTATTGTTTATGACGTGTGCCTTGGTGAGAATTTGCGAATAGTGACGTCACAAATGTTATAGTTCTTGAATGTGTTGGATGTTGATTCTTTCTGTTAGCAGATGTTCATAAACATATTTGGGAGTACAAAATCTAATCACTGCTCAGCCATACTGTGGCCACGTAGGGCCGGTCCATGGCTCTGCCCGCTGCACTTTCCTTTCGAACTCATAACGCTTCCTCCTGCAGGCGTCTTACAGCCCGTTCTTCTAAATGGGGTGTTCACGGGAATGTTCATAGGGTCATTAAGCGCTTTGGGGTGGCGGTGGATATGATCACGGCAGTAGGCAGGGAGGGGATGTCATCCTCGCCATTGATGAGACTTCTTTCCTTTGCCACAGCATAGAACAGGGAGTTAAAAGTGCCAAGCAAAAAGCCTTTTAGGAAACATCATTAACGGAATAGAGATAATGGAAAGTCGGACTGGCGTTAGGTTATGCTTTGTCCAGCGGCGCGTTTTTGTGGAGAAATGCGTACAAGTGTGTTTTGTTCTGTGAACTCGTTAATTAATACGTTCTATTAGCGACTTCCAAACAGGTTACCCTGGGTTTTTAGGGTTTGTCCAAACAAACGGCAACAAGAGATGAAGCTAGTGAAATCAGTTCGTTTGCCACCATCAGAGTCGACTGTTCCTGTATAGTAGTGAAGCTTTAATTGTTAATTGGATCCGCCGGTACTTTTCTGCCCGTACGAGAGGACCGAAAACTGCAGATGCGCGTCACATAGTCTCCGACAAATGCGCACGTCTGTCGGTCGTGTGTTCTAAAGCAGTGCTAGTTGCCAGTCTTATCAATGTCTCCGTCTTGCCTTGACCTGCAGCATGAGACGTGACGCCCTGTCCCACTCCAGACGATCCATGTTGACGAAATGGATTTTCTGTAAGTTTATCCTAGAACAGGCCACGAAGGCCCAGAGGGGCAGTAGAGGTATAGCTCTAACCTCCGCACTAGATGGGGGTGCGTGGTCAACGCCACGCCGCGGCCACTTTTTGGAAAACCCGGTGCCCAATGTACAGGGGCTGGGTGGGCCTTAGGGCCAGTCTGGACGGGTGCGGAAAATCTCGCCCGCACCGGGATTCGATCCCCGGACCGTCCAGGTCGTAGCGAGTCTCTATACCGACTGCGCTATTCAGTAGGACCCTATTTGGGTGCAGATAACGGGTTCAGCGCTGCGGGCTGGACAAACGAATCCTGGATGGGTTCCCGACAGGGAAAGAGATTCTTGTCTTGCCCACGTGTCCAAATCGCGTTTCGGCCCACCTAGTCTCTTGTTCAGTGCGTACCGGCTGCTCTGTCTTTGTGAATGAAATGGCCGGAGTGCGAAGCTGACATTCACGTCGAGCATTATGATTAGATTAAGTGAAGCCACACTTGCAGTCTGCTGTTATACACTAGAGGGAGGGGATGTAGTCAGTTACACGCCCCGGTTGCTTTACCCCCGGAGTGAGAGCCGCGGTAACCATTTCATAGGAGGCTAGAAAGAGGAGTTCGATATTTATTGGTTGGTTTTCCGTTATGGAAGAATTGCGAACCGCTTAGGTTGTGTAGTATCGGTTCGTATAGTATTGTTAGGATCGTTATGTTGAAAAAGTCGTTTTATGAATGCAGGCGGATGCAAGTCTAAATTCGACATCCACAATTCGGGACGAGGGTAGTAACCTGTGAACCCCATCGTTTGATTCTTTGGGAATGCGATATTCTTCTGAAAATTTACGTTGACATACTTTACCACCAAGACCACCACCATCACCACCACCACCACCACCACCACCACCACATATACTGGAGTTCAGTATTCGGTTCTTCCCCAGGATTGGCCATTAGTGGTGATGATTTATTGTAGGTATGTAAGAACAATAATTGAAGCATGGTGTGGACTGCACAACTTTTTGCGACACATTTATATGTTCAAATTCTGCTTGGTCGAGTGTCGATTGTGATGTGCAAAGCAAACGACATTTCTTCGGATTGATGACAGTTCATAAACACTGCCTCTATCAAGCAGTTGTGATTTTTTGTGTAATTCTTCGTTGTTCCATCCCGTTGCTTAGCTTCTTGCACGCTTCGCGTTATTTTCACAGCCTGCCGCATCTGTGATTGCACCAACGATTGGTCATCAGCAGAAGGGGGGGGGGGGGGGGAGTGAAATGTGTAACTACAGGATGGCGTGCAGTAATGCCTCAGACGTCCCAAAACAACAGAGAAGTGGGAGCAAAAAGGGGCATTAATTATTTCTAAGTTTTTGTATTCCACGTCTGTGAAGGTAAACCAGTGTTCAAGGGACTCAGAGGAGTAGGAAGATGTTGAGGATTTGCGGTTCTTGCTTATCGTGATGACTGTTATATGGCTGTCGTGTGGAGGTCTTGACAACAAAATACGATGAGTGGTTTGGGCTCCAAAGCGCAGGGAATGCATCTTCTGCTCAGAGAAGTATGCTTCATATGTTGCTGCGTGCTGTTAGTTACCTATCAGACCACAAGAAATTGGGGGACTAGTTTTCGTTTCTTATGCGGAGGATACTTTATGACACACTTCATCAGCAGAGTCCAGACCTCCGTACTGTCTTCTATCGATAAAAGTATTCTGTTGAAATTCGCTCATGATTTTGTTTCTGAATCATCGTTTTCTGTAATATTTTCCTTCCAGTTGAATTTGATGTGTATGGACGAGGAGAGGGGGGTGTATAGGGTCTTGCTGGGGAAACCGGAGGGAAAGAGACCACTGGGGAGACCTAGGCATAGATGGGTGGATAATATTAGGATGGATCTCCAGGAGGGGTGGGGTGTGGGTATATGGACTGGATTGGGCTGGCCCAGTATAGAGACAGGTAGCAGACGCTTGTGAGTGCGGTAATGAACCTTCGAGTTCCATGAAATGCGGGGAATTTCTTGACTAGCCGCAAACGAGTTAGCTTCTCAAGAAGGACTCTGCACCATGGAGCAAGTAAGTAAGAAAGTATTATCAGTGCCCTGAAAGACAAACGAATTTTTACGGTGGGAAATTGGTCACCACTCGTTGCTTTTGGTTATTTAGGCTGAAGAGATTGCTTCTAGTTTCTTGTTGACATTTGAACGTTGTGTGCTGAAGTTTGGCAGAAATGGGATTGTTTTATACACGGATTCAAAGTAATGTCAGATATGATTTAACGATTTAAAACCAGTGGTTAGTATGTGTACCACGACGTTTAACAGAATAAACAGCGCTTATTTCTCTCTAAAGCATTGTGATGTTTGGGGTGGAGGTGACATTCGTTCCCTGTGAAGGACGAACTGAATCCTGATAAATGATATAGATGAATTTTAGGTGTAAATTCGAGCGTTTGCGTGAAATTGGTGTTTACATCACGTTGGTAATTATATGTACCACGTGCTGCGACATTCATGTTGTCACTGTGTGTTTCTGTACGTTTCGTATGGTTCTCGCAACACACGGAATATTCTGTTCGACGGCACTGGACGAGTTGCAAGGTACACGAACCACGTAAGGCAAACGGAGTGTTGTCCGTATAAACACCATGAAGGCGTATGGGGGATTGGATGTACAGTCTATAGAAATTTCTTAACCCCTGTATTAAGTGGAGATCAGTGGTCAGCCTCATGTCCCGGCCGGTTTTACTCAGGGTAAATGTTTCGGCACCCATTGAATAGCGGGCTGGATGAACCTTGCAGCTCCTTAGCCTATTACAGGATACAGAAAGTTTCTTATGCCTGGAATAGGAACAGGATTCCTGGGTCGTCAGATCGTAGCCCAGTCACTGTACCGACGTTATGTGTGTGAGGCGGGAACTTCGGTTTTTAGACGCGTTCACAAAACTGCAAAATAAAAAAAGCGACTATAGCTTCTACATGCATGTCTTTCCGCATGGGTAAACTAGATTCCCTCTAGACAGATTTTCATGGAATTTTATATTAGATTTTGTTGAGAAAATTGACGTTTGGTTGAAATATGGCAAGAAAACGGGCCCTTAACATAAATGCTTATGTTCATTCGTATTACAGGGTTATTCGAAATGATTGTCTGGGTTTTAACAACTAGTCATACACAATACACTTGAGATAGGTAAAAAGTAAGGGTAAAGTGTTCCCGTTACAGGCCCGGTGTGGCCTAGGGGGTGGGTAGAGGTGTAGCTCTACTCTTCCAGGACCGCGGCACTAGAAGGGGGTGAGTGGTCAGCAGCACGCCCCTGCCGCACTTTACCCCTGACCCGGTACTCATTTTACAGGAGGCTACTTGAGATATGAGTATATGTATTTTTTTATTTAATAGAACAACACCCCAAGCTTTTGTTACATATGTTTTGTTTATGTTCCTCCTCTTCCCGCAAGTATACCGGAACTGAAGGTACGAATCAGAACCGCCATTGCAACCATCACCGCTGAGATGCTACAGACAGTTTGGAACGAACTCGGTTATCGTGTTGGTGTTTGTAGAATCACAAAGGGTGCACATATAGAGCACCTGTAAGGTATGTAACAATGACTTGGAGTGTTGTTCTATTAGCCCTTAGCCTACTAACGTAGAGAATATGGTGAGCTCCGAGTAATCCCATCTGCCATTTGCTGGCATTACTGGGAGCTCACCATATTCTCTACGTTAGTACGCAAAGGGTTAAATAAAAAAATACATATACTCCTATCTCAAGTGTATTGTGTGTGACAAGTTGTTAAACCCCGACAATGATTTCGAATAACCGTGTACAGTCTCCCTGAATTCTTCTCAGAATGAGAAACGTTTAGACAGAAGCCGTAGAGAAAATAAAAATACATTTTGTATCATCCCCCCCCTCCCCCCCGAAGATTGTGCCGTTTATGAGAAAATGCAGTGAAAACAAAAGTACATTTAACGTTCTGTTTGCAGCAGTGATTGATTGCCTAGAACGGTTAGGAGTAACTCGCGTTGTAATGGGCTTGACGTAAACGTTATAGTCTTTATCGCGCGAAAGAGTATAACTTTATTTCTGAATGTTGAATTTTTGAGAACCATATGCTTGGGGGTAAATGATGCCGGGAATGGAATGCTAGATTAGTGGGGAGGTGTCTCATGTATAAAACATTTTGATAACATCGCTTACTGGGCCTTTCTTGGGATCTGCATGCTGGAAACTGACTGGTTTAAGACGACGCTGTGTGGAAGGGGGAAGGGGAAGGGGGGTGCTGTAGATCTTTCGGCGAAAAATGTGAAGGAATCTTGCTTTGTTTGGTATTCTTGAGTTATGAGTAAAGCCAGTCCATCGACTTGTAGGAATTTCAGTGGAATATCAAGAGAAAACAAAAGCTGCAAAATCCGCCAGCACACACACACACACATCTGACGGTAATTGTCCCATATGGTGTGTAGTTCTGAAACATGTTTTTTTTTTTTGCGTAAGAAAGTCACGGTTTCTCTGACAGTAAATTGTGTTAATCTGTAGTAATTATATATTTAATATACCAATCAAATGCACATATACAATAGAATACATGTATTATCAACACTCTCTTGCTTGTTTCGGCGCTTATTGCGCCATCTTCAGGGATAACTCTATCGTATGCCCACAACTATTGTTACGTTGTTTGATTACAGATCTTTAGTTGTATTATACAGAGCGATCAAAAAGTCTTTGTGCACCTGCTTTCTGTATTGTAATCATCAGGTGCACAGAGACTTTTTGATCACCCTGTACATTGGGTTTCAACTTTATTTACAGTTAAAGACCCATATTTGGTTCAAATTTTAAATGTTAAAGTTCAACCAAATAAGGCTTTTTAAATAATTTTAAATGAAGTTGTAAACCATGTAAACATGTAGAGCAGTTTACAGATCAAATAAACTGTATATAGTTGCATCTTGTTGGACATTTATTGACATAGAATTGCGATGCACGGTCCCATGAACATAAAAAAACTTGGGCATTTGTCGGTGCTGACTGTTCATATGTCCATTAATGCACGGGTTTGAGTACTATCGAGACTAGCTGGTAGTCTGCCACACGTCCCGTGAATTTAGATACAGCAAGTTTATCCGAAATATTCGTAAAACCACCTGCAAGACTGCTTGGCGCCACAAAAAACATGAAACCACAAGACGAATCTTCGCGACCCTTATAACCGCAAACAGAATTCTTGTACAGGAAGTAGTTCGATGGGCAGTTGAATATGGATTTATGATGAATTGCTTGAGACCCATGCCAGGATAGTACTATTAAGTGGCTCTCAGTGAGTTTTTACTATCGCTAGTAACGTCGTTGCTTCTCCTCCCCTCTGCTTGAATGACACTCTCTCTTGCGCTTATCGAGTCCTATTTAACGACGCCTATAACCTTAATTAGGATACGACGATATTCTCTGATAGTCGTTTTAATTTCATCCGAACGTAAGGTAGCTGTAGGCAAATGTACTGAAGGAATACTTACTGCTATCTCTGAAATTCTACTACCGTTTTTACCTGTCTAACATGAAACACTGAACTAAAGGGCATATTGCATTCATACGACAGACCGCAGTGTTACGGAAACAGAGTTTCTCACACCTTGACACGTTTAAGACAGAGTTATTTGACGTTCAGGTGACCGTACATCGTGATAAACTCTTACAATAAAACTAACCAGATGCACTAATTTCTCAAATTTATTTTTGGTATAAAATTCGACATGTTTCGGACAGTTCCTCTATCTATCATCAGGAGTTTTTCACTGTACACACAGCAATGGTGTATGTCATACAGGTTTGCTGACATCTTGCTGTCAAGCTGTCAGCAAACCTGTATGACATACACCATTGCTGTGTGTACAGTGAAAAACTCCTGATGATAGATAGAGGAACTGTCCGAAACATGTAGAGTTTTATTCCAAAAATAAATTTGACGATTAGTCATCTAGTTGATTTTATTATAAGAGGATAGTTACTTTGACATCTCACATGCAATGTATGATTGATGAACAGTGTTATGTATCGTATGTTGATTGTGTATTTGAAAGAATTTTTTATTTGTAGCATCTAATGAAAAATGAAAGTCTGTTGTAAAGTTGAGGTGGTGTGGCCTGTCATGGTGATGCGATAAGCACTTCAGTTATACACTGTACCAAAACTGTGGTGTAAGTACAGCGGGAGAAATTGTGTTTGTAAGTAAGCCTGTTATGCAATAACTACAGTAACAGCATTGTAAAGTAACTTACAAATTGAAGCAATTACTTATTGTGTATATTTTAAGCACGGTAGCAGAAAATATAGTCGCTGCAACGTTTATGCGATCTTTAGGGGGGGTTTTTTTTTTGCTGCTAAAACTTTGGGGATTATATAGACGATTATATTCACGGTCACAGTTGTAAAATTTATATCGTAGGAATTTATTCATATAGATAATAATCAATTTGGATAATCCTACTGTAAGCATCTTAGCATTAGTACGTTGATCCGGCTTGTGTGGTTGGGCAGAGAACCTGTTCCAATAGAGACATGTCCCACAGCTCAGACAGGCTGATGGGCAGCATGACGGTTCTGATACTGACATCCTAATGTGTAGTGTACTGCCAATACCTAGCAACCTGCCCCACTCCCGAATGCGAGCGTCAAAAAGAAAGTGCCACATCATTGTACACACCGTGGATCGCTGGTTGTGGCATTGTAAGGCAGTAGTTTAAAAGTGAAGGTATGGCTCCATGCATTCGTAATCTGTGAGCTAGGTAGAGGTGTTTGGCCAGTTTCAGGTGACCGACGCAGTACACCTGGGGGAAATTCCCCTGTGTTTGTTGCACTGGTTGGGGAGCCTCTAGAGCCTTACTGGACACCGCGAAGTTTTTAGAGTTTGAACCACGATCCAGCCCGATGGTACAATCCGTAGTCACACGAGTTATCTACGCTGCTTGTTACGATATTTTAGAGCAGTGTTAGTGTCAGCAGAATTGCGATACAGCAACGGAAACTTGAACGGCAACACGGCAGGCGGACACGGGTATTGCCGTAAGACTGTGTGGCCATCAAGTGTGAATTGTACGATTAATGGCCGTACCTTTGAACTATGCTACAGAACAGTTGCTTCGCCAAGTGACGTCAGTTGGCAAGAGCTTGCGTCGCGGGTAGATGGACGAATGTGAATGTGGAGATAGGGCAAGAAATTCCTTTCTTCTCCAAAACGTCCAGAGCGGCTGTTGGTCACACCTAGTGGGGGATAAAACGACTGGGGCGTGAAGTGGACCACTTAACCTCGGACTAGTGCTGGTGTTAAAAATTAGTGTATCTGCACGCATGCTAGCGCTGTATTCTATCAGGCATGAACAGGTACAACTTCTGGAAGGTAACTTTCAGTAGGGGGACCGCGGTTGCACAGTGGTTAAGGTGCTGTGCTACAAATCGGAAGGTCGCTGTTTCGATCCCAGCTAATGTCAGTGGATTGACATAAAATTCTTCCGATCGCACTATGGACCTGGGGTCGACTGAGCCTCTAGCAGAAATGAGTACCAGGAGCATTTCCTGGGGTAAAGGCGGCCGGTGCGTAAGGCTGACAACCTACCACCATCCTGTGCCGTTGTCACGAAATCTGGGAACCTTAACTTCCTGGAACCCTGTGGGTCCCTCCGGGCCTGTAACGGGACTGCTTTACCTTTACCTTAACTCTCAGTAGGCTGAAGTACATCGGACGCAGACGCAGGGTACAGTCATACTCGTGGGTTTGGATAACCTGCTTCGATTTGCTGTATTCCGTTTAGAATTCCAGTACTGCTGTGTGCAGCAACTCAGTCATTCGTCCTGTTCAACTTTGTAATTCCTGTTGCTTTCTTTATTTCACGCTTCACCACCTGTAAGTTGCGGCTGCACACAGGACAACGGGAACTATTTCTTGCCTCACTGGGTTTGTATGGCAGTGGACTAGACATTGCCTCTAATTGGGAAGTGTCGGATATGGCGTTTTGCTGAACATTTTTATGCAGGACAGCAAAGCGCCTCACCCCAAATATGGGCTACATGTATTTCATTATTTACGTTAAATCTTTACCCCACGCACGCTTCACCCCCATGGGAAGGATTCCCCGGAACCCATTAATGAGGAAGCTGTATAGGTTTTGGATTTGGTCTGAACACTTTAAGCCTCCTAACCTTTGCTGGTATAACCGCCGTTGCTCGGTGTCCGTTCCGTAGCTTAGTCCCTTTCCCGGATCATAGACACGTAGGAGATCTAAAGTTGTGGATCCCATTTCATACTCTGTCGTTGTTTGTTGGTTTATCGTCCGTCGTAACTGGGTCATAGAATTATTCTTTCTCTGAAGTTTATTGTAGGAGCTTGCTTTCGGTGTGCCTGATATTGCATCGGAAGGCCCTCACTAGTAGTAGTAAATGTGTATATGCATCAGATCGTGGTACGGGCTCGTGTGAATGCGGTGTTGTCCTTCCAGGCTCCGTAAAATGCGGGGATTTCTTGACTAGCGGAGGGCCGTTAGCTTGTCGGGGAGGATTCTGCACCATTATCATTCGTTAACCTTTTAAAACCTACTGGTTACGTGGTGCACCAACAGCTTTAACACTAAAGAATTATACATTCTGCTTACACTGTATTTATTTGTTTTGAATTTATCTGAGAACAAACAGCGACTTGTGCCACTTACGCCGTAAACTGATTGGCTTTTATAACCGAGATGAAAAGTGTAATATGTTTTCTTTTGGGTAATTCCCCGGCGTCACAGTGCACTGTGACGCCGGGGAATTACCCAAAAGAAAACATATTACATGTAGAACACGGCGAAAGCTTAAAATCAAGAGATGAAAAGTGTTTACAGCGCGGTACGAACTGGGCCTATAAATAGAACAGTCTGCTCTTTTCTTTAAAGGGTTCATTTTCATATAGTAATTACTAAACAGTGTAATGACGGTGTTTCAGAACTGTAGTACTTACTTACTCCATCGTGCAGAGTCCTTCTTGAGAAGCTAACCGGTTTGCAGCTAGTCAAGAAATTCCCCGCATTTCATGGAACCCGAAGGTTCATTACCGCACTCACAGGGGTCCGCCACCTGTCCCTATCCTGGACCAGCCCGATCCAGTCACCATATACCCACATCCCACCTCCTGGAGATCCATCCTAATATTTTCACCCATCTACGCCTAGATCTCCTCAGTGGTCTCTTTCCCTCCGGTTTCCCCACCAAGATCCTATACACTCCCCTCTCCTCACCCATACGCGCAACATGCTCAGCCCATCTCATTCTTCTCGATTTTATCACCCGCACAATATTGGGTGTAGTAATGTTCTTATTGAATAGTGTCCGGATGTTCATAGAACATCAGTGCAATCTTTGCGTTGCGTCATTATGTCATTTTCTTTTTACTAAAGTCTGGTCATCAGGCCGTCGACAGAATAGATTTCAACCACCTATGTTAGTTCGTACCTGTATTTTAGTGCTGAAATCCATAAATTTATTTTATGTTCTTATTTTCTCTTCCCATCCTCTTCAGACCCATGTTACAGCCCTCTTTCGCCCTAGCAGAAAGCATTGAGATAATCTTAACACAGACGTCTCACTATAGAGTCTTGTAGATAAAGAGTGTGTTGAAACAAAGAGCAGACAGCATGTAACATAGTGCGGTACGTGCAGTACAGCTTCTTTCTGGTCCTTTGATCTGCATCAAGACTAGTTTTGTAGGCACGTGGAATGGTAGTCAAGGGTGGGAGACTTCAGGGTGGATATAAAAGAAAGTGTTACGCGGGACGCAAACACGACCATAGAAAGGGTGACCCTTTGCTTGCCTTTTTTTTATTGTACAAGGGTTTTGTATTCAGAGATCGACTTATGTCGGCTTATGGTAATTTAGTATACTGACGTGGTAGTCCGGGCGACCGTGCTGCTATTTATCTTACAACAAAGAGACTAACTACTAATGGTGTTCCCCACTTTATAGCATACGTGTGTCTCTCAAACTACTACTACACAAAATTTTGAAATATGTTTCAAGTGCGGTATGGAGTGGGAAGTGAAGGACAGATTCGTTTGTTCCTTGGTGTGACGCGTACGTCAGTCATTTGGAAAACCTGCGGCAGCAGGAGCAGCCAACAGTTGTGTTGTAGGGTGTTTAACGACGCCTTTTCCCACCTAGTAGGCTATCTAGTGCCAGTAATTGCAGGATACGTTGTTTATTTCGTTTTTTTCATTTAACAACATTGTATTTCGTCAAATTTGTAGCGTGGGCATGTATACTTTTTTCTTGTGGATTGTAAGATGTTTTGTGCCGAGATTTTTGGTGTCGTTACTTAAATTTGACTGTACAACGATATGTAAGGCTAGGGGCTGAAAGTGGTCGTAGCGTGCTTGAGTAGTGGTAACTTCACACGTACGTGTGCTCCCCCCCCCCCCAAACAATTTTGATTTCGAGTAGATGTAGTGTTTTCACATGAGTGCGATCTCGTACGGTACAGTACAAGGCTACCTATTCGTTAGACTGTAAGACAGTGTTTTCTTGAATTACCCTCAGTGAGTTATGTAATTTTCGATAATTTGTGTTACGGGTTAAAAAGTTGGTATCACCTGAGACCAGAAAATGCTTAAGCGTAGAGAAGAAAACCAACTAGATGCTACTGAATGCTTTATTGGACTTATAATCTGCTCAACATGTTTCGGGCACTTATATGCCCATCATCATGAGCTCGATACCATACTTGTGTTATTGCCGCATATTCGAGCTCCTGATGATGGGCATGTAAGTGCCCGAAACATGTTGAGCAGATTATAAGTGCAATAAACCGTTCAGTCGCATCTAGTTGGTTTTCTTCTCTACGCTTATAAAACGATGCACGGACATGCATACATCAAATTCAGAAAATGTTTCTTTGTTGTTTTTCTTGGCTCGTTAAGAGTTCGACATTGTGTGTGACCAGTAAGCCCACACCCTGACTTACATAACCAAGTCCCATTCTTCCAGCAGAACGTTCAATAATGTTGCTAATTCACTTGCAAATATCAAAGGCCACTTTGCTCTAAATGCTGAGTTTTCTTGTGGCAGAATAAAGAAGCTGCACCACAGACCTGTGGACCGAGGATTGCGTAGTTACTATGTGGCTGGGCAAAGGGTTGGGCGATCCGGGGTTTGAATTCCGGAATGGTCAAGAGTCTTCTCTAAGACGTCTAGACCTGCTGTAGGGCCCACCCGGCAACTGTTCAGTGGATATTGAGGGCTCTCTGCCTGGAGATAAGGCTACTGGGGCGTGAGGCTAACACAGTCTAGTGACAGCTGACATATACCACTGCTGTGTGTACAGTGAAAAAACCTCCTGGTGATGGAAAGAGGAACTGTCCGAAACATGCAGAGTTTAATTCCAAAAATAAATTTGATATACTAGTGCATCTAGTTGGTTTATTATAAGAATTTATCGCGATGCACAGTCACTTGAACGTCAAAAATCTCCCGTATAAATGTTGGTGTCGGTCCGCTTCTTTCTTTTGAGGATTTTACAAGTATCTTGGTGTCCCCTGGATAGGTTACCGGCCCGTCGCAGGGTGAGTCTAGTGGTGGGGCTGCCACCTTGATGCCTCTAGACCTGC
>Ga0131853_10009347_pt1 | contig 17938 bp, 17 predicted proteins | sample TergutLab28metaG_FD_92764 | JGI IMG/M metagenome (GOLD analysis project Ga0131853, IMG submission 92764) | Labiotermes labralis P1 segment gut microbial communities from Petit-Saut dam, French Guiana - Lab288 P1 (version 2) (version 2) | ecosystem: Host-associated > Arthropoda: Insects >... | reverse complement strand
GCGTCCAGGTCCCGGTACACGGTGCGCACGGATACCCCGAGTTCGCGCGCCAGCCGGTGCGCTGGCGTCCGGCCGCGCGCCTGCAGCAGGAGAACAAGGGAAAGCAGCCGGTCCGCTCGCATGCGCCGAAGCCTAGCGCCGTATCGCTGACACGAGGTGTCAGCGATACGGGCGGGCTACGGCTTCTTCGCGACTCCCCCGTACATGTTCACTTCGCGGGGCAGCGGAGGCGGCACGGTCTGGTCCGGACGCCATTCCGACACGAGCACCACTCCCGGGGCGACCAGGTCCAGGCCGGAGAACGCTAGCTGCGCGAAGGTATCCGAGTCGCGCTCTTGCAGCGGGATCCGGGCCTCACGGTAGGACTGTCCCCCGGCCGCCGCGCTGCTGGCCGGGATGTGCTCCGCGGTCACGTGCGAGGCCACCAGGAAACTGCCCGGCGGCAGCGCGTCGAGCAGCGTCTCGATGATCTGCCGAGGGCCGTCCTCGTCCACGATGAAATGCAGGACCGAGACGAGCATGAGCGCGATCGGCTGGTCAAAGTCCAGGGTGCCGCGGGTGGCGGGGTCGTCCAGGAGCGCCCTGGGGTTCCGTAGGTCCGCCTGGAGGTACGCGGTGCGGCCCTCCGGGGAACTCGCCAGCAGTGCCCGGGCATGCGCCAGGACCAGGGGGTCGTTGTAGCTCGGGTTGTGCACACCATGTCAGACCGACCGGCCTGCCTGGGTGCCGCGAGAAAGGTTGCCTCAACCTCGCGCGCGTGTACGCCTACGCGCGTAGGGCCATGTCCACGCAGTGGGACGAGACGATGAGACAACCGAGGATCGCGCCTCCGCATGAGGGATAAGCTTCGGCTCGCGCGCTGATCTCACATAGGGAGAATCAATGATTCTGCTGACAGCTATGCCACCGAACGACACACCTGGGGCGGTGCCGACTACACCGGTAGTCAGGCATCTGGCTGAGCAGTTGTTGAGTGAGGGTAAGCGCGTACGAGCACTTGTCCCCGAATCGGAAGCAGGCGGCTGGCCGCAAAATGTGGATACGGTAATCGGCGCGGTCACCGAACCCGACATAACTCCCGCCGCCTTTGGATCAATTGAAGCAATATGCATTGCAGGACTTGTGAGTTTCATTCCAGAAAAACTGCGGGAACTTGCCAACCTCATAATTAGAGGCGGCGTCAAGCGCGCGGTAATTCTCTTCTCTCACGGATCGGATCTTGAGACGGAATACTCGCCCGAGACGTGGCAGTGGCTGGCATTCGAGCAAGCAATGAAGAAGCATCGTATCGAGTGGACATATGTGCGCCCAACCGGGCTATTCGGAAACGCTTTCGCCGGGGGCTACCCGATCACGAACGCACGCTGGGCAGAGACGGTGAGGGCGGGGAGTCCCATACGCGAGTACCGGCCGGATGTGGCCACCCTCTTCATGGACGAGATGGATGTGGCGGAAGTTATCGCAAAGGTCCTGTTGCAGGGTGGCCGTAATGAGGAAGTTCTGGATATCGGCGGCGTCTTCAGCAGTGCCCGGGAGAGACTGGAGGAACTCTCGAAGGCGCTGAATACGATGGTCGCGTTTGAGCCGCTTCAGTCGAAGGGGGAGGCCCGCTCGTATTGGAGCGGCATAGGGTATTCGGATCTCATGATAGATGTCACGCTATTTATCGCCGATGCATACACCGAGAATCAGGATGTGAACAGGGAAACGCTTATCGAGCAGCATCGACTGACCGAACTGATATTGGGACGCCCTCCTCGAACATATCAGGATTGGCTGAAATCAAATATTCAACGCTTCCGGTAATCGCGGCGATCCCGCTCAGGGCGGACTGTCCCGGGCGTCGCCGTTGACGCATGTGGCACGCAGAACGCCCCAGGGCCACGTAGACACGTAGGAGCGTTGAAGGTCTCGGCCCGTGAAGCTCACTAGCGCTTTGGGGCTTCAGGCGTTCCATGCGGGCCCTCCGGGCCATCTGCCGCACCATAGTCTGATTCGAGGTGCGACCGTTTCACTAATCATGCACACAACCCAGCGACCAACGGTCGTTGTCGGCGTAGACCACACGGGATTCCGGTGCGGCCCGCTGGGCGATTTCGTGAACGTTGTTCGCGGTCGGGAGCCCGGACCCGATGTCGAGGAACTGCCGGACGCCGGCCTCCGAGGCCAGGAAGCGGACGGTACGGCCCAGGAAGGCGCGGTTTTCGCGGGAGGCGATACGAACCGCCGGAACCGCGGCCGCCGTCTTCTCCACCGCCTCGCGATCGGCGGCGAAGTGGTCCTTGCCCCCGATCATGAAGTCGTACATCCGGGCGGGGTGCGGCTTAGACGTGTCGATTTCCGGCGGAATCTCTGACATGCGGCCTCCTGGCGTCAGAGACGGAACTTACCACCACAACCCTGACGGAGGATGTCAAGGACAGACGGTTAGCGTCCCTTCCATGATCACCTGGATCGATTTCGAGCGGCGGGAGCCGGACCTGGCCGCGGCCGGGCGCGCCCAGTTCTACCAGCACGGACTGGGTCTGGGATTCCTCGCCACCGTGCGCCGCGACGGCGGGCCGCGAGTACACCCGGTCTGCCCGGTCATCGGCGCTCACGGCCTGCACCTGGTCGTCATGCCCGGGCCGAAGCTGGCCGACCTGCGGCGGGACGGCCGTTACTCTCTGCACAGCGAGACGGTGCCGCCGCCCCGCGAAGACGACGGCTTCGCCGTCACCGGCCGGGTCCGGGAAGTCAGTGATCCTTCGCTCCGTGCGGCGATCCGCGCCCAGGTCGAGGCCGAGCGCGGCGGCGCCGCCTGGGAGGGCTTCGATCAGCACGTGCTGTTCGAGCTGGGCATCGAACGCTGCCTGCTCATGCTCACCCGGCCTGGCGAGACTTTCCCGAAGGGCCCGACGGTCTGGAAGGCTTAGCGCGCCGCCCGCCAGGGTCAGACTCCGAACGTGACTCCGGTCAGTTCTTCCGAGACCGTCCACAGCCGCTGGTGGACGCTAGCGTCGTGCGAGCGCGGGCTGGACTTGACGAGCTTCGGATGCCCCTGCGTCTCGAACAGGCCGCCCGGGCCGTAGTAGTCGCCGCCCCGGACGCCGGGATCGGTCGCGGCCCGCAGGGTCGCGAGCGCGCCCATCTCCGCGTTCTGCACGAGCCGTCCTTCCACTAGGGACATCAGGCTGCTCAGCACCGCCGGCTGATGGCGCACGAGATCCGTGGCGGCGCCGCCGGGGTGCGCGGCGGCGGCGATCGTCGGCGCGCCGGCCGCGGCCAGGCGCCGCTGCAGTTCGTAGGTGAACATCAGGTTCGCCAGCTTCGACTGGCCGTAGGCAGCGAAGCGATCGTATGAGCGCTCCCACTGCAGGTCGTCGAAGTGGATATCGGCCATGATCTGGTGCCCGAGGCTGCTCACGGTCACGATCCTCGAGCCCGGCACCGGCGTCAGCGCCTCGAGCAGCAGGCCGGTGAGGGCGAAGTGCCCCAGGTGGTTGGTGCCGAACTGGACCTCGAAGCCGTCCTGGGTCACCTGCTTCGGCGGCCACATCAGGCCGGCGTTGTTGACGAGCAGGTCGATCTTCGGGTGCGCGGCCTTCAGTTCCGACGCCGCGGCGCGGACGGAGTCAAGCGACGCCAGGTCCAGCCGCTGCACGGTCGGCGCGGGCGCGCCGTCCCCGGCGGCCGCGGCGATGCGCTCGGCCGCCGCCCGGCCCTTGTCGGTGTTCCGTACCGCCAGCACTACCGTGGCGCCGTGCGCCGCCAGTTCCCTGGCCGTCTCGAACCCCAGGCCGGTGTTCGCGCCGGTGACGACCGCTACCCTCCCGTCCTGCCGGGGGATGTCTTCCGCGGTCCACTTGTCCGTCATGATTTCCCGCTTTCTCACCGCGTACCGGCCTATCGCCACCGTCATCAGCGGGACGCTCGCCCGCCAGAAGTAACGCTGGCGGGCACGCCTCTCAGCGCCAGCCCAGGCCCGGGGCGACGTGGGTCAGGATGGCCTCGATGACGTGGGCGTTGTAGTCGACGCCGAGCTGGTTGGGCACGGTCAGCAGGAGGGTGTCGGCCGCCGCGATGGCCTCGTCCTTGGCCAGCTGATCGATCAGGACATCGGGCTCGGCCGAGTACGACCGGCCGAAGATGGCCTGGGTCTGGGCGTCGATGAACCCGACATGGTCGGAGTCCTCGCTCCGGGCGCCGAAGTACATGCGGTCCTCGTCGCTCGTCAGGGCGAAGATGCTTCGGCTCACGGAAATCCGGGGCTCCCGCTCGTGGCCGGCTTCCTTCCACGCCTGGCGGTAGGCGGCGATCTGCTCGGCCTGCTGAACGTGGAACGGCTTGTCGGACTCGTTGTCGATCAGGGTGCTGCTCTGCAGGTTCATCCCCTGCTCGGCCGCCCACTTCGCGGTCTTCTGCGATCCGGCGCCCCACCAGATCCGCTCCCGCAGGCCGGGCGCGTGCGGTTCGAGGCGCAGCAGGCCGGGCGGGTTGGGGAACATCGGGTTCGGGTTCGGCTGGGCGAACCCCTCGCCTTTCAGCGCCTCAAGGAAGACCTTGGCGTGCTCGCGGCCCATGTCGGCGTCGCTCAGGCCGTCGGGCGGCTGGTAGCCGAAGTACCGGAAGCCGTCGATGACCTGCTCCGGGGATCCCCGGCTGATGCCGAGCTGGAGCCGCCCGCCCGCGATCAGGTCGGCCGCGCCGGCGTCTTCGACAAGGTACAAGGGATTTTCGTATCTCATGTCGATCACGGCCGTGCCGAGCTCGATGCGGCTGGTTTTCGCGCCGGCCGCCGCCAGCAGCGGGAACGGCGACGCCAGCTGCCGCGCGAAGTGATGCACGCGGAAGTAGGCGCCGTCGGCGCCCAGTTCCTCGGCCGCGACGGCCAGGTCGACCGATTGCAGCAGCGCGTCGGACCCGGTCCGCACCTGCGACCCCGGCGCGTCACTCCAGTGCCCGAACGACAGAAAACCGATGCTCTTCACGCGCAGGTGAACGTCCCGGCTCCCGCCCGCATTCCTGCGGCCTGGAACGATACGGTGACCGGTATGACGGACCAGCCGGGCGACGGCGGGTGGGCGAAGCTCGGCGCGAACGCCGGGCTCTGCCGGACCTGCGTGCATGCCAAGCTCAACGAGACCCGCCGGGGTACCGCCTACCTGCGCTGCACGAACCCGGATCTCCCCCGTTACCCGCGCCTGCCCGTCGCCGCCTGCTCCGGCTACCGCTCCGGAGAATCGTCGTAGAAGCCCGCGTAGCGGGAGCGGAGGACGTTCTTCTGGATTTTGCCGGTGGAGGTGCGCGGGAGTTCGCCGGCGACCACGATCGCCTTCGGGATCTTGTACGGGTCGAGGTGAGCCCGGAGAGCACGGGCAAGTTCACCGGCGTTCACTTCCGCGCCCGGCCGGGGCGTGACGATCGCGGTGATGGCCTCGGTCCAGCGCTCGTGCGGCAGGCCGACCACGACCGCTTCCGCGACGTCGGGCGACGCGGCGTAGATCGCCTTCTCCACCTCGACCGAGGCGACGTTCTCGCCGCCGGTCTTGATCACGTCCTTGCGGCGGTCGGTGAACCACAGCATCCCGTCGTCGTCGACCCGGCCGACGTCCCCGGAGTGAAACCAGCCATGTTCGAACACGGCCTCCGTCGCCCCGGGGTTGTCGAGGTACTCGCTCAGGGTGTGCGGTCCCCGGTAGACGATCTCCCCCTCGGAGCCCCGTGGCAGCAGCTTCCCGGTCTCGTCCATGATACCCACCTGGACGTTGGCGACCGGCGTGCCCACCGCACCCGGGTGCGACAGCTGGTGCTCCGGGCGGAACAGCGTCGAGACGGGGCTCATCTCCGTCTGGCCGAACAGCAGGAAGAAGTCGCAGCCGAAGGTGTCCAGGCATTCGCGCAGCTGCGCTTCCGGCATGGTCGCCATCGCGTACAGCGCCCGCCGCAGGCTGGACACGTCCCGGTCCGCCATGGACGGGTGGTCGAGCATCGCGCGGAACATCATCGGCAGCCCGAAGATCTGCGTGATGCTCTCGGTCTCGATCAGGTCCAGCAGCGCGCCCGCGTCGAAGCTTCGCATGACATAGGTGGCGGCGCCGACCATGACCGCCGCCGTGCACTGGGCGTTGAGCTGGGCGGTGTGGAACATCGGCATCATGGCCACGAACCGGTCACTCTCGTCGTACCGGGCCTCCACCGCGACGGACAGCGACTCCAGGTAGATCGCCGTATGGTTGCCGACGACGCCCTTCGGCGCCGACGTGGTCCCGCTGGTGTAGAGGTAGCTGATCGGGTCGCGGTCCTCCACGTAGGCGTCGGGCTCGGCATCGTTCGCGGAGCATACTCCGGAGAACGGGAGGTGGTCGCCCGTGTCTTCCCCGGTCCCGGGGGCCACGATCACGTCGGTGACGCCGTCCGCGGCGGCGACGGTCTCACCGAGCACGGGCAGCAGCTGGGCTTCGATGACGATGCCGCGGGCCTTGCTGTGCCCGAGGACATAGGCGACCTCGTCGGGACGCCAGCCGAGGTTCACCGGCACGCAGACCACGCCCAGCTTGGCGCAGGCGTAGTAGGTGACGAGGAACTCGGCGCTGTTCCCCGAGGCCAGGGCCAGGGCGTCACCGCGGGTGTACCCGCGCTCCGCGAGCCCGTGCGCGAACCGGTTCACCAGGCTGTTGAACTCTCGGTAAGAGAATCTGCGGGCACCGTCAACCAGCGCGGTCCGGTCCGGGTACCGCGCCGCGGACCGGGTGAGGCTGTCGCCCACGTTGACCCGCTGGATGAGGTTGCGCTGGATTTCCCCTGACGACGCCATCGTCGTTCTCCGTCTCAGTAGGAGCGCGGCAGTCCCAGCGAGTGCTGAGCCACGTAGTTAAGTATCATCTCGCGGCTCACGGGCGCTATGCGCAGGAGCCGGGCCAGGCCCCACAGGGGGATCAGGCCGTGCTCGGAGGAGACGCCGTTGCCGCCGTGGGCCTGGATCGCGGCGTCGACGGCGGCGAGAGCGGCTTCGGCGGCCAGGTATTTGGCCATGTTGGACGCCTCCCCGGCGGGCTCTCCGCGGTCGTGCAGCCAGGCCGCCTTGGCGGTCATGAGGGCCGCCGACTCCACCTCGATCTTGGCCGCGGCCAGGGTGTGGGAGACGCCCTGGTGGGCGCCGACCGGCACGTCCCAGACCTGGCGTTCGCTCGCGTACCTGGCGGCCTTGTCCAGAGCGAACCGGCCGATGCCGACGCAGAGGGCGGCGCCGGTGATCCGTTCGGGATTGAGGCCGTGGAAGACCTGGCGGAACCCGTCGCCCTCGGCCCCGACCAGCCGGCTGGCTGGGATCCGGACGTCGTCGAAGAACAGGGTGAACTGCCGTTCCGGGAGGGTCACCGACACGGGAAGCGGCTGGGCGGTCAGCCCGGCCGCGTCGGTGTCGACCAAGAACAGCGACAGCTGGCCGCGCCCCTTGGGGTCGGTGCCGGTGCGGGCGACGACGAGGATCGCGTCGGCCTGGTCGACGCCGGAGATGTAGTACTTCTGGCCTTTCAGCACGTACTCGTCGCCGTCGCGGGTCGCGGTGGTGGCCAGGCGGTGGGTGTTGGACCCGGCGTCGGGCTCGGTGATGGCGAACACGACCATGGAGTCGCCGGAGGCCATCTTCGGCAGCCAGGCCTGCTTCTGCTCCTCGGTGCCGTACTCCGCGATGACCTCGGCGCTGATGCCGCAGGAGACGAGGGTGAGCAGCAGGGGGCAGCCCTCGGCGGCGGTCTCCTCGCAGACGGCGGCGAGCTCGGTCAGGCCCGCGCCCCCGCCTCCGTAGGCCTCGGGGATGTTGACGCCGATGTACCCGCTCTTGCCGAGCGCGGCCCACAGTTCCCCGGTGGGCTCACGGGCCTCGGCCTTGCTTGCGTAGTAGGCGGGGCCGAAGCCCCTGGCGACATCCGCGACCGCGGCGCGCAGCGCCCGGTCCTCATCGCCGGCGGCGAAATCCATCAGTCCTCCAGGACAAGGGAGCGAGACGGTGAATCGTTCAGGACGGCCAGGGCCGCGTCCCGCAGCAGGGCGCGAAGCACGTCGGCGCCCAGGTCGGGCGTGTACTGCAGGGCGGACTGGATGGCGCCGATCGCGCAGTGGACGAGGGCCCGGGCGCCGGCGTCGGGCAGGCCGGGACGGGCCTCGGTCACCAGGTGTACCCATTCCTCGAGGTAGAGGCGCTGCTTGCGGCGGAGGCGGCGCCGGTCGGCTTCGGGAAGGTTGGCGATCTCCCGGAAGTACACGATCGCGACGTCCCGGTCCCCGGCGACGAAATCGATCTGGCCGTCGATCAGGTACGTGAGGGTCACTTTCGGGTCGTCGCCCCGGCCGGAGGCGATCCGCTGGGCGTCGCCCAGCAGGCGGTCGATGACCCGGTCGAACATCGCGACCAGCACCGCGGTCTTGCTGTCGTAATGCCGGTAGATCGCCGAGGCGGTGATCCCGACCGCGCCTCCGATGTCCTCCATCGACACGGCGTTGAACCCGTTGCGGGCGACCAGGTCGGCGGCGGCGGTAAGGATGTGTTCCTTCCGCTCGGGGTCCCGGACGCGCCCGGTCGGGGTCCGGCTCACGGCGCGAACTCCCCGGGAAGGTCCACGTGACGGGACCTGACGTACTCGCCCAGTCCCTTGGCCTGCGGGTCGGGCCGGGTGGACGAGGCCACGCCGTCGCCCAGGAGGCCGACCACGACGAAGTTGAGCGCCCGCAGGTTCGCGAGCTCGTAGCGCCGGACCGGCAGGTCCGCGGCCTCGGGCAGGAGGGCCCGGAACCGGTCCTCCGTGAGGTAGGAGCGCAGCCACGCGTACTCGTCGTCGCGTCGCGTCCAGAGCCCGACGTTGGCGTTTCCCCCCTTGTCCCCCGAACGGGCCCCGCACACGAGTCCCAGCGGCCCGCGGACGCTTCGCGCCGCCGGCTTCGGAGCGTCCGCCGGCTTCGGAGCGTCCGCCGACGCGGGCCGCGGCGCCGGCTCCCGCGCGCCGACGGCTGGTACCGGGGCGATGGCCATCGTGGCCTGGCCGGGGAAATGGACCGTGTGCGGGACCGCGTCCGCGTCGATGAGGGCGGGCCAGTAGACGCCGAACTCGCTGGCGTCGGTCGGCGGGGTGGTCGTGTGGAAGCCCGCGTACCCGCCCAGGTAGAGCTCGACCGCGGCTCGCGAGAAGGTCCGGCCGGCCAGGGCCCGGTCGGAGGACTTCACCGTGATCTGCAGGTGGGCGGTGGCTTCCGCGTTGGTCGGGGCGTCCGGGCGGTCGAAGCGCAGCAGCCGCACGTCCACGTCGTCGAAGCGTTCCTTGCCGCCGAGCGCGTCGAACAGCTGCGCCTCCGCCGAGGCGGCCTTGGACTCGATGTCCAGGCCGGTGAGAACCAGGGTCATCGTGTTGCGGTACCCGCCCGTGCAGTTGACCGCGACCTTGAGCTTCCCGGCGGGCGCGGTGCCGCGGGTCCCGGAGATCCGGACCCGGTCCGGCCCGTCGCCGGACAGCTGGCAGGTGTCGAAGTGCGCGGTCACGTCCGGGTTGGCGTACGCGGGGTCGCCGATCTCGTACAGCAGCTGGGAGGTGACGGTCCCGGCGGAGACCATGCCGCCGGTGCCGGGGTGCTTGGTGATGACGCTGGAGCCGTCGGCGGCGACCTCGGCGACGGGGTATCCGAGGCGGCCCGGGGTCGTGATCTCGGACGGCGGCGTCTTCGAGGGCGGGCCGTAGTTGCCGCCGGTGGCCTGGGGGCCGCACTCGATGACGTGCCCGGCGGCGACCGCGCCCGCCAGGGCGTCGTAGTCGCCGCGCTTCCAGCCGTGCCACCAGGCGGCGGCCCCGGTGACCAGGGACGCGTCCGTGACCCGGCCCGTGACCACGATGTCGGCGCCCGCCTCCAGGGCGGCGGTGATGCCCCAGCCGCCGAGGTAGGCGTTGGCGGTGACCGGTTCGATCCCGGAGCCGCGCAGCGGGCGGCCGGTGTCGAGGTGCGTGAGGTCGTGCCCGGCGGCGAAGAGCTCATCGAGGCGGCCGGACAGGTCGTCGCCGTCGATCCAGGCGACCTTCGGGTCCAGGCCCAGGCCCGCGGCCAGTTCGGCGATCTTCGCCGCGAGGCCGGACGGGTTCAGCCCGCCGGCGTTGGTGACGATCTTGACGCCGCGGTCGAGGGCGGTGCCGAGAACCTGTTCCAGCTGGGTGAGGAAGGTGCGGGCGTAGCCCGCCCCGGGGTCCTTCCGCTTGGCCTTCCACAGGATGAGCATGGTCAGCTCGGCCAGGTAGTCGCCGGTGACGACGTCGACCGGCCCGCCCTCGATGACCTCGCGCATGGCGGCGACGCGGTCGCCGTAGAAGCCGGACGCGTTGGCGATCCGTGCCGGCCGTCTCATCGTGAGCCCCCTTCCCGCGAGCCGGGTGACGGCGGGTCGGTCGGCCGCCCGGCGAACGCCTGCGCGATCGCGATCCATTGTTCCGCGACCGGTCCGGTCACGGCGAGCCCGGTGTCCGCGGCGGCGCGGCGCTGCGTGACGACCAGGCAGAAGTCAAGGGCATCCCCGGTGACCCGGTTGGCCGCCCCGGACGGCCCCCAGGTCCAGGTGTCCCCGTCCGGTCCGGCCAGTTCCACTCCCACCGGTTCGGACGGGACGTCCAGGCCGCGCTGCCCGAAACAGAATCCGAAGGTGCGGACCCCCAGGTTCGCGATGTGCCGCAGCCGCGGGGTGACGGCCGTCGCCGCGCCGACGGTGTCGCGAATGTCCTGCCCGTGGGCCCACGTCTCCATGATCCGGGCGGTGACCGACGAGGCGACGCTCATCTCCGGCCCGTACCAGGGCAGCCGTCCGGCGGGGTCGGCCGCGCGGTACGCGGCCAGCAGTTCGTCCCGGGACCGGGTGAGCCAGGACAGCGCCTCGGCCCCGGCCAGGTGCCGGTGCCGTTCGGCGACGATGTCGGGGAAGTGATCGCCGAGGGCCTGGTGCCCGGCCCGCAGTTCCGCGAACCCGTCCGGGTCGCGAAGGGAGACCACGACCGCGTCGTCGAAGAACGCGAGGTGCGTGACCTGGTCACGGATGCTCCAGCCCTCGGCCTGGGTGGGCTGGTCCCAGTCGGCGGCGCGCAGCCCGTCCAGGACGGCCGCCAGGTCGCGGGTCTCGTCCGCCAGGTCGGCCGTCAGGCCCTCGACCAGTTGCTTCTTGCCGTTACCCGATGCCATCAGCGGCCCTTCCAGACGGGCTTGCGCTTATCGCGGAACGCGGCCGGGCCTTCCAGGGCGTCCTCGGACAGGTAAGCGGGCTCCCAGATCCGCTCGGCCCGCTCGTAGGCCTCCGACAGGGGATGCTCGGCGATCAGCCGCACGGTCGCCTTGCCCGCGAGCACCGACAGCGGGGCGTTCCCGGCGATCCGCAGCGCGAGGGCCTGGACCTCCTCGCGCAGCGACGCGTCCGGGACGACCTTGTTGACCAGCCCGAAGCTCTCGGCCCGGGCGGCGGGGATCAGGTCGCCCGTGAGCAGGATCTCCATCGCGGCGCGCGGCGGGATCAGCCACGGCAGCGGCGCGGCCCAGGGGGCGCCCCGGCCCACCTTGGCCTCGGTGATCCCGAACCGGGCCGACTCCGCGGCCACGCACAGGTCGCACTGCTGGGCGAGGAGGAACCCGCCGGCCGCGGCGACCCCGTTGACGGCGGCGATCGTCGGCTTGGGAACGTCGATGTTGCGGCCGAACTGGGGCAGGAAGTCGACCGACGGAAGCTGAAGGGCCTCGTTCGCCATCTCCTTCAGGTCGCCGCCCGCGCAGAACGCCTTGTCACCCGCGCCGGTGAGGACCAGGACCTTCGCCGTCTCGTCGTCGTTGAACGCGCGGACCCCGTCCCACAGGCCGTCCCGCACGGCGCGGCTGAGGGCGTTGCGGGCCTCGGGCCGGTTGATCGTCAGCCAGGCCACCCCGCTGGTGACCTCGTAGGTGACTACGTCGCTCATTCGGATGCCTTCCCTTCGGGCGTCTCGTCTTCGAGCACCGCCAGGACGGCGCCGGTGTCGACCGCCTGGCCCGCGGTGACGGCGACCCGGCCGAGGGTTCCGTCCCGGGGCGCGCGGACCGGATGTTCCATCTTCATCGCTTCCAGGACGACGAGGACCTGCCCGGCGGCGACCTGGCTTCCCCCGGCGGCCTCGACCCGGACGACGGTCCCCGGCATCGGGGCGGTCAGCGAACCCGAATTCACTTCTGATTCCGGGTCCGGGAACCGGGGGGCCTCGGCGAGGGTGCTCGCGCCGAGCGCGGAGTCGGCGTAGCGGACGTCGCCCGACCGGGCCAGGGCGACACGACGGCGGATCCCGCCGATCTCCAGGTCGGCCTCGTCTTCCCGGCATGCGTTGATCCGCACTTCCAGCGGGTCCCCGCCGTCGACGGCGACCTCGGCGGCGGAGGGCCCGGTGACCCGGTAGGCGACCTCGATCGTCCGGCCGCCGGTGATGTAGCTGACCCGCTGGGGCTGGCTCGGCACGTTGCGCCAGCCGGAGGGGACGTCCCGCAGCACCGGGGCCCGGGACCGTCGCAGCGCCTGGTCGGCGAGGGCCGCGGCGACCGCGTGGATCTCGTCGCGGCGGGGGTCGTCGTCGGCCAGGTCCGCGGGAGTGTGCCGTTCCAGGTAGCCGGTGTCGATCCGGCCCGCCAGGAACTCCTCTTCCCGCAAGATCCCGGCCAGGAGGCCGGTGTTGGTGACGACGCCGTGGATCCGGGAGGTGGCCAGGGCCCGGGCCAGGAGCCGGGCGGCGCCGGACCGGGTGGGGGCGTGGGCGATCACCTTGGCCAGCATGGGGTCGTAGTGGATGCTGACTTCGCTGCCGTCTCGCACGCCGGCGTCGACCCGGACGCCGGGAAGCCCGGGCACGGAGAACGTGCGGAGGGTGCCGGTGGCGGGGAGGTAGCTGTTCGCGGGATCCTCGGCGTAGACGCGGGCCTCGATGGCGTGGCCGCGGATGCTGGCGCCGAGCGCCTCCGGCGGCAGCGGCTCCCCCTCGGCCACGGCCAGCTGGAGCGCGACCAGGTCCAGGCCGGTCACGGCCTCGGTGACCGGGTGCTCGACCTGCAGGCGGGTATTCACCTCGAGGAAGAAGAACTCCCCCGCCTGGTCGAGGACGAACTCGACCGTGCCGGCCCCGGTGTAGCCGATCGCCTTGGCCGCGGCCACGGCCGCGGTTCCCAGTTCGGCGCGGAGCGTCTCGTCGACCGCCGGGGACGGGGCTTCCTCGATGATCTTCTGGTAGCGGCGCTGGATCGAGCATTCCCGCTCGAAGAGGTGGACCACGTTGCCGTGGGCGTCGGCGAAGATCTGGACCTCGATGTGGCGGGGCCGCTCCACGAAGCGCTCGAGGAAGACAGTCCCGTTGCCGAAGGCCGACGTCGCCTCCCGGCGCGCGGCGGTGACGGCCCCGGCGAGTTCCGCCGGCTCGCGGACGATCCGCATGCCCCGCCCGCCGCCGCCGTAGGCCGCCTTGACCAGGAGGGGGAAGCGAAGATCCGTTCGGTCCGGCAGGCCGGGAATGTCCGCGTCGTCGGCGATGGTCACCCCGGGCAGGACGGGCACCCCGGCCTGCGCCATGATCTCCTTGGCCCGGGTCTTGGAGCCCATCGCGGCGATGGCCTCGGGGGGCGGGCCGACGAAGACCAGGCCGGCGTCGGCGCACGCCCGCGCGAAGTCCGCGTTCTCCGACAGGAACCCGTATCCCGGGTGGACCGCGTCGGCGCCCGCGGCCCGGGCGGCGGCGATCACGGCGTCGGCCCGCAGGTAGGTGTCCTCCGGGCTGGCGCCGGGAAGGCGGACGGCCTCGTCGGCCTCGCCGACGTAGGGGGCGTTCGCGTCGGGATCGGAGAAGACGGCGACGGACGCGATGTCCAGGGTCCGCGCGGTGCGGATGACGCGGGAGGCGATCTCGCCGCGGTTGGCGATGAGAAGCTTGCTGATGCGAGTCATGTGAATTCCCGTTCACATCCGGAAGACGCCGAAGCCGCGGCGGCCTTCAACCGGGGCGCAGTGCGCCGCGGACAGCGCCATGGCCAGGACGGTGCGGGTGTCGCGGGGGTCGATCACCCCGTCGTCGTAAAGCTTGCCGCTGATGAAGAACGAGTGGGACTCGCGCTCGATCTGCGCCTCGATCTGCTTCCGGCGCTTGTCGTCGGCCTCTTCGTCGAACCGGCGGCCGGATGACTGCGCGGACTGGCGGCCGACGATCGACAGCACGCCCGCGAGCTGGGCCGCTCCCATCACCGCCAGGCGCGCGTTCACCCAGGCGAACATGAAGCGCGGGTCGTAGGCCCGGCCGGACATGCCGTAGTTGCCCGCGCCGAAGCTGGCGCCGATGTTCAGGGTGATGTGCGGGACGGCCGAGTTGGCCACGGCGTTGATCATCTTGGCGCCGTCCTTGATGATGCCGCCCTGCTCGTAGGAGGCGCCGACCATGTACCCGGTGGTGTTCTGCAGGAAGATCAGCGGGATGTCGGAGGAGTTGGCCAGCAGGATGAACTCGGACGCCTTCTTGGCTTCCTCGCTGAACAGGACGCCGCGGTGGTTGGCCAGGACGCCCACTGGGTAGCCGTGCAGGCTCGCCCAGCCGGTGACCAGGCTGGTGCCGTAGCGGGGCTTGTACTCGCTGAACTCCGAGCCGTCCACGACCCGGGCCAGGATCTCCCGGGGATCGACGGGGACGCGGAAGTCCTGCGGGGTGAGGCCGAGCAGTTCCTCTGGATCGTAACGGGGCGGGGTCACGCTCGCCGCGATAGCCAGCCCCGGCTTGCGGCGGCGGGTGTCGGCCACGATCTGGCGGCCCAGGCGCAGGCAGTCGACCTCGTCGGCCGCGAAGTAATCCCCCAGGCCCGAGATCTCGGAGTGCATCCGGGCCCCGCCGAGGCTCTCGTCGTCGGAGTCCTCGCCGGTAGCCATCTTCACCAGGGGCGGCCCGCCGAGGAAGACCTTGGCCTGGCTGTCGACCAGGACGGCGTAATCGCACATGCCGGGGACGTACGCGCCGCCGGCGGTGGAGTTCCCGAAGACGAGGGCGACGGTGGGGATCCCGTCGGCGGACAGCTGGGTCAGCTTGCGGAAGATCTGGCCCGCGTCCACGAACAGGTCGGACTGGGTCGGCAGGTCGGCGCCGCCGGATTCCACCAGGTTGACGACCGGGAGCCGGTTCTGGCGGGCGACGTCCAGGGCCCGGAGGTTCTTCTTGAGCGTGTAGGGGTTCATCGCCCCGCCGCGGACCGTCGGGTCGTGCGCGATGATCACGCACTCGGTTCCGGAGATGACCCCGATCCCGGTGACGATGGACGCGCCGACGGTGAAGTCGGTGCCCCACGCGGCCAGCGGGGAAAGTTCCAGGAACGGCGAATCCCGGTCCAGCAGCAATTCCAGGCGCTCGCGGGCGGTGAGCTTGCCGCGGTCGTGATGGCGCCTGACGTAGCGTTCCCCGCCGCCGGCCCGGACAAGGTCGAGCTGCTCGTTCAGCGCGTTCAGGGCGTCCAGCTGGGTGCGCCGGTTGCGCTGGTAAGTGTCGTCCGCCAGGTCGAGGCTGGAGGTGAGTACGGGCATTCGGTGGCCTCCTCGGAGGCCACGTTAGTGTACGGCGATTCACTTTTCTAGTGGTCACTATGAACCCGGGGCGGGCTCAGCGGCTGAACCGAAGGGTGACCACGTTGAAGCGGTACGCCCGGCCCGGCCCCGGCGCCGACAGGGTGAGCACGTCTCCGTCGGCCCGGCGGACGGCGAACCGGCCTTCCGGCCCGGACGGCGGCACGCGGATCCCCGCGACCCGCGGGGCCTCGCCCGAGGCGGGATCCTGCGAACGGCTGTAGACGAACACGCCCGCCCGGCCGGACGGGGTCCCGCCGGCCTGGACGACCTCCCAGCGGCCGCCTACCGGCCCGTTCCACAGGTTCGTCCCGCTGAACTGCGACGGCCCGAACGGCCCGCCCGCCGCCAGTCCCACGATCCCGGACGTGAGCCCGGCCTGGGACGACGATGCCGTGACCGTCCCGCCCGCGGCCTGCGGCAGCGGCCCGCGCCCGCCCTTCCGGGACGATTGACCGGCCGGCGGCGCCGGCGGAGGTCGCAGGGGACGGCGGGCCGCGGCCTCGCGCAGGCGGTTCTCCGCCCGCATGCGGTCCGCCTTGGCGGCGGGCCAGTCCCGGGGCGCGGCCGAACGCGGGGCCGAGCGGGTGCCGGCCATGACGGCCGGCACGCCCAGGCCCGCGCCCGTGGCGGTCCCGGCCAGGACAATGGCCGCGACCGCGATCCGCGCCCGGCCGCGCGCGATGTTCCTCATGGGTCCTCCCCCGGCTACCTGGTGATCATCTGGCTGGAGAACCGCATGACCTGGGCGACGGAGTCCCGGGCCAGCGCGGCCCGGAATTCCCGCCAGGACGCCCCCGAGTTCAGGCAGTTTCCCTGGTTGAGCGGAGCGACGAACCGGACCATTCCCTTGTGCTGGTAGCGCCGCCCGTAGGCGGACACGTTCGCCCACTGGTTGACCTGGTTCGCGCTGCCGTGACAACCGTCGAAATAGATTTCCGGCGTCCCCTCGTTCGGGGGCCAGCCCCAGACGGCGTTGTACTCGTCGGGGACATTCCAGCCGTTCCCGCATTTCAGGTTCGCGATCCGGCCCAGCGCCTGCGGGCATCCGTCGGCGGACCCGTAATCGTCGAGCAGCGCCGTCGTCCGGCTGACGTAGCCGCGGCCCGATCTGTCGCCCCATTCCCATCCCTTGAAATGCCGGAAGGAGCCGAACCCGGGTTCCGCGTCCACGGCGCCCTGAACCGAGACGTGGGAGTACCCCCGGGCGCTCGCCTGCCGGGCGACGGCCTGCACCAGGCCGCCCCAGATCCCGCCCAGGGCCCCGTTGGTCGCGGCCCCGTCGTTGTTGGTCCCGGCCGCCAGGATGAGCACGTGACGCGGTCCGCACTCCTCGTATCCGTAGGCGAGGTGGAGGGCATAGCTCTCGTCCGCGGCGTTCGACCAGAAAACCGTGGAACCCGGCAGATAGGTCCCTTTCCCGTTGGGCCGCTGAGCCCCGAAGTCCAGTATGACGAAGCTGGCGTGGTTGCGTGAATTGTCGAAGTTGGCCTGTTCGCATCCCAGCTTCTGAGCCGTGGCACCGGTATCACCGGAATGGACGTAATAACTCAGATCCGTCGGAGGCTTAGGCACGATCTGTGCATGTGCCGGTTTTGCGAGAATAACGGCGGCGAGTGCCGTACCTGTGAAGACGCAAATTTCGAGCGCCTTCCGCGCCTTGCCCATAACTTTCCCTTCGCCCCACAGCGAGACAGCCACACGCTAGCAAGCGGCGGTAAATGAAAGCAATGGCGGGTAGGCAGTTAGCATTACGGGAGCATTTTATCCCGTAATGTCAATATAGAACCCGCACGGCGAATTATGCGTCTCACAATTGGGCGTCGGGGCGCGCTTAATTTCAAGTTACTGGAATTAACCGCGCCCCGAAGGGTAAATAAAACAATCCCTCAGGGCGAGGCCGGGGCCGACGGGGACCGGGTAGCGGTCGCCGGGGGGCTGGACGAGGGCGGCGCGGGGGTCGTCGGCTTCGCCGACGTCTGGGCCGGAGCGGGCGACGGCGCGTGCGTGGCCGGGACCGAGGCCGGCCGGGACGCGGCCGTGGGCCGCGGCGCGGCGGCGGCGGACGCCGCTCCTGTCGAAGTGCCGGCCCCGGACTCCGGGCCGGTTCCGGAGGTCACCGCCCCGGTCGGCGCCGCCATGGGCGACTGGCTGGCCGCGGGCGACTGGCTCGGGGTCGCGGGCGCGGATCGCGTCGGCCCGCCCGTCCCGGGAGCGACGGGAACCGAGGTGCCCGGCATTCCGCCGTGGGTCAGCGTCATCGTGCTGTCCGGGCTGGAGGCCAGCGCCTGCCAGCCGATGACCGCCGCCGCGGCGACGGCGATCCCGCCGCCAGTCCAG
>Ga0131853_10009345_pt1 | contig 17941 bp, 12 predicted proteins | sample TergutLab28metaG_FD_92764 | JGI IMG/M metagenome (GOLD analysis project Ga0131853, IMG submission 92764) | Labiotermes labralis P1 segment gut microbial communities from Petit-Saut dam, French Guiana - Lab288 P1 (version 2) (version 2) | ecosystem: Host-associated > Arthropoda: Insects >... | reverse complement strand
GGTGGGGGGGGGGGGGGGGGGGGGGGGGGGGGGGGGGGGGGGGGGGGGGGGGGGGGGGGAGCTGTCGTGCCAAACACAAACAAACTTAAGCGGGGATTTTACTGCTGCTAGTTAAGTTTTTTTTTTATTGTAGAGAAATTTAATTTTTTGATTCAATTTCTATTTTTCTGCTGTTATTTTTGTATTCTTCATCCGCTTCTTGTTAACTTTTATTGGAATATTTACGTATTCAGGTACTGTTTCCACAAAACTTGTTAAACCATACTGCTGTATTAGCTTCAATTAGTTTCCCTTTGGCTTTCTTACAGTTAATAATTAACATAGTTATTTGAGCATCAATTATTTTTAAGTTAAGTTGGTATAATTGAAAGATTTTTACTGACATAAAAACTCACGGAACGGAAAACTTCAAAATAATTTAGGCCAAATTTTCAACCGTCCCTTATGTGCCTGAAAAATATACACCCTGTGCGATTTGGATTCTTCGTTTTTGTTTTTAGATGAATCTAATAAGTGTTAATTAATATCTCAATGAGTTCTGTGGTTACGAAGGATGGTCGCCCAGTTCATTTTTGTCACAAAAGCTACCACTTTTTGGAAAAAATCTGTTAATGATAGTGATTTTTTTAAATAAGGAATTTACACTCGAACCTTGGCTTTGAACTTCACATAAGCCTTTGAACACAGTTCTTCCTAACAACGGAGGCAAATTCGCAGAGGAAATATTTGGCGGTGGATTTATCACAAAAAAATATCAGCCCGAACGGCTTTATACAGGTACAATCAACTTTTGTCTAGTCTGTTAAACTTTTTACAGCATACTGGTCACGCGATGCACCACCAGTTTAACATTCAACAACTGCACGCTCTGCCCACACTGTATTTATGTGTTTTGTATTTATCTGAGAACAAACAGCGACTTGTGCCACTTACAGCATAAACTGTTTGGTTTTTATAACCGAGATGAAAAGTGTTTAGAGCGCGGTACGGACTGGGCCTTTAAATAAAGCGGTCTGCGCTTCGTCTGTAAAGGCTTAAACAACCATTTTCTCTATGTTTATCTAAAAGAAAGTAGTTTTGACAAGGACAGGGTTGTACAAGAATTTAACGTAAGAGAAATTGAATGGAAACCATTGGGATATGTTTTAACTAGAAATTATTAATAGTAAAGATTTTCCGTCAAACACAACTAGTTTATTATGATTAGAGTGGCAACATTTTTCGGCCCTACTGGTTCATCATCAGGCCTTCACTACGAACCAACCAATTACAAAACTGCGTACATTCTAATCTAATAGTAATAAATTAGTTGCGTTAGACGGAAACCTTTTTACTGTTAATAAATAACGTTTAAGATAAATTAGCTTTTATGGCTTTGCGCGAAAATGTGTATCATCCTGTAGCATAGACAGATCTTTCCGTCCGTTCGCTCATTTCCAGCTTTGCTTGTCCCCGGATTATTCAAAATTTCCTTTGCCCTTTTTTTTTGTCATTAAATTAATTAGCTATAAACCATACTCACGCACTGAAATACACAAACTCGTAACCCAAATCTGTACCTTTTAAATACTTTGATATCTCGCCTAACCATCGTTCCTTAACTTTCATAATATTCTGTGGTGTGTTCGTCCATTTAGATTAATGACGGAGACCACGTATATTAAAACTGAAACAAGCGCTTTAATTTCCCGACTCACTAGATGTATATAAAAACATGTAGTGTGATTCTCCTCTGAGGTACGCCATTTTGAGTCAAAGCTAATCAAAGCGGACATTTAAAATTCTAGACGCGACTCGTTTATGCAGCAGTGGTTTCAGTAATGGGGCAGTCTTTGAATTATGCAAACACTTACACGTACCGACATAAAGCTACTGGCGTTTAGCTTTTTCTTTTACTGGAGTCTAAAGCACTTAATTACTACATTATTCCTAACAACGATAATGAATAAGATTAATTATCTTCATGGGGCAAAGTTTCTAAAATAGCCTGTGATCCCTCAGCTACGCGAGGATTTCGCCGCATTTTGTGGATCCCAAAGATAGGGTGTCTATTGTGTTTGCAACAGACTGTTACTGTATTCCCTGCAGAAATCTGTACATCCAGGACACACCACCATATTGTAACGTATTAATATTTCAAATTCTGTAATTTAATCTTGCAGTCTGAAACTTCCCCAAATGAGTGTGCTTGGATATATATGACGTATTTAAAGGACGTGACATTTTCTTATTATTAATAGTTTTTAATATTATCCTGCCACCTATATATAAGCTGTCATGTATCTTAGTGGAATGGGGTGGGATGATGTTGGATGTGTTTTTCTGGATTACAAGAGGGGTCAGGGACCGACCCATGTTAATGTGGAAATGGACGTGCGAGTAATGTAAACGAGGGGAATTAATTGCTTTGTTTAAATATTATCAGCTGCTTCATACAGCTCGTTACATTCGTATTCATCTCCCATTTGCTACTAGATGTGCGGAGTCGCTTCTTCCTGCATCCCTTTCGACCAAGATTAAATATACATCTTTTAAACCCCATACGTTGGATTTATGGTTGTAACTGATACAATAAATATTCGCTGCACAAATAAGTAGGTGGGGGTTCCGGATAGTACGAGTGGTATGGCGGCAGGGCTGTGGGTTGGACAACTGGGATGTGGGTTGGGCAGTTGGGATGTGGGTTGGGCAGTTGGGATGTGGGTTGGGCAGTTGGGCTACGGGTGGGACAAATGGGCTGTGGGTTGGACAAATGGGCTGTGGGTTGGACAGTTGGAATGCGGATTGGACAAATGGGCTGTGGGTTGAACAGTTGGGCCACGGGTTGGACGGTTTGGCTGTGGGTTGGGCCTTTGGGCTGTGGGTTGAGCAGTTGGGTTGTGGGTTGGGCAGTTAGGCCGGGGGTTCGACAGTTGGGCTGCGGGTTTGACAGTTGGTCTGTGGGTTGGACAGTTGGGCTGCGGGTTGGACAGTTGGGCTGCGGGTTGGACAATTGGGCTGTGGGTTGGGCAGTTGGGCTGTGTGTTGTAATACTGGGCTGCAGGTTGGACAAATGGGCTGTGGGTTGGAAAACCGGTCTGTGGGTTGGGCAGTTGGGCTGTGGATTGGACAGTTGGGCTGTGGGTTGGACGGTTGGGCTGAGGGCTGGACAGGTGGGCTGCGGGTTGGACAGTTGGGCTGCGGGCTGGGCAGTTGGGCTGTGGGTTGGGCAGTTGGGCTGTGGGCTGGACAGTTGGGCTGTGGGTTGGGCAGTTGGGTTGTGGGTTGTACAGTTGGGCTGTGGGTTGGCCAGTTGAGCTGTGGGTTGAAGAGTTGGGCTGTGGATTGGACAGTTGGGCTGCGGGTTGAACTGTTGAGCTGTGGGTTGGACAGTTGGGCAGTGGGCTGGACAGTTGGGCTGTGGGTTGGGCAGTTGGGCTGTGAGTTGGACAGTTGGGCTGTGGGTTGGAAATCTTTGCTGCGGGTTAGACAAATGAGCTGTAGTTTTGACAACTGGTCTGTGGGTTGGGCAGTTGGGCTGTGGGTTGGACAACTGTTCTGTGCGTTGGGCAGTTGGCTATGGGTTGGAAAACTGGGCTCTGTTTTGGACAACTTGAATTTGGGTTGGACAGTTGGGTTGTGGGTTGGACAGTTGGGCTGTGGTTTGGACAGTTAGGCTGTGGGTTGGACAGTTGGGCTGTGAGTTGGACAGTTGAGCTGTGGGTTGGAAAACTTGGCTGCGGGTTAGACAAATGAGCTGTGGGTTGGACAACTGGTCTGTGGGTTGGGCAGTTGGGCTGTGGGTTGGACAACTGTTCAGTGTGTTGGGCAGTTGGCTGTGAGTTGGACAATTGGGCTGTGAGTTGGAAAACTGGGCTCTGTGTTGGACAACTTGAATGTGGGTTGGACAAATGGGTTGTGGGTTGGACAATTGGGCTCCGGGTTGGACTGTTGGGCTGTGGGCTGGACAGTTGGGCTGGCTGTGGGCTGGAAAGTTGGGCTGTGGGTTGGGCAGTTGTGCTGTGGGTTGGACAGTTGGGCTGTGGGTTGGACAGTTGGGTAGCGGGTTGGACTGTTGGGCTGTGGGCTGGACAGTTGAGCTGTGGGTTGGGAAGTTTGGCTGTGGGTTAGAGAGGGGCTGTTGGTTGAACAGTTGGGCTGTGGGTTGGACAGTTGGGCTGTGGGTTGTACAGTTGGGCTCTGATTTGGACAGTTGTCCTGTGGGTTGGAAAACTTGGCTGCGGGTTGGACAAATGAGCTGTGGGTTTGACAACTGGTCTGTGCGTTGGGCAGTTGTGCTGTGGGTTGGAAAATTGGGCTCTGTTTTGGACAACTTGAATGTGGGTTGGACAAATGGGTTGTGGGTTGGACAAATGGGTTGTGGGTTGGACAATTGGGCTGCGGGTTGGGCATTTGAGCTGTGGCTTGGAAAATTGTGCTGTGGGTTGGACAACTGGGCAGTCGCAATTGAAATTGAGGCAAATGCTTATCTTCAATCCAAAATCTCCAGACAGTCTCTGAATCCAATTCATCTTCCTGTTCAGTGGGTACGGTGAGGTCTTTACTGCGGGGTTGAAGGGGCTGTGGCATGGAGCTGACCAGTTGCTCCAGCTCGTCCAGTTTTATATGCGATTGGAACAGCAACTCCACCCGTCCAACGCCTTGTTGGCGTATAAACGAGGTTTCCAACGTACAGAGAGACGCGACCATGGTTTGCAACGTAGAGACAGCCGTCCCATTGCTTACGGCCTAAGACGCAGCCCTCAGAGCGGTGTCATGCACAGTCTCAGGCTAATCGACATGGGATTTAAGGTGAACAAAGTGGCACTAGGACGTATTTTTCTCTCAGTAATTCGGTCTTTCCCTGCTGGCGTCATTCCCTCAACGCCTCATACTCATCCATTTATCACCGACGCTGTATAAACTTTACAATTAATAACGTCGTCCTTTGTATGTAATTTTGGTTTTACTCTCCACGCAATTCCCTAAGGCACACAGTATGAGGCTAATTCAGTATGTCCGTAAATGAATGATATCAGGCTTCCGCGGTGATGTAAATGACATGTTCGCTCTTCTGAGATGTTATGCAGCGTGGATTGATAGTTTGTTACCATCGTTTCGAGACAACATATCGGTCCCATCGTCAAGGTTCAAAGAATCCCAGACTCAGGTACCAATATGATCTTCCGAAACTTGGGTAAATAGCTAACAATCTACGCCACCTAATATCCCAGAAGAATGGAGATCTCGTGTGAGGTTACTCTGTTACTCTCTTAGTCCACGGTCTGACACGCTATGTCGCCGCCACAGTGTGTCGCCGCCACAGTGTGTCACGCGACAGTTGTCGCCGCCACAATTGTCGCCGTCACAGTGTGTCACGCCACAGTTTGTCGCCGTTACAGTGTGTCGCCGCCACCTTGTGTCGCCGCCACAGTGTGTCACGTCACAACCTGACCACTGCCTGGCTGGTGACTTAGAAGGCAAGAAGTGGGATTTGATACTGTAAGAGAATTGTCTAGTCTTTTGTTGGATGATGAAGAAAGACGGATGTGAGAGGTTATTGCTGGTGTTATTCTGTGGTGGATACGCGCTGGTTCATGGGGATATAGGAGAAAGTAATTCTTGTTTAAAGCCCCAAGCTTACTGCAGAAAGGACTTATGAAACTGAACGGTTAAACGGATAGCAGGAAACTCAGGGAAGAGGCGACGGAAGTAAATGGTTTCGATTGCTCTGAGAAAATTGTGCAAACTTGTTCACACTTCTGCGTCGAATTTCATTACAGGTTTCTAAGCCATTTGGTACGAACGTGACGGAAATTTCGTAGAAGTTATACATTTTAATGAAATGTACCTGATATTCTACAGTTGAAGAGGTAAAATTATATTCAGCTGTTAGATGGAACGTATAATACAGCATAAATTGCTTGATGAATGCATAGAAGCAAATGTGAAATGCGACTGTAGAGTTTTGGAACATGATCTCTGTTATATACATCACGTATTTGTAACACGTCTATCATTGCTGCTAATTTACTGCATTCAAGGCACCGTCTCAGAAGGAACAGTTTAACGTTACAGATAGTAATACACCCAGCCACTGTTGTATGCCCTACTGGAGTTCCTTAGAAACTGGGTTTAAATAAAAAAGACACAACCATTTCCGTGCTAACGTGTAGAATATGGTGAACTTCTAATAATGCCAGCAGATGGTACATGGGATTTAACGCTTATCCTGCTAACATGTAGAATATGGTGAGCTTCTAACAATGCCAGCAGATAGTACATGGGATTTAATCCTTATCCTGCTAACGTGTAGAATATGTTGAGCTTCTAATAATGCCAGCAGATTGTACATGGGATTTAACCCTTATCCTGCTAACGTGTAGAATATGTTGAGCTTCTAATAATGCCAGCAGATAGTACATGGGATTTAATCCTTATCCTGCTAACGTGTAAAATATGTTGAGCTTCTAATAATGCCAGCAGATGGTACATGGGATTTAACCCTTATCCTGCTAATGTGTAGAATATGTTGAGCTTCTAACAATATCAGCATATGGTACATGGGATTTAACGCTTATCCTGCTAATGTGTAGAATATGTTGAGCTTCTAATAATGCCAGCAGATGGCACATGGGATTTAACCCTTATCCTGCTAACGTGTAGAATATGTTGAGCTTCTAATAATGCCAGCAGATGGTACATGGGATTTAACCCTTATCCTGCTAACGTGTAGAATATGTTGAGCTTATAATAATGCCAGCAGATGTTACATGGGATTTAACCCTTATCCTGCTAATGTGTAGAATATGTTGAGCTTCTAATAATGCCAGCATATCGTGCATGGGATTTAAACCTTATCCTGCTAACGTGTAGGATATGGTGAGCTTCTAATAATGCCAGCAGATGGTACATGGGATTTAACCCTTATCCTGCTAACGTGTAGAATATGTTGAGCTTCTAATAATGTCAGCGTATGGTACATGGGATTTAACTATTATCCTGCTAACGTGTAGAATATGGTGAGCTTCTAATAATGTCAGCGTATGGTACATGGGATTTAACCCTTATCCTGCTAACGTGTAGAATATGTTGAGCTTCTAATAATGCCAGCAGATAGTACATGGGATTTAAATCGGCGTTTAAAGGGTTATATCAAAAATTGTATTTTCATAAGAAATGATGTAACAAGTAGGATTTTTTTATTTACATATGTACATGCTTTGCGTTTTTCTTGATTAATGTGTATTATTGTACCAACAAATGCACATATGTATATATATATATATATATATTAAATTATATTACAAACCCTCCTACATGTTTCGGTGCTTCTGCATCATCTTCAGGGGGTTTTGATATTGTGTATGCTAAAGTTATATAAATATAATAATTATTAAAATTACACAAAACAGTAGATCGTTGTGTGATAAAATTTGATAAAATGTAAGATACAAAATATATATAATAATACAGACACAAATTTGCATTTTATTAAATTACTTTAGATTATAAATTTACCTATATATTTCAGCCCAATTTGTAAGGCCATCTTCAGGATGATCTTTGATCAAGTTGAGTGCAAATTGATAATGCTTTTAATTTACGAGGTCTCGTATTACAAGAATTGGTTAAAATAATTTTGGTATGTTATATATAGAACTATAATTTTGCCTGTTGTTTTGTATGCGTGTGAAACGTGGTCGTTGACAATGCGGGAGGAAAGGAAGCTGAAGGTGTTTGAGAACATGGTGTTGAGGAGAATATTTGGACCTAGGAGTGACGAGGTAACGGGGGAATGGAGGAGATTGCATAACGAAGAGCTAAATGATTTGTACTTCTTACCCAAAATTGTGCGGGTGATAAAATCGAGAAGAATGAGATGGGCTGGGAATGTTACGTAAAAACAATCTTAAAATTTGGCGCATATGGGTGAGGAGAGGAGGGTGTATAGGGTCTTGTTGGGGAAACCGGAGGGGAATTTCTTGACTAGCTGGAAACCAGTTAGCTTCTCAAGAAGGTCTCTGCATCATGGAGTAAGTAAGTAAGTAAGTTACTTAAAAAAATCTTAAAATTTGGCGCATATGGGTGAGGAGAGGAGTGTGTGTAGGGTCTTGGTGGGGAAACCGGAGGGAAAGAGACAACTGGGGAGACCTAGGCTTAGATGGATCTCCAGGAGGTGGGGTATGGGTATATGGACTGGATTGTGCTGGCCCAGGATAGAGACAGTTGGCGGACTCTTTTGAGTGCGGTAATGAACCTTTGGGTTCCGTGAAATGCAGGGAATTTCTTGACTAGCTGCAAACCAGTTAGCTTCTCAAGAAGGACTCTGCACCATGGAGTAAGTAAGTAAGTAAGTAAGTAAGTTACGTAAAAACAATCTTAAAATTTGAATATGACACTTTATACAATAGATTTTAAAACCATATAAAACAGAACTGACGTAGTGGTTATGGGTGTACACAGTGATTTTTATTTTCATCTCTTCAGTTTTTCGTATTTATGGATGCAATTTTGACTGGTATTTATAATTTTCAAATGAGACATCCCTGTTGTTTTGAATATAATGTTAAAATCTCTATTGTTGATAAAATTGTAGTAATGGTTGCAATTCAAAAATCCTGTTTTGGTGTGTCTGGTGTTTTAGTGCCGGCAGTTTACAGCAGTAAATTAGGAACAGTTCTTACGGAATAATGATGTTAGTAGGCCTATGGAGTAACAAGGAACGTGCAAAGTTTGGTCACATTGTGTAATTTTATGAACAGCAGGCTAGAGAGTACAAAGAATTGTGAGGAAGGGAGGCTGGTTGAAAGTTCCTTCCATGGAAAGTAGGCATCAGGAAGTTCGAAATATAAAACGACCCGTAAAAGACCAGATATTACAGAATGAAACGCGCGCTTCATCTGGATGTTCCAATTGACTATTTCTATTATAAACTCTTTAAAGCCTTTGCTGATTAGCTTAACATTTTTGAAACCTTTCTTTGTAAACAGTACATCAGGGGACATTCTTAAAATTGCGAAAAATAGCTAGTAGCTTTCTCATCTGTACGTCCGTCCGTCCGCATGGAACAGTTCTGCTCCCACTAGAAGGATTTTCATGAAATTTGCTAATGGATATATTTCGAGAACCTGTCAAGAAAATTCAAGTTACATTAAAATCTGACAACAATAACCGGTACTTTACATGAAGACCGATATACGTTGTTGATCACACCTTGCTCATTTCTTCTTAAAATGAGAAATGTTTCAGACAAAAGTTGTAGAAGAAATCAAAACACATTTTGTGTTCATTAACTTTTTTTTTTCGAAAATAGTGTCCTTTATGAGATAATGTGGATAAATATTGGAGAGAGGGACAGGCCACGGATGACAATATGGCGCTTCCGCATTTCATGCTGGATACCTAAGGCTACAGACACACACACCCAGAATATGTAATTTTTTTCCTATAGCGCTGCGGCCCAACGCGGGCCTTGGCCTCCCCATTTTTGAGGTTTCTAGATCACACACAACGACGCATCACAGTCGGTAGGACTCCTCTGGACGAGTGATTGGCTCGTTGCAGAGACCTGACAACACACAACACTTACAACAGACAAATATCCATGCCCCCGGTGGGATTCGAACCCACGATCTCAGAAGGCGAACGGCCGCAGACCTACGCCTTAGACCGCGCGGCTACTGGGACCGGCTCAGAATATGTAATACTGATACTATTTCCACCACAACAATGGTTGCACGAACGCGCCTTATTGTTAAGTTACACGTGCATTGCCTGTCTTGTTGCATTCTGGTAAGGTAGACTGGGTTTGGAGACGAAAAGGTGAGATGACAGGAAGTGGAAGGAATGTACAGAGAATGAAACAAGATGAGAATCTGGGGACGAAATTTTGAACTTTGTTGGGTTCTGCATTACGAAAAGAGCGTTGTGATGAAATTGAAGTAACATAGACAGGGCTGTTTTTGGGAGTCAAATTGCTCAAGTTGATGATTTGTGGTCTGAACAGTAGAGCACAGAACGAAATTTGGAAGTGAGTTGGTAAGTCAAAATTTGCCGTGGGACAGAAGCCTTGGATGTGTTGGCAGAACACAGTTTATCCTAAGCATAAACACGGGTAAATAAATGGCAGCACTGCAATGGCATTAGCTGCATTGAGGAACAAGAAGACATTTCACCAGCAAACTGGATTCAAAATTCAAGGGAGAAAATTCTAATTTATAACTTACTTACGTACCAACTAACTAACTAAATAACTAATTAACTAACTAACTTACTTACCCATTAACCTACTAGCTTACTTATTTAATTACTTACTAACTTAATTAATTATTTACTTACTTAGGTACTAACTAACTTACCTACTTACTTATTTAATTACTTACTTACCAATTTACGTATTTAATTACTAACTTAATTATTTACTTACTTAGGTACTAACTAAATAACTTACTTACTCACTCACTCATTAACTTACTTAATTACTTACGTACTAACTTACTTACTTACTCATTAACTTCCTAACTTAATTACTTACTTACTAACTTACTTAATTACCTTACTAACTTACTTACTTACCCATTAACCTACTAACTTACTTACTTAATTACGTACTTACTAACGTAATTATTTACTTACTTAGGTACTAGCTAACTTACTAACTCATTAACTCACTTACTAACTTAATTACTTATTTAATTACTTAATAATTTACTTAAGTACTTACGTACTAACTAACTAACTTCCTTACTCATTAACTTACTAACTTACTTAATTCCTTACTAACTTACATACTTAGTTACTCACTTACTTACTTACTTAACTTACTAATTGAATTACTTACTTCATTACTTACTAACTTACTTACTTACTTCACGGAGCAGAGTCCTTATTGACAACCTAACCGGTTTGCATCTGGTCAAGAAATTCCTACGTTTTATGGAGCCTGAAGGTTCAATACCACAGTCCCTATTCTGAGCCGACTCGATACAGTCCATACTCCTACATCACACTTACTGAAGATCCATCTTAATATTATCCTCCCATCTAAGCCTGGGTCTCCCAAGTGTTCTCTTTCCCTGAGGTTTCCCCGACAAAACCTTGTGTACACCTCTCCTCTCCCCCATAAGCGCTACATGCCCATCCCATCTCATTCTGGATCTTATCATCCAAAAAGTATTGGGTGAGCAGTACAGGTCATTAAGCTTCTCGCTATGTAGTTTTCTCCGCTCCCCTGCAAACTTTAATCTAATTTAAGGCAGAAACTGTTAAGGACTATACTTGGAGCATATATTTTTTTGTACTGAATTTTGGACCCTTGGGAAAGTAGATCAGAAATACGTATAAGATTCTGAAATGCTGTGTTGGAGAATGATGGAGAATATCAGTTGGACCGATCGCGTGAGAAGTGAAGTAGTGTTGCAGACAGTCAAGGGGGAGAGGAATATCATACTTACAGTAAACAGAAGGAAGGCTATTTGGTCACATCTTTCATAGGAACTGCCACCTAAAACATGGCACTGAAGGAAAAAGACAGAAATATAGAAGTGACCGGAAGAGGAAGAAGAAGACGTAAGCAGCTACTGGATGATATTAAAGAAAAGAAGGACACGGTAAACTGAAAGAGGAATCACTAAATCTCACTCTGTGAAGAACTAGCTTTGGTAGAGGCTATGGACCTGTCTTGAGACAGACTGCTGGATAAATGTCAGCCTTCCTGACAGCCATCTTGCATTAGAGTTTGCCAGTAACGTCAGCAGTCCAACGCACACAGTGGCTTTATTTTCAGAAACGTGTGGGTATATTTTAAATAGAATTTTTTGCTTGTTTCTGTGGTTGTGAAACAAAGTGTAATTGATAACAAAGATGGAGTATAAAAGCTTAATCTACGGCATACCTAAAAGTACCGTTCGTGTCTGACAGCAGGCATAGTGGCTGTCGTATGTGTGTATGTATGTGTGTGTGTGTGTGTGTGTGTGTGTGTTAGTTATTTCATGCAGCTGGGGGACATAATTTGAATTTAATGTGAGAAACACACGATACAGCTATATACAGGGTGTGTTAAAGTCCGTAATTTTATATTAGGACGGCACATGGTACCACTGGGCATGAAAAGGTGAATATTTGAAAATACTGTTAACTATAGTACTTGATGTAACAGTAAAAACCCTTGAATTTTTTAAAGACAGTGTTTTTGAATTTTAGTTTTGTTCTTAGAAATATCAGGCCTGTGCCCCTATATAAATTAGCCGAATGGAAATTTTAGCCGTGGTGTAGAATTTATGTGTTTTTTAAGTAGTAGATGAGGTTGAAGCTACAGAGTTCTGATTGCGTCTCTCGGCGAAGTAGTTATCAAAATTTGCTGCTATTCGCCTTCGTTTGTAACAAATAAATTTGTTAAAATTGGTTTTGTCACATGAAGCTCTATTCCTACTTGGAAGACGGTACTCGCAAGTTTGTGGGGCGCGGTAGCTCAGTCGGTATAGCGACTGGCTACGGGCTGTACGATCCGCGGATCGAATCCCAGTGGTGGGTGAGATTTTCCGCACCTGTACAGACCGGCCCTTGAGTCCACCCAGCCTCCTGTACAATGGGTACCGGATCTTTCCCAGGGGTAAAGAGCGGCCGGGGCGTGACGCTGACCCCTCACCCCTTCTAGTGCCGTGATCAAGAAAGAGTAGAGCTATACCTCTACTCCCCTCTGGGCCGTACGGTCTGTACAGGGCCTCAGTGCCTGTACAAGGGTGCAATTTACCTTTTGCCTTTACTTGCGAGTTTGTTCCATACGTTGATAACAAACTACCAGTCTACACGGTGTCATTACTCAGAAAACCACGATATAAATTTCACGTTTTTTAATCGTGTAGGTGATGAGTCAAGTTTTACTTGGTGCAAGCAGTTAGTTTGGGTACCGTTGAAGACAAGGCTCTGCTTTTGTTGTGTGATTGATACAGCATCGTGCCGGTTTAGACAATACGCCTTCAGTTTAAGCTTTCTTTTTTGATTACATTAGTTTAAAAATGTGTCACAAACTGTGGGATAACATTTTGGGTTGATTTTATTTATTGACTTTGAACATTGTCACGTGTAACTGCAAGGAATACTTGATACAAGGAACAAGATGAGTCTCCGTCCCAACATAAAACACTTTTAACTAACCAACTAACTAACTCCATTCAGCAGAGTCAATAAATTCTCCGCATTTGGTGGAACCCGAAGGTTCATTACCGCAGTCACAAGTGCCCGCCAACAGTCCCTATCCTGAGCCAGTTCGATACAGTCTATGCCCCACATCCCACTTAAAAATCCATCTTAATATTATCCTCCTATCTACGCCTGATTCTCCCAAGTGGTCTTTTTCCCTCAGGTTTCGCCACCAAAATTCTGTATACAACTCTCCTCTCCCCCATACGTGCTACATGCCCCGCCCAGCTCATTATCCTCGATTTTTTACCCGAAAAATATTTAGTGAGTGGTACAGATCATTAAGCTCCTCAATGTGTAGTTTTCTCCACTCTCCTGTTACTTTGTCCCTCTTAGGCCCAAATATTCTCCTCAGCACCCTATTCTCAAACACCCTCTGCCTATGTTCCTCCCTCAATGTGAGAGACCAACTTTCACAACCATACAAAACAAATGGCGAAATTGTACAGGGTGATCAAAAAGTAAAAAATATGTGCCAGTCAAGTGCTTCTTAAGTGGGTCACAAATGTGTAAACTTCTATTAGTAAGACTGTGGCTAAGAATGGGACTCCATAACCTGCAAACCGTAGTGAAATATCCGGTCCCAAATCCGGTTTCCTGTGTGGGGCTTAGCCTTTTGGTGTACAGTCATTAGGTTGCAATGAAATAACGGTGTAACCAGTATATGGAGGTCCAATTCTACAACAGGACTGCATTCCTTGGACAGAAAAGTGTCAAAGTTACTGTGTTTCGGGTCGTGACGCCGTGTAGTTTGCTAAATAATATATTAACCCTTTAAACGCCGAATTAAATCCCATCTGCCACTTGCTGGCATTATTAGGAACTCACCATATTCTCCACATTAGCAGGATAAGGGTTAAGTGTAGTTCGGTGTAAGCCTACGTATACTTCATACGAAATTACACGACCTCAAACACTTTCGATATGGCTACCTCCAATGACGATGCATTAAACTGAAATTTTCTCTTGGTTTCAATATTAATAAGACTACTTCCGAAGAAGTCGCGTCAAATTGCAGTGTGTTTTCGGTCCCTTGGCTCTTACGCTAAACAAATTACAGTGAAAGTTAGTCGTTGAAGTTGTGTCTTCTAGACGCCAGTCGTGAGAGTGCCGTAGGAACTTGCGGCCCCTGACGTTGCACGAACCAAAATATTTTGCTCACTACTTGACATCTCACTTCTCGGCAGAGCTGCGGTCGTAAAGACGAAGTTTCCTAAAGGGAAAGTGTTGATGCACGAAAATTTGTACCGGCTTGCGGCTTCACCTTTGTATCACATTGCTGTGTTTTCTTCGCCTGCATTTTGCCGACACGTCCTTCGACAGGTTATTTATATTGTAATATTTCTAATATTACATTAATTAAATAATATTAAATATATAAAATATAAATACAAAATATTAAATAACATTATTAAAATAAAACACATAATTACAAAATTAAGTAAAATTAAAACAAAATAAAATAATAAAATAAAATATATAAAATATAAATAAATTAAATTAAATTAATAAAATAAAACAAATAATTACAAAAATAAATAATTAAATAAAATTAAATGAAATTAAATGTAACAAATATAAATAAAAATAAAATAAAATTAATAAAATAAATAATTACGAAATAAATAATATTAAGAAAATAAAATAATCAAATAAAATTACACATATAAAATATAAATGCAATTAAATCAAGTTAATAAAATGAATAATTACAAAATAAATAATACTAAAACAAAATAATAAAATTAAATTAAAGTAAATTAAATATATAAAATATAAATAAAAAATTAAATTAAATTAAATTAATAAAATAAAATAAATAATTGCGAAATAAATAATATAAAAACAAAATAAAGTTTTAAAAATACAATAACAAATTGCAGTATGCCCTTTGAGAATGCATATCGTTGAAATATGCACTGTCAAAGGGCTTACTGCAATTTGTTATTGTAATCGGTGTACATACGAAGTGTGTAAGATATAAAGACTAATGACGAAGGCAGTTGTTTATCTTGGGGGGGGGGGGTTGACATTTATCAAAAACCAAATATAAACTCTACTGTATCGCTGCTGAACATAAATTAACAGAATTTGACATTCCAGAACACCCCTCACCATCAAAATACTCACAAATTGCCCGCATCATATTATTTGCTTCTATTGTTTAAATTATTTGTTTCTATTGGTTTTTTCTAATTACTTGACGTAGGTTATTTAATATTACTTTCTTGTTTATTTTCTTTTTTGTGTTTGCTTTCTATTTTTCTTGTTATGTGTTTTGTATTGTTGTATTGTGTTGTGTATTGTTTCTCATTTTGTATTCAGCTACATTTTTCCCAATTTTGTACAAGTTTACTGACCATTGCCACCAGGTGGAAACGCATTTGGAGCGTAGAAATATCATATCATATATCATATCACACCATATCATATCATATCGTATCATATCATATCATATCATATCATATCATATCGTACATATCATATCATATATCATATTGTATCATATATACCATATCGTATCATGTCATCATATCGTATATAATAAATCATAACGTATCATATCGTATCATATCATATCGTATATCATATACCATAACGTATCATACCATATCATATACAGCAAGTAGCCTGAACAAAACATTCATCCACCTGTCTCTATAAAACAGACTTTTGTCTGAAAATTATTAATCTAAAACCTTGCTAAATTTATTTCCCGCCTTTTATAGAACGAGACATTTTATAAGTGCCTTTATAACAGTTCGCTGCTTTTCCCTGTTCTGAGCTAAAAACAAAAGACCAGACAACATTTTCATACGTTATGTTTTTGTAGGTCGCTGCTCTGTTCTCTTCCAAACTACTCCTACGTGGCCAAAGTAACCACTTCACTTTAACTTCTCTTACTAAAATTATGTAAACGTTTTTCATCGCTCGGATTCGAACTTTACCACACCTCCCCTCCCCCACAGTGTGAGGCTTCAGAACACTTCAGAAGCCTTTTGGACGTCGACACAAAGAAATTTGAGCTTAAGACAAAAATTACATCACATTTAACGTACAGAATAACACCACTTGGGCTTTGACGGTGGTTATAGTCGCGTTAGTAAAATAATGAAAAGCGACTATTAGTTTCTTCGTGTTTGTCAGTCTGTCTGCCTGTCCGCATGGAACATCTCTGCTCCAACTCAACGGATTTTCATGAAATATGGTGTTTGAAAACTTGTCAAAAATCTTTCTAGAAAATTGAAGATTAATTTAAATTTTACAAAAATAAACGTTTCTTCATGTGAAGAACAAAGTACATTATTATAACACCCCCCTGAATTTTTTTTGGCATGATAAAGTTTTCGAAAAAAAAAATAACTTGTAGAGGAAATTTAAAAAAAACATACTTTGTGTTCAAAAACCTTTTTCCGAAAATCGTATTTTTTGTGAGATAATTTGGAAAAAAAATATGATAGAACAGGGCAGGTTGCAGATGACAAATTACGACGCATGCGCATCGCGCGCTCGATACGTATGACTACAGACACACAATCAGAATATGTATTAATTTTTTGCTTTACCACTGCTTAAAAGGTTACACGGAAGAGCCTCAGTGTTACGGAATACATACACTGCCCGTTTTGTTAAACGTATACCCCAATATTTGCTGTCCGAAGTCGAACCCTTTACAAGACACTCTTCAACGCTGTTACTAAACCGGCTGTACTGAAATGCAGGAATATCGTGTCTCTTGTACGGTGTATCCATGACTGGACGTTGTGTGCTTATTCATCCCCTAGTTACAACTAGAAAGTAGTTGTAATTGTAATCAGTTTGTTACATACTTGTTGGCATTTTACCCGGGGGTTTCGGATTTAGCAAGTTTTCAGTTCTGGTGTTTATTTTTTACCTGCGCATGGAGGAGCGCTAAAGATGCCAACCTCCTTATTTCGGTAAATGAAAAACCTTTCATCATGGCGGATAGGGCGTGGCTGCTACTCAGATACCTTGTGCTAACTAGATAGAAATAAGCAACGGAGAATCTTTTGAGAGCCGCTTCAATTAGTGTTCGCAGATTAAATGCTTATGTGTGTTTGGACTTTACTCTTTTATACTGACAAGCTTTTGAGCACAACATACATTTTGAGCACAATATAGATATTGAGCACGGCATAGATATTGAAAACAACATGGGTATTGAGCAAGTCATAGATATTGAGCACGACACAGACTTTGAGCATAGCAAAGATTTTGAACACAACATAGATATTGAACACGACACAGACTTTGAGCACAACATAGATATTGAGAACAACATAGATTTTTAACACAAAATAGATATTGAACACGACACAGATTTTGAGCACAATATAGATATTGAGCACGGCATAGATATTGAGAACAACATAGATATTGAGCACGTCATAGATATTGAACACAACACAGACTTTGAGGATAGCAAAGATTTTGAACACAACATAGATATTAAACAAGACAAATTTTTTTAGCACAACATAAATATTGAACACGACAAAAATTTTGAGTACAACATAGATACTGAGAACAACATAGATTTTGAACATAACATAGATACTGAGCACGACACAGATTTTGAGCACAATATAGATTCTGAGCGCAATATAGATATTGTGCACGGCATAGATATTGAGAACAACATAGATGTTGAGCACAACACAGACTTTGAGGATAGCAAAGATTATGAGTACAACATAGATATTGAACATGACACAAATTTTGAGTACAACATAGATAT
>Ga0131853_10009344_pt1 | contig 17941 bp, 5 predicted proteins | sample TergutLab28metaG_FD_92764 | JGI IMG/M metagenome (GOLD analysis project Ga0131853, IMG submission 92764) | Labiotermes labralis P1 segment gut microbial communities from Petit-Saut dam, French Guiana - Lab288 P1 (version 2) (version 2) | ecosystem: Host-associated > Arthropoda: Insects >... | reverse complement strand
TAGTACAACGAAGTTAATTTATGACTGGTTTTAATGTGGCTTTTAATGTGACGTTAGTAAGGCAAAGAAATACAGCTCCCTGATGATGGTCTTAGGACCGAAACATGTCGGAGCAGTTTTAGTATTTTAATGTGTAAATTTTATACAAGTGCATTAGTTGGTGTAATAATTTAACGGTTACATTCTTCATAAAGTTACATCAGATTCTGCTGCATTGTATCCCATAAAAAGATGGTCTTGATTGACATGTGCTGAAAGCCTGTACTAACTACCAAACACTTCGTATCTTTATCAATATTACTTGTAAATTTGTCAAGTAAATGTAAAGTTCGCCATATGACATTGCTGTGCAAGCTGTGAAGGGAGGCGTGGGTATACCCATTCACACAGCGGAACTAAGGAGTTTGTGTTTGGTATCGCGTTGGTGCTTTTTACCTCCGGGAAGGACCCTGTACCCACTGTACACGTTGCTAGGTGGGCTTAGGGACCGGTCTAGGTAGGTTAGGAAGCTCTCGTCTTCACCACATTTCTATTGCAGGACCCACTAGCCCGTAGCTAGTCGCTATATCGACTGAACTATTCCGGCAGTCGGACTTAATGTAGTGTATCCTCAGGAATATAAACTTATACTGAATTAGAAAGTCTGTACAACACATAAAATCAGCTTTGCGTGCATTATCTTAAATACAAGATGGTTGACATTTGACTGCGGTATATTATTTGACGTTCACTTATCAGAAAAAAAAACAGTCAGCTCCTTGTTTAGATTTAAAGCCCCAGATGTTCACTGTACGTTGTCGAGTTCGGTTATCAACCAGGAACCTTCTTATTGTGACTATTTTATCTTGGTTTTATTCAGTCCCTCCAAGCGAATTTTACTTACATTAGGTCACATCGGCACCCTTTCAAATCCTTTCTAATTCCTCTACCATCTACGCTACGCAGTGTGAGTTACTGACAATCTGGTAAAATAAATAAAAAATTCCACTGACAAATTAAATACGCAATTGAAGTTGGTACAGTAAAAGAGCAATGGATGAAAAAGTTCACGAACAACTCACTGCATATTTGCGTTATGGGTAAACGAATGCTACAGATATAAAACAAAGCCAAAGCTAAATTTCGGAGCATTGGGCATGTCCAACTGTAAATTATTTTCATTAGTATTAATTACAAAAATAATTATATCGTTTTGGAAATAACCTGGATTCCGTTGGCCTGCACAGTCCGTTATATATATATATATATATATATATATATATATATATATATATATATCCCTATTCAACAATCACGGGTTAGCCTCCCTGGCTTTCAAGTATTCGCGGTTTTCCACTTCTGTCCTGTTTTACCAGTCGTGGCATTTGGCTTTCGTTTTGAATTGTATATCACCGTGGAATACAACCAGAGTTCTGGTATATATATATATATATATATAAACGAATTTTTGAGGCATGACTGTATGCACTTCCGAAAATCAGTGTTCTAGCTTCCATATGCACATTAAGTTTGGGACATTTGTTATTTAATGGCTTGTGTGAATGATAAACATAAAACTAAGGTCTTTTTATGTGTAATGAAGGTACAGAAAACCACGACTTTGTCGAGGTTTATAAGTGGTTGAGGATTTCCTGCCATTAGTTATCCAGAAAGCCTTCGAACCCTACGATTGCGACAGAATTTTTTGTCTGCAGGCGCAATGTCTTAAAGTAACTACCGTACGAAATGACCACACCTTGGATGTTCGATCTGTACTACAAGAAGGCATATAACATAACATTCAAGGGCGTTCGCTTAACCAATTTGTCATGAAAAATCAGTTATTATTATACATCCTGAGTGTGTGCTTTTAGCCTTAGTTATCCAGCATGCAAAGCTCATTCGCCGCATTGTATTGTCTTCTGTGGCCAGTCCTGCTTTACCATATTTCACCAATTTCCTTTAAATCGAAAGGTTTTAGTGACAAAAATATTGAACATAAAAATGTTTTTTTTTATATATGTTGGCCGTCATTCCTAGTATAACGATAGTTTTTTTTAAAAAACTTGATGCAAAAATTCATTATTTTAATGCATTTATTATACTCCTGTACATGTTTTGAACACTACTATGCTCATATTCAGGAGGACAAATTGTATTAGTACAGCATCTGTTATCGTCACTGTCTTTAGGTGACCGTTCAGACCACAGTTTACTACAGGACTCTCGTAACCTGTGTATTGAACAGTCCCCTAAAGAGAGTGGCGATACCAGATGCTGTACTAATACAACTGTCTCCTGAAGATGAGCACAACAGTTCTCGAAACATGTAGAGGAATATAATAAATGTATTAAAATAAAGAATTTGTTCATCAAGTTGGTAAAAAAGACTATCATAGAAATGCGTGTTTTTATTTTCTATACAAGGGTTGTCTGAAACATTTCTCACCCCAATAAGAATTCAACAAAGCATTATCTTAAATGTGCTTAGGTCTTCAGGTAATGTACACGATATTCTTGTCCGATTTTATTGAAAAATAATTTTTCTTGACAGATTTTTAAAAAAATACTCAAATACCAATTTTCATGAAAATCCGTCAGTTGGAGCCAAACTATTTGTGTGGGAACGGACAGTTAGACGGACGGACAGACGCGACGAAACAAGTAATCACTCTTTGCAATTTTACGAACTCGCCTAAAAATTAAAATTATTCTGTTGGTTGAAAAATTTACCACATGTGTGGCATCCGAATGGGAATCGTGATAGTTCAGTCGGTGAAGTAGCTAGGTTGGACGGGGTCTGCTTCCTCGCAGCAGAAAGCCATTTTCTTTCTCTGTGATTTCCAAATTTGCTTGGGAACCACTCAGCCATCTGTTCAGTGGCTTTCTGGGGCTTTCTCCCTGACAGGAAAGGAATGGGGTATGAATCTTACCATTTACCTCCATCTAGGGCCGAGGCTAAGAATACATGGAGCTGTATATTACTGCGTGACGACAAAATGCAGAAGCCATTCTTAGTCCAACGGATGAATGTACAAAGCTAGGTATTTGGCAGTGGGTGTCCTCCATTCGGCTGTAAGCAGGAAAGGAGTGAGCACCAGTTTGCAAACTGTGTACTAATGCTGGAGAAATTGGTGTGAATGTTACTGACTGCCAACTCCATTCCCTTTATTTCCCTTTTCTGTCTCCCTCTTTCGAGTTTTTGTGTGACACCACGTGATAAAGTCCTCTACCTCAGACTGTGAAACACGTGTGCAGTTAGTTTCAGCTTGATATTTAATGAAGAACAATGATAACCTGATCTTCATGACATCCGAACGATCACACGCCTTCTACTGCATACAACCTTAAGTAATCTGCTTCGATTTTACTAATAGTTATTTTGACGATGCACTTTAATAATATTCTCTCATCTCCTACTCGGTATTTAAAAATATTTCTTCCATTTTTGTTGTATTATAATTTATGCCTTTTCCTGACCATTTATATCTGATTTGTACGTTTCAGCTACATATGAACCTTAATTTCTTTGACATTTTTGTGAGAATAACTTCATTTCGGCTACGCACTTTATTTGTATGGATTACGTATTTACTACCATACAGCAGCTTGTCATTTCAATGAAAAATTTTACCGTTTTTTTTTGTATGAGTATATAGCTGTGACAGATCTTGTGGGACAATATGACTTCAACGTCAGTGAACATGCACGCATTTATCGTCACAGATTCTGCAAAAACACCTTGATAGAAGAAATAGTGGTATTACTTTGAGAAGTTTTTACCCACCAAGATCGGAATTTAGATGTTTACTAAAGAGTAAATAGCTCTCCTCTGTTTCCTACGGTAAGATGCTGTCGGCAATCATTGACACCTTATGCAAATATCTTTCACTAGGAGCATGACTTAAAAAACAGCGACAGAATATAGAATAACTGTAAAATATAAGCACTGGATTTGATCTTTATATACGAGGGAGAATCAAGTGAAAACTTTAAAAGGGTGATAAAAATTCGAACCACATCTTGATTGTCTTGTAAGTTGCAACATTGATACCCATGGTTTGAAGAGTGGCCGACAGGTGGCATAAGATACTACATAGAAAAATAAAGTCATTGTGTACCTTTTGTGTTCAATACATTACGAGAATAAAAGCATATTTAAGGTTTTCATTTGACTCACCCTCGTACACACACACACACACACACATATATATATATATATACATATGCACGTATAAATAGAGCTTGGCCTATATATACAGGGTGAGTCTCTCGCTAGAAGCCCCGAACTATTGTCTGTGTATACAGTCGAACAGCGCAGGTTTCTCCTTCGTAAATACTGGCAAACAGGTTCATTTAAAGCATTTCAGACGGCATTTCGAACGGAATTTTGTGAAAGACGTGAACCATCGAAGTGTTCCATCCAGAAATTGGTTAAAAAGTTAGAGAAACAAAGGGAAGCCGATCTAACGCCTGCTGACTGCTTTCTTTGAGGCCTATTGAAGGAAAAAGTGTACAAAAATACACCCCGCACAATCGAACAACTCAAAGACGCTATACGCCAAGAGATTCAAGCCGTTAACGTTGACACGTTGGGAAAAGTATTCCAGAATTTGGAGAAACGTTTTCCAGTGTGCTTGAATGTGAAAGGAGACCAGTTTCAGCATCGATTATGAGCAGGTCCTATTTTGCATCGTTCCCGGTATGTGTATATAAATTTTCAAGTCATTATCTCAATAAAATAATTTTTATAGACAATAGTTTGGAGTCTCTAGCGAGAGACTCTCCATATATATATATATAGGCAAAGCTGTATTTATTAGCGTAGATTTTATAGTGCCATGTCATAAAGTTCTTGTGAATATTGAAGTGTCAAGGCTGAGGAAGAAAAAGATCGTGGCCTAATTAGAGGTAATACCCAGAAATTTTTCTGGAATAACTGAGGAGAACCACTCGAAACCACAGTCTTGGCCGATACCTCAGTCTTTTGTCTGGTAACTACGAATTTCAGTCCGCTCAGTTCTGGTATATCGAAAAGAACTCACTGTTTTGAAGAGCTGATATTAATTTGCGCAGTTTTTGTCACCGTCTGTACCGATTCAACATGGCGGTTTTCTGGTTGCTTCGTCGTCGGTGTCTCCACACTCCAAAACTTGTAAAAACTTTCCTTCTAACTTACCACGATGTGATGTCATATCCACTTCTAGTTTTGTAACCATCAGTTTAATTGGAAAGGACTACGTTTAAGTGTAACAGACCTCTTGCTCCCTCCAAATTTACAAAGCTGTAAAGGAGTAACAAAGACAACTGAACAACAATAACTAGAAAACCGCTCACACTACGGACATAGAATACTGAATTTCGGAGAAGACATTCCTTCTTTAATGATGGGCAGGAAATACGAGACTAGTTATGTATTTCGCTGCTAGAGTTGATTGTTTTTATCTTCAAATATATCCAACATTCTGTCAATTTGTAAGTATCTCCACAGGCGCAATTTATTGAAGTGGGGGTGTGGTGAATGCCCATCCAATATTTTTTCTACCGAAGAAAATTTTTTGACCACTGAGTTGAAGAGGGAGAAATAAAAATAATTATAAAAAAAATTAGTTGGGAGATATAAAGGAAGAAAAAATTAATAATGTGCGTTTGTCTGCTTCCTAAATTAAATATCTCAAGACTCATGGTCTAGTTTCACCTCCCCCCCCCCCAGTATGATTAGCCAATGCCATCTGTTCGACAGAATGAAAAGGTAAATTTAGACCTGACAGTATAGTTATAAATCCGTAAAAACAAGAAAAGGATAGTGAATATGCTTTAATTCGTAAATATGTGATTTTGGAGATTTTCAACAAGAATTTTAATAATTTCTCTTACATTTTCCATTCATAATCACCAATTATTTAACCATTTACACGTCGAATATTATGTTAATACTATTTTAAAAATCAGTTCTTACCTCTCGGAAAACACAGCATATCCATTAGCACGACAAGGCTGTTAAATACTTTCAGAGAAATTATTTGAGTTTAACAAATGTTGTTTTTATTAATACCAAGCTAATATAAAAATAATCACTGCAGACCAATTGTTGTTATCTGACGCCGAATAAAGCGGTACGCATATTTATCACTGTCCTACATGGGTTTAGTTTTTAATTTTTTCATGCTTTACATTTTATATTCAGAAAATTTGTTTTGGGTTTCCTGAAATTGGTATTGGGTTTACTGTGTGCTACTTGTACAGGAAGTTCAATTGAAAAACTAACCCAGACGCACGGCAACATTAACAGCCTTACGGATTCTCGTGTAGTGTCTATATTTTACCTCGTGTTCAGAATTGGTCTTGAAAAGAATCTCCTTCAATTGTCATACATTCTTGGCACTATGTAAACAGTTTAACAAGTACTGTTTGAAATTCTTTTCTAGAAATTCCCGCTACATTGCGTTTGATTACTTTACATTCGTGTTCTGTGTATGGAATGCTTTTGTATGTATTTTTTTAAACATTCACACAAACAATACTGAAATAGGGTTAGGCCGGACGAAAGAGCAAGCCACAAAGAATGCGTAATCATTAGGTCCCCAAAAGTTTCCGAGACGCAGCCGATGAATTGCGCGCTGTTTGGGCTGTGGCCATCTGCTGGACGAAACCGTAACATTTCTTCTCATCATTTAATGTTTTAAAAAAATATGTGTTTTTAAATGTAGCTTAATACACTTGCTATCTCTGAAAAGAGGATAGGTCCGCTAATTTTCTGGCACTGACAGCGCACCATATCCCAAAGCTAAAGTCATATAGTTGCACCTCGTATTTTATTCTGGGATTACATGTCGAAAAGTATTTGTTGTTTTCGGCTTTTACTTGGACGGTTACATGCAATCATGCTTATTCTATAAAATGAGCGATTAAACGTTCGACTTTAAATCTACATATTGCTGTACAGAACCTGTTACAAAACTGTACCATTGCAACACGGCGTGTGTCCTGGATTTGCTGCACAAGTATAATGTGTATGGATTCAGGTGTAGTAACTTTGTGTCTGCCTGTATAAATGACTTCGACACACCGGTGTCCTGCAATAATCTCCTTCAGTATTTTCGTGGAGATGTCTATTATCGCGCTGTATCATCTAATGTTTCTTATGAAAGAACACGTTGTGTTTGTTGTGGCTTCTTTAAAACCATTGACCCGTTGTTCGAAATTCATTTACTGTTTGACGTAATGTTGTTTCCGAAAGGACTGAAACACTGGGAAACCGTCTTCTAAATTTTCTACGACCCTTTTCTTACACTTTCTTCGAAAATCCACACTACGAAGCTGTACGGAAAACTCACGCCAAACAACTTACGGTAAATTGCGCTTCATACGCATACAGATTAAACTAGACTCTGTGTCTTAGCCGTCCGATAATGCAGTGTACCGTACAGGCGGCGGTAGAACTGGCTGTGTTTGTCAAGCAACGACCCTTAAATTTATCGTGTGTCTGGGTTAGATTTCCAGTTTGACATTTTGTATATTCAAGGGACAGCTCCATTCGAATAGTAGCTAGACTACACACTGGGTGCCGAGAATTAAGATTCCGATTCTTAGCAACAGAAGGATGTTCTTCTCTTCCTCACAGCGTCTGTATCGTTTCTGGAGCTAATTCAGCCTCTTATTCAGTGGACCAAAATGACTTTTTATCAGGATTTTACTGGCCGGTGCGTGAAACTGTACACGTTACCTACTGCAGTTGTTAATAATGCTTGGAAATATGCTTGAAGTTTTTACTTTTCAGACAATATTTGCAGTTCTCCTTGCAATTGATTTCTTGTGGTGCCATAAGCTGTAATAAATGAATGTAGGTAGAATTCTTATGTTTATCACTTAGTGTATCAGAATTTGAATGTCTTTACAATTTATAAGGAAAATGAATAAGAAAACTTTAAAGTAGGCCTAATGACTTGCTTTGTCAGCAGGAATTTCCTGCAACAGTGATGACAGCTCATTAGTGAAGAGTGAAGCTGTTGTATTTCCGTTATCTTGTTAACGAGGGTCTTTGACTTTGAAGCGTCACTTCAAACTTCATGTGACTTCCTATGTTGGAGTGACATATCACGTTAGTTGTAAATCTTTGGCGTTACACTGTAAAAGAGTAATACACAGAGCTTATTTCAGAAAGAATAACGTTAATTAAATTGTCCTTTTTAATTGTTCCTTTATGAAAAATGAATAAAATTAATTACTTCCGAGAAAAAGGATTTAACCGTCATAACATGAAAGCACTTTGTCGAAAATATGTTGCACTTAATGATGCTTTGTAAATTAGGATCCATATTTAATGCAGAAATTTGTCGCGAAAAGAAACAAAAGCTTACAAACTTCTTTCCATTTTAAGTGTGAAAGGATGTGCTAACATGGACTCCCTCCATTTTTCAATACATTATCATATTTCAGGAGATGTGAGAATGTAGATTCCTCTGTACAGTTGTTGATTGACACACTACTTGACGCAAAAGATGCTAATTAAATCCTTAGTCACAAAACACGCAGAACACTTTTATCTTGAAGTAATTAATTTATTTAAGTTGTTTATTTGCAGTTTACTCCGTGTCTCTCATTCCTTGATAAAGTAGTAATCAGATAGGAGAGCTTCTACCATAAGATTTAAGAATTAGCACTCGACGTCAGTAGGACTAATGGAACTGGAATGGAAGGAAATGTTAAAATTTCTTAAACAGTGGGATTCATCAAACATCCTTATGTCTACAAATACTATGCCTATTTGCTTCATACACCGAGGTAGTTGATTAAGAATTGCAGTCTCTGTTCCAGGCTAGAAAGCACAACGTCTCGACAAGCTTTTCGTGAAATTCCCCATTAATTTCAATAAAATGGCGTCCGATGTGCCATAGTCGGAAGAGCTGGGGCGATGTCTTCCTTATCTTTTCAGATGGCTTCGAGTTCGAGGCCCAGCCAGCTTCCTGTATAATGGTTACCGCCTTTCATTCCCAGGATTAGAGCGACATGTTTGTGGTTTTAACCATCCAACACCATGGGAACTTGGAAGTGTGTCATCCCCGTTGTATGTGTGTGTGTGTGTGTGTGTGCAGACTGGAAAGGATATGTAGTTAAACACAACTACGTCAATTAAGATGTTTTAATGACTATACTAGACAACTACATGTTTCGGCCCCTACTGGTCATCTTCAGGTTGTCTTCAAGGGAACTTAAGATCCTACTATATATATATATATATATATATATATATATATATACACATACATATAAGTATACTGTTTTATATACAGAGTGTCCCAGGAGGAATGTGCCAGACTTCGGGAGGGTGTTCCTTGTGTTAAAGTATACCGATATAACCCAAAACACCTATGTCAAAAGTTGAACGGTTACGGAGATAATGGCCAGAGAAGTTTGAAACTTTGACAGCTGTTACACACTTACTGATTACCATACATTTAAAACTTACTATGTTACATTTACATTGGTTCTTACAGGTTTTTTTATATATCATTTGCAGGCACCTCCCTGAGGATGGCCACAAGTGTGGCCGTGCTATGCTTACTATGTTAATAGTATCAGATACTTTTAAATATTTATATCCATTTGTTTGTTTTATCTCCATATCAAATATATAAAGAAACCGTAAATAGAACTGAAGATATACGCGTTGTAGTTGCTGCAGTTTCAAATTGATTCGCTTTACCCTAGAATGTACGTAAGATTATTCCTTTGTTTGTATTACTTAAAACTTTGACAGTAAATGAGAGTATTCCACGCAGTGTGCAATATTAGGAGGACAGTGACTGACGAGAAAATACGTGAAGTAGTGGGACCGTATACTGAAGTACTATCACAACATTTTTATGGAGCAGAGGTAAAGGTCACCACTAACATGCCATGAAGTCACAGAAGGACAGTAGAATGTAGCTTCACTCATTCACAATTTCGACGCTAAATGGTGTTGGATGTTGGAAAGGGTGTGTAGTCAAACACAACTATGTCAATTAAGATGTTTTAATGACTATACTAGACAACTACATGTTTCGGCCCCTACTGGCCATTTTCAGGTTGTCTTCAAGAGAACTTAAGGCCATACTACATACGTACATACATACATACACACACACACACACACACACATATATATATATATATATATATATATATAAAACTATAAAATACAGATAAAATTATGCGCTAAATTCAATTGTGGAAATAATGTTCCATATAGGTATTATGTGGTATATTACCATCCTCGTGAACAATGTCATGTCGGCAGGTCATTTTCTCACTCTTCGAATAGTATCGAAAGGTTGAATGTTGAATGCGTAATGAATTAGAAGCGACTTGGTGAGAGGGTTCATGTCACGATTTGTGCTCCTTTTCGGATATTTTTCAGGAGGAAAGATTATTGAAACTAACATCGCTGAGATGAAACACATGGCTGCCGGCCATTCAACTGTGCCCTGCGGTGTGTATTTAACTTTTAGGAGACTGATTCAATGCTAGATGTGTCCTAGAACCTATTGTGAACTAGTGACTAGAATAATATTTCTTACTGTTAGATAAAGAGCCCCATTTCTCCAGTTTAATTTGCTAGGTTATGTATGCCTATATGTGCTTGAACTCTTTAGCAAGCTTTATTAACTGACTAATTAACTCAATGAACTAGATGCCTTCTTGGAAAGCTAATAGTTCGCCAGTTAGTGAAGAAATTATCCGCGTTTTACTAAACCAGTGTTTAAAACATCCCACCACTTTGGCCTATATTGAGTGAGACAAATCAATCCAAAAACCTTGTATCCTACATCTGAAATATCCATTCTAATATTATCCTTTCATCAGTTCCTACGTCTTCCCATTGGTATCATCTGGTTTTCCCCATCAAAACGTCGAATATATATGTGATATTCATTACATTTGTCACAAGATCTGCTCATATCGTATTCTACAATTTGGTCCCCAAATAATATCTGAAGATGATTACAAATTATAAAGCTCCTCAATGTGAACTTTCTCCAGCTTCGTATTACTTCCTCCCTATTAGGCCCAGTCAATACTTTTATGGTTATAAAGTAAAGAATATTTTTTGGGAGGCTCACAGAGCACGGACAGGGAATATAAGAAATAAAAAGCAAATTTTATTAGAAAAAACTTTTCTGAAGACCCCACTTTGACGCACGTAGATATGTGTGTGTGTGTGGGGGGGGGGGGTTAGAATTAATTAAACTGCCTTAGGACGTGGCCCAGTGGTGGGGTGATATTAACACGACAACGAATTTGAGGGTTGTTTGAACGTGCATCTTCCTCATGAAATAAAGTGAAATGCCAACTTGATGCAACTAGGTAATTTTATTGACTTATTCTTAGCTCGATATGTTTCGGGTACATAACCCCATCACCAGGAGCATTAGTTATAGAGTTGCAGCGTATGGTTTCCTGCACTGAGGTTTTGGATGGGTTGTGGTTTTGAGAGCCGCTGCGTAGGTCGTGTGTACTGTGCGGGTGGTGCCGTTTACCGTACACAAGACACACACAGCGGCTCTCAAGACCACCACCCATCCAAAAACTCGGTGCAGAAAACCATACGCTGCAACTCAACATCTAATGCTCCTGATGATGGGGTTATGTACCCGAAACATGTCGAACTAAGAGTAATAAAATTACCTAGGTGCATCAAGTTGACATTTCACTTTATTTCATGACAACGAATCTTCCACTTCAGTAAATGGCAGGGAATTTCTTAACCAGCTAAGTGACTATTAGTTTCTCAAGAAATATATTCAGTAACTCAGTTAATCTGTCAGTTTATACAATATCTAGCACCTTACTATCATTAATAATCAGAATACTGTACATAAGAACTTATTTGATCAACTTTGCCTTGAAACATAGAACAGTATGGAAGTTCGCAGATGATCTTACCTGCCTGTCAAACGTCTAGTCTTGTGACAATCAAGGCGTCAAAATTGTAAAAGCTACTGTCTTTATGAAGGAGTGAAGGTCAGCTCATCAAGGGAAACTTCTGGTGCAATAAAAAAATTATCCCAAAGCAAAGGTAGAAAAAATCTCTTCCTTTATTGCGAAAATGATTGAGGAAACGATTCCAGTGCCTGTCACACCAAGGTCAAAAGGTTAACTTTGAATACCAAGGAGTTCTTTATACTGAAAATTTTCCGTCCTATTACAAACACTGAAGTGGTACCTACCTTTGTGTTGTGCCGTATTTTGTACGTTTTGTATTCTTGTTAGACTCTTTTAAAGAAGGAGAAGAGAAAAGAAAGAGCAAATCATTACTTTTGTGTAGAGCAAGCAGAGGAAGGAGATGAAAAACTATCTTTGAAGTGTGTCCAATAGGTCGTAAGATTTTAACAAGGTTGCCCCTTCAGGTTGAGGGTTCATAGAGGGCTTTGACCGTTTGCTGTCTCGTTTCAAGCAACACAAAACTGTAAACAACCCGGAACTTTCCTGCAAAGGCATATCTGTAAAAACATAACAACTGTGCCTGGAAACTTACATCGTAGCCTACAGATTTGTTGCTGAGAGATCATGGATACGCGAGATTTATATAGGAATAACTTTTGGACTGGATTCATCTGGCTCTGGATTTGGACCAACAGTGGACTCTTGTGAACGCGGTAATAAATCTCTAAATCCCATAAATTGCTGGTAATTTCTTGACTGCTTGTGAAATTACGTAATAGGCTCTCAAAGAGAACCCTGTCCTTACTGGTTATTGATACCAGAAATTACCGGAGTCCTGTCATTTCAGGAACCTTTCATATAATCCACACTCCAAACCAATTATAATCCCACACCACATTATTTAATTACAGGAATCCATTTTCTGGGCTCTTCTGTTTGTGGGAAGCAGCTTTTCGTCTCTGTGAGTTATTGACACAAACTTGCTGAAAATAAAAATAAGTTCAATCAAAAATCAAAATTTTTCTTGAAGTTACAAAACTTGCAGCATCGCAGAGCAGAACGGTTAAAAAAAACAAGTTATTAAGTTTGGGTTTATATATTTCTTCAACAAACTCTTATATTCCCACGCGGAATTAATATTTTGGTCTTGGCAATTTTCGGTGAAATATTACATTTATTCTTAAATGTTGTTTACGTCACCTTAAGGTTTCGAAGTTTTAACACGAGAAAACTGTAAGCTATAGGCTATAAGTGTAATTCCACAGAAAGAAAATTTTATCAAATATACCACAATTCGATTGCCGTATAGGTGACACAAACAGTAATGACATGTTGCTGTCTTTAGTATTCGTCAATTACATAGAAGAATAAACCTTATTGTTGCACCGTGCATTTCGTAGAATCACTTCAACTATTAACCAACAATTACACTTACATAAATTCCACATAAAAACACTTAAAAACAATAAAATCACTCCGACATGTTTCGATCGTTTTTATATGATCATCAGGGAGCTGTGTTTCTCCTTGCTAAAGTTATATTATAACATTCACATTTTAATTCATTTCTGTAAATATGGTGTTGTGGCAGCATGTCATGTTGTGTGGGAATACGCTGTTGAGAGTGCAGCTGGCTAGGTGTGCATCGTGTGCTACGTAATTACGTACACAACATGACATGCTGCCACAACACCATGTTTACAGAAATGAATTAAATTGTGAATGTTATAATATAACTTTAGCAAGGAGAAATATAGCTCCCTGATGATGATCTAAATAAGGATCGAAACATGTCGGAGTGATTTTAAATGTTTTTAAGGGTTTTATGTGGAATTTATGTAAGTGCAATTGTTGGTTAATAATTGAAGTGACATAAAAAAATTGTGCAGAAATTTGTATATATATATATATATATATATTCCTTTTTTCACATTTCGATGTTTTTAGATACATCTGACTGTTATAGTGAATCTGTACGTACTATCAATCAACTCACAAAGCCAGCCTGCCATGCACAACAATAGATACTTAACAGATGCTTAAAATCTGCTCCTACGTGTTTCGGCAATCCATGGTTGCCAATATTATGGAGCCTACACTGTGTTTACAGTAATGTTTTCGAAATGGTTCAATGAGGCAGCACAGTCACATACTTGCACATGTAGGCCGACTGGAGCCTACAGGGAGCTCGAAAAAATACGTCCACAGTAGTTTTAATATCTTAACATTTTAATGGCGGTTTCCTTGTGTTTTATTAAAATATTGTAATAGGTTTTCAAGTGTGTGACTGTGCTGTCTACAACGAACCATTTCGAAATCACTAGTTTAACCACAGTGAAGACTGCATAGTGATGGCACCCATGGATTGCCGAAACATGTAGAGGCAGATTTTGCACATCTGTTTTGTATATATTGTAGTGAATAGCAAGATGGTTTTGTAAGATGGTTTCTACACTAAGCAAGGCACACATAATATTACAGTGCTTTATGTAGTTTGTTGGTCATGTAGCTTATGGGAACTGTTAATGTGATATGTAGCATTATCTTCTAAATTTGTTGAATTAAATTAATTTTTGTACATTATAGGACATAACGCAGGACTGTATTTAGAGCGAGTGTCATTCTTCAGAAAATACTAGGTAATGATTCTTTTATCTTCAAATTTGAATGAATGTATGAAAGTTTGTATTTGTAAAAAAATATAAAGCAATACCTGTACAGGCATATTACAGGCCCAGAGAGTTCCAGGAGGCTGAGGTTTCCTGATTTCGAAACATAAACATGGACACATAAAGGTGGGAAGTTTGTAAGCTCTACGCACGTGCCCCCTTGAACCACCGGCCAGAAATATTCCTGGTACTTATTTCTGTTAGAGGATGAGTTGACCACAGGGACATACTGCCGTCGGAAAAAATTTGACACCATCGGAAATCGAACCTGTCACCTTCCAGCTTGTAGCGCAGTGCTTCAATGAAGGGCGCGTGCCACCATTTGAGGGTGTATAGAGACTGACATTCAGTTAATACGCCCAATTGTAAATTTGATATGTGTTTGACCGTGCATCATCGATATAATAAAGTAGAGGACCAACTAGATACAACAATAAAAATTTATTGATCTTCAAAACAGCTCAACATGTTTCGCGCAATTCTTTGCCCATCCTCAGGAGCGCTAGACTATGTGTTTCGTGTGAAGGATGTTGTTCGAGCAACACCCTTCACACCACACACAGTCCGTATCGCCGCACTCCAGGTCTCCGACAGACAACAATCTGAGGACATTATATCACATGCTGTAAATCGCAGCCCTGCGCTCCTGATGATGGGCAAAGAATTGCCCGAAACATGTTGAGCTCTTGTGAACGTCAATAAATTTTTATTGTTGCATCTAGTTGGTCCTCTACTTTATTATTACTCCCAATTGTGTTTTGGGAAACAATTGATATTTTTCAGTTATGCTGTAGGTTCCTTGCCATGTTGCCCGCTGGTAGTGATATTCAGACTGACTGGCCCAAGTAGAGTCATTTGTCGTTATCAGATGAAAGATGGGATATAACCCGACTGTCTCTTCTGATCGATTAATCGACTTATTTTCCAGGCAGCCTAAGAGTGTTACTGGAGTGAAGTGCAATTATCCAATTACTGTTTTGATTCATTATTTGGTGGCCTGCTTGCACACATATTATTGTAGAAAGACGGAGACAACACCAAACACAAAGAAATGTCACACTTCAAAATCCTCTAATAATCTTTACGCTTAATACTTTTATATTATTGTCAAGTATATGAATTATTGAACCAGAGATCTACTTGAGATGGTCGCATTTCTATAATCAGAGTATTCTCAGCTCTTAACAATTATTTACCACGCACAAAATATCTGGAGAGTGGTTTATAATTTGAGACAATTTAATCCTTCCATGTCCACGCATCCTATTTATTTGGGATCCATTTTAATCGTATATTCTTACCTGTCCCTGTCCCTATCGCGTGGTGACTTCTCTTGGGGTTTTGCAAATTTTACATTTCTGTGGCATGGAATTAGCAGTCTAGAATTATATTTCCAGCGTATGAGTATCGCAGTCAATGAAACACGAGCCAGAAAACTGTCAATGAGCAAGCAGAACGCGGGATTTCAACAAAGCTGACACCAAAGTAGCTCACTGGGATGAAAGATTTGAAGAGCAAAGCTGAATACAAATTTCCATTTAGTACTGAACTTAAGAAAGCTTAGACTTACGTACATGTTTAGCGACTTCGGTTAACAGTTTAGATTATGTTGCATAGTATTATAAACGGTAAAACTAATGAATTATAAATTGGAAAGTATGCGACCGTGAGCGCACTTAGCCTAGCATAGCATTCAAACACTAGAAGGGTTGAAGTCAACCACAAAAGTCGCATTCTGGATAGTCAGTCTCAGGAATAGATTTGAACCTGAGCCCTCCCGAAGATGAAACATGAGTGCTATAACTCCGGCTTGTGAAAGAGGTGAATGGTAAGCATCAAGCCCCGGCCACTTTACTCCGTGGGAAATGTGTCTCCATACCAGCTGTACAGAAGCTGGGTGATTGCCAGGGGCGGTATGGACACTTGGATAAAAAAGAATCGTAATGCTGCTATAAATAGAGATTCCAATCTTCGATCTTTCAGCCAGTAGCCTAAGCACTATACTGATTGAAATATCCCTGCTCACAATAGCAGGTGTAAATTAGTCTACTAGGAATTAAGGTGAAATATTCTGTTACCTGCTGTAGGCTTACCATGGTGGAGATATAAGCAAGTATAGGAGGTGAGCACATGCAGAGTTATATGAAGCCAGGCTCTGTCAGTAGCATATCGGCGCTTTATTCTAGCGTTGTGCACACCGGGTGCAACAAATTCTATCAGAATCTTGTCTAATCAAACATCACACCAATCTGATAGACCCATAATGAAGGAAGGACGACAAATTAGATAAACTACCTACAGAAATTGAAATTCAGTGACGGTGGGTTATTGCTACGAATCTAAATTCACGTGATACTGCTATCGCTTGTTTGCAGAATTGAGAACAGGATGAGTGTAAATAACTCCTACGTATGTATAATGTATGACGTTTATCACAGATAATACGAGAAATTGTTGATAAATGTGATGCCTGAATATATTTTACACACAATGGTGTAATTTGTATTTAATGATTACATGTTTACATAATTAAGATATTTTGACGTTTTGTTGACCGTGCATCGCAGTATATTTATCTCAGTATTTAATCAACTTGATGCAAAAAATTTGTTTCACAATAAGTTTTATTTCATGCCTCTACATGTTTCGAGCACATGTGCTCATCATCAGGAGGTCAAAATTGTATTAAACAGCCTCTGGTATCATCACACCTATATGTGTAATGCAATTTTGACCTCCTGATGTTGAGCACATATGCTCGAAACATGTAGAGGCACGAAATAAAACTTATTTTGAAACAAATTTTGTGCATCAAGTTGCTTAAATACTGAGATAAATAATTAAGATAGTTTTATAAAATAAAAGAGGACAGATTTGGCTTTCAGGATGGTAAATATGAGGAGGACTGCTGTCTTATTGGTTGAAGACGGTGGTGGAAAGTCCCTCTGAAGATTTTAAGCGCGTTCGCATAATTGCGAAAAGCGACCGTTACCTTAGTCGTGCCTGTCCGTCCGCCTGCAACGAATGGGCTCCCATTGGATGGATTTTCGTGAACTGTGACATTTTACTATTTTAGGAAATCTGTCAAGAAAATTCGTATTTCTTTAAAATCTGAAAAGAATAAAGTGTAATTTAGAGGAACACACATACACACATATATATGTGTATACATACATACATAAAGGTGGCGCGGAGCCATTTGACACATTTCAAATGGTCATAGATAATATATGGAAACAGGAAAAAATAAGCGAAACCGTCTATTTATACGTCCAAGTATGCTATTTATTACCCACAGATTAAAAGCTTATTTTCTGAAAATCAGGCAGGTAGCCTTCGTTTATATCAATGCATTGTTGCAAGCG
>Ga0131853_10009343_pt1 | contig 17941 bp, 20 predicted proteins | sample TergutLab28metaG_FD_92764 | JGI IMG/M metagenome (GOLD analysis project Ga0131853, IMG submission 92764) | Labiotermes labralis P1 segment gut microbial communities from Petit-Saut dam, French Guiana - Lab288 P1 (version 2) (version 2) | ecosystem: Host-associated > Arthropoda: Insects >... | reverse complement strand
TCGTTCCGCCTAAATCTATGCCGATTCGCTTGAGCATTACTTTTTAACCGGCCTTTCCCAACCGGCTTTATTAATTTGACGCGAGCGAGCAATCGCCAAATGATCTTCGGGGACATCTTCTGTTATAGTTGAGCCGGCAGCAATAAATGCGCCTTTTTTAACTGTTACAGGCGAAATCAGGTTTGTATTACAGCCGACAAAGCAATCATCTTCTACAACGGTTCTGAATTTATTTTTGCCGTCATAATTCACTACAACCGTTCCACAGCCTAAATTTACATTACTTCCGATGTCTGCGTCGCCGATATATGTTAAATGTGAAGCTTTTGAACCATCGCCCATCACGCTGTTTTTAACTTCAACAAAGTCCCCAACTTTGCAATTTGACCCAATTTTACAACCGGGACGAATGTACGCGAACGGGCCCGTTTCAGTGTTGCTGCCGACTTCCGAATTATACGCGACTGTGTTTGACATATTGTTTGAATTTCCGATTTTCATACTTTTAAAATGACAGCCGGGGCCGATTACGTTGTTTTCTCCAATTATCGAATTTCCTTCGATAATTACATTTGGATATATAACGCATCCTTTACCGATTTCAACGCCAAAATCAATGTTACAGCGGCCTATATCAATAAACTGAACGCCGTTTTCTTCATATGTAAGATTCAGATGAAGTTTGAGAGCCTCAGAAACTCTGTGAAATCTTGCGGCGTTATTAACCCTTGTGAATGTATTCGCGGCAATAAAGCGATTGCTTTTTAAGCTTTTTACTGATTCTGCTACCAAATTTGAAATGGAGTCAAGCCCCGACTTTACAGCGGTTTCATAAAGCGCAGAAGCTTTGAAAAAGCAAACACCACAATTTGAAATATTATCCACATATGAAATGTCATTATCTTCTTTAATGTGAAAGTCTAAAAGATCTTCGAGGTCTTCCGGCTCGACAAGAGGTATGTCGCCTGATACAACAAAAACATCAAAGTTCTCATCCTTAACCTCTTTAAGCCTGTCAAGGGCATCTTCAGCCATCAAAACTTCATCAAAGCCTTTTTCAAGCCTGATTATTAAATGTTCAAGGGCCGTTTTGCCCAAAATCTTTCTGTCTGTAAACTCCGTTTTACTCGGAAATATAACTGCTATCAAGAAAATCAACCTCCGCTTCTAATTCGATATGTTGTTGAAATTATGCGCAAAATTGCGCTGTGCGACAATCCAGCTTCAATATAATATTCACCTGAATTTATATATCTTGCCATATCTTGCGCCATTATATATGCCGAAAATGCCGACGCATTATCAATAATTCCCGCCTCTTCAAGCATCCACGCTACGTCGGACGCATTCGCGCCTGTCAGGATGACTATATGTCCGGCTTCGCCGCTTCCTGGCCGATATCCTGTGTCTTCATTATGATCTTCAAAAATCATGCCAAGCCCGTAAGCACGCTGCATAATTTCTTCATCTGTTAATATTGCCGCGTATTCACTTAGCGGTAAATTTACTTGAGATTGAACATCATTAGAAGCCGCCCCGGGAAGCACCATGCCAAGCCCCGCAGCCTGCTCCATAATTTCGCTGTCGGTTAACGCACTCGGCATATTTTGTTCAGTATATGGCAGAAAAAAACCTGTCATGAACAAAACTGCACCTAAAGCAATGAGCGCCGAGCCTATTTTAAACGTATTTGGGAAATTTCTCATAATCTCATCCTACTATTTACTGCATTTATCACATTTCCTGCATCCTGCCAAGCTCTAAAATCAAACGAACTTCGCCCTGACCAATTCTAAGCTCCTTCGCCGTATCAGCGATAGATTTCCCGGATTCAATGAGCCGTTTAACCTCACCATGCTTAGCATTTTTGAACTTTTTACCTGCCGCACCGTCTTGAGCCAGTTCTTGAAACTCTGACAGTTTTTGAGTAATTTGCGGAGTATGAGCCGACAAGCCCGCCACTTCCTGCTTTTTATCATCAATAAGCGAATACAAAAAAAGCAGCTCATTATACTTTTCATCAAGCTGTGTTAAAACTTCGCCCGAAACCTTGTCAAATTCATCAATCGTTTTGTCGATTTCTTCGGCTTTGTCGCCAAATGATGATAGAATGCTTTTCTCGAGATAGCTTGCTTCCTGCTCAGGCTGCCTTTCTTTTGAAAATACAAACACCCCATACAAAACGCAAATTATTCCGATAATCATTAAAACGATCCCTGTAATTTGTAGCATCATCATATGCTCTCCTAAACTGATACATCAAACATGCCTTTTTGCTTAGGCGCATTTTTTGCATCCTCGTCGTCGTCGTCCTGCGCATTCTTATTTCTTCTGCGCCCGTGATAACCGCTTCCTCCGCCTTTATTGTCTTTTGTGATCTTTTCTTGTTCCGATTTGTCAAGGTCTTTAACTTGGCGGTCATCAAGGTCTATCTCTTTTTTGACAATATCAGGGAACGCCTGAGCAGCTCCATCTTGGCGCACGTTATTATCGCCTATTCTTCCCACTTCTGTACTTCTGTGCATCGTAACTTGAAGATCAATCGGTCTTATCGACATAATAACACCTCATTTTGAACAAAAAGTCAAAAACTTTTTGCTATGTACCGCGCTACGCATTGCGTACTAAACCTTGCTTACCCATCCTTACCGATATACAGCTGTATATCGGTAAGGATGGGTACCCTATCTATACCGCACTGTGAATAACGATTTTTGAATCTTCGTTTCTCAAAAGCGCATTTTCAATATCATCACGAATGAACATCGTTGCATTGCCAATCGTTATTTTAACACCCGAGCGTATTACGTCATACGCGTAAATTTCGCCGCGTTTTGTTTCAAGTGAAACTTTAATAGCCTCGATAGATTCTTCGAGCGAGCTAAGCTCTTTTTTAAGATGAGTCTTAACCTGCAATGATTTAAGCAGCAAGTTTTTCTTGTCAGGACTTGCTTTCCCGCTGTTATATTCTTCTATCAATTTTTGGAGCAAATTGTCTAACTTGTCAAATTCTGAAACTTTTATCTCGTATTTTGCTACTAAATTGTTATAATCTTCAAGTTTAGAAGGATCATTGCCGACAACTATTTCAGTTGCCGTTGCCATGCTCGATCCTATAGCTTTAGCTTTAACAGATTCGCCAACATTTATAACACCGCCTACAAGGTTGCCGTTTTTGCCTTCAAGCGTTAGAGTTCCGCCGCAGTGAATGTTTGAGTGCATAGCGCTGTTAGCAATAATATTTCGTGCAGCTTTAAGCGTGCAGCCTTCGGCAAACTTTGTAATAATATCACCGCCTGCGGTAATTACGGCTTTATCCCCGCCTTGTATACCGTTAAACAAAAACACATTAAGTCCGGAAGTAATGCTCGCCGCCTCGACAGTGCCTTGAACATCAACGTCGCCCTCTGCAAAAATCGCATAGCCCGACACAACGTTGCCCCTAACTTTGACAGAGCCGTTGAAATTTATATTGCCTGTAGAAGGCCCGACATCACCCGGAATTTCAAGCACAGGGTTAACCGCCAGCTTTTTATTGATATAGATAACTTGACCGCTTGTTTCGGCAAGCATTTGCGTTTCGTCATCGTTTAGCAGAACCCCCTGCCCCTTAGTAACCTTTGGAGTCGGGTTGCCGCGCTTATAGGGGATAACGTTGCCGAGAACATCCGTTCCATCCACGCCTTCTTCAGGCGGCATAAACTTTATGAGGCTTTGCCCCTTTTCAACCATTTCGATTAAGTTAAGGCTTTTAAGGTCAACATTGCCATTTTCTAAAAGTTCAGGGCGCGCTTCTTTCTTTTCTGACGGGTCAAACCCGAAATCTAAATAACCGCTTTTGCCATCGACAGGGGACGTTGCAGACGCGATTTTATAAACGTCCGCGAAACTATGTTTTTCCGCAAGCCTTTTTACTTCGTCCATTTTAATGCCGTATTTAACATTACCTTTTGCAAGCGCGTTAAGTATTTCAACATCGCCTGCGGGCTTGCCAAAGCCAAGCGCAGGTTTAAACGATATGTACGCCGAAAGGCGATCTTTTGCAATTTCGACTTTTATTTCCTCATCCTTTGAAATAACGTTAGGATTTTCAGAGATTTTACGTTCGATAAACATTTCTTCGCTTTGAAAAATTTCTTGAATCGTTTCAAAGCTTAAGTCCTTAACGCCAAACAGCTCTAAGAGGCTTAAAACTTGCTTTCTAGTTACTTTTTCATCGCCTTCTACATTATCAATTACAAGGTATAGTCCATCAGTCCTAACTTCAATATTCGCAGTACTTTTACTAGACATAAAATCAACCCCTTGCATTTGCTTTCAATTCATTATACAGTTTCAAGTACCGATTTTAAAATACCAAGCTTGCTTCTAAGTTTTAACACAGCTTTTGAATGAAGCTGGGAAACGCGTGACTCAGAAACGCCTAAAACTTTACCGATCTCTTTAAGAGTCAGCTCTTCAAAATAATAAAGTGTAACAACGCTTTTTTCTTTCTCTGTAAGCTTATCTATTGCGTCAGCTAAAGATTTGCTGACTTCTTGCTGCATATAACTTGCTTCCGGGTTTTTTGATGAATCTTCCGGTTCTTTGAGCAGGTTCGCCGTTTCGCCGCCCGCTTCTGTAATACTGTCAAGATATACAAGCGAAAGGGCCGAATGGTTGCTCATTAAGTTGGCGGCTTCGCTCTCTTCAATTCCAAGCTTATCAGCGATTTCTTTCTCGGTTGGTTCTCGCAAAAGACTATTTGACAATTCTTCATATGCCTGATCTAATTGTTTGCTTTTTTGGCGCACGCTCCTTGGAACCCAGTCAACTTTTCTTATACTATCTATTATTGCTCCCTTTATTCTAAGCGAGGCATAGGTTTCAAATTTGACACCTTTAAGATAATCGAATTTTTCAATTGCATCAATAAGCCCCAAAATTCCATAGCTGACTAAGTCATCATATTCGACATTGCCGCCTAAGTGAACATGTAGCCTACCTGCGACATACTTAACCAAAGGCGCATATTTCAAGACAAGATCATCCTTTGCAGCCTTACTTTTTGTCTCTTTATATTCTTTAAATAGTTTCGGACCGTCTTGCATTTTAAGTACCTCGTTGTTGTTTAAACTTTCTGTATTATAAGAGTTATATCACCTTTATGCCCTAGCTCCAACTCAGCAATTTCTTGTATGGCAACTTTCATTCGAACGACCAAAGCATCAAAAGAACCTTCCTCAAGCGTTATTTTTTAACTCTGAGCAACTTGCAATCCACATTTTGTCAATATATTCAAAAATTGTTTTAAACTGCTTCATTATATATTGACCACTTTATTCTAAATCCAAATTCTCTTCTACATCCCCATCAGCTAAAGCCGCAACAGGTTTTCTCGGTCGCCTTCTTTTTCTTTCAGAATCCCCGCCTTCTGCTTCATCTTCCGTTTCGCCGCCTTCTTCATAGGCTTCATCTTCTTCCAATTCGTCAGATGTTTCGATTTCCTCCTCTACAACTTCAGGCGGGAATACTTTATTGCTTAAATAATATTTTGCCGCTAAACCAAAAAAGTAGAACAAGACAATAATGGTTATTAAATTTAGAACCGCATTCTCAAAAGGAACTTCGTTTATTATGTTAAAAATGGAAACGACAATAGCTGCGATAAGACAAATTAGTAAATGTATTTTTGTAAGCATAGATAAAAAACTCCCTTTTGAGTATCGAAATCAATCGCCAAAATCTCGGTTTGTTGTGATTTTGACTATGTAAGTATGCTTAAATAATCTTTTGTCCATGCCCTATCGTCTTAATTAAATATCGACCGTCATCGGCATAAAGCTCAACCGTTCTACCGTAAGTTAAACCGACATCTTCAGCCACAATCGGGATGTTTAAAAGCTTTAAAACAGCTCGTGACGCTTCCGCATTTCTTTTGCCGATTTGCATATTATCATTCGTCGATGAAAAGGCGAACATTTGCGCGCCGCCGGCAATTTTAGCTTTAAGCCTTTTGCGGTCAGCCCCAAGTTTAACCATATCAAAAACAAGCTTTGCAGTCGCTGTGTCTGCAAACTTTGCGACGTTTGAATTATTTGAAATTGAGCGGCTATCCGGGAGCATTATATGCGCAAGGCCGGCAACTTTGCTTATCGGGTCGTAAATGGCTATGCCGATACATGAACCAAGACCGAGCGTAGTCAAAGCGCCGGGGGCTTTTGTCGCGTTTAAATCTGCCATCCCGACTAATATCATTCCAGGTTTCATATCACATAACTCCTAATGATTTAAAGATAACTTCGAACGAAGGCATGTCCGGAACTAAAATGAAATAGCCGGAAACATTTTCAGTATCTGTTTCAAAAACAGATTCGATAAATAAGACCTTATCGCCGACTTTACCAAATTCAATAGCCGGGACAGATAAAATAGAATTAGCCATATCTATAGCAATTTGCGGAACGGATTGATTTATTTTCGTCCTTGTAAGGCTTGCCAGAGAGCTTAAATACGAGCTTGTTAAAATGTTACCTACTTCTGTCAGAGCAGAATATTCTATTTCATTAAACCCTTCATGTTCTTCCGCTGATTTGCCAAGAAGCATATCAACAAAACGATGAGCAATGCCCTCGTCAACAGTAAACATCATAATGCCGTTTATATCCCCTGACAACCCGACTAGAACGCCAACTATAATATTTTCGGCCCCGCCGATACAGTCAGAAACATCTTTAAAGTCAAGCATATTTACAACAGGAACAGACATCTTGACACGTCTGTTAAGAAGGCTTGAAAGCGCCGTTACCGCATTGCCGCAGCCTATACTCGCAATTTCCTTCAAAATGTCAACATGTTCTTCTACTATGCTATCGATTTTTTTGTCTTTCATGTTTATCACCTCGTATTTTATAGTTTAACACCCATTCTCGACATTTGTATCCTTTGCTCGTTAAATATATATTTGACTAATCTGTCCTGCTCTTCCGGGAGGACGCTTACAAATTTAACTCTGTACTGATATTTATAAGTTGCATCTTTTAGCACTACAGTATATACAATTTTTGCTATTGCTATAAAAGGTTCGTTGTCTATTAGAAGAACGCATCGTATCCTTGCACCTTCTTCAATGTTTTCATTTGATACAAAACGAATTCCACTGCCGCTTATGTCTTTGGTGATACCTACAGGCATATCATCAAGAGACATGTTTAAAATCGCATCTTCGTCTGTTTTATCAATTACTGAAAATTTAAGCGGAAGGTTTTTGCTAAGCCTAAAATGCCCTCTTCTTTGCTCTTTTTCACCGACAGACTCAAGCTTAACCCTCATAAGATGTAATTTATCTTCATTAAAAATTTCCAATACGCTTACATCATATCGAGTCATCCCTCCGGATGTAAAAAATAAGAAATGATAGGCCGAGCCAAGCGGTAATTTAATAAGCTTTCTGCCTAAAATAGGCAATGAACAAACAACAGTGTTTTCTTCGGCGTTTATATCCATAACTTGGCTCATATAAACCGTAATTCGCGACTTATCCCTTCTAAGCGTTATTTCTATTTTGTCCCCAAGTGACACTTCTTTAATCATTGAAAAAATCCCCTTTATTGCTGCTACTCCATTGCTGATCCGCCTGTCAGTCTCTTTAAAAAGCCCATAAATCCACCTGTGTTTGCTTTTTTCTCCGGCGCGGGAAGTTCTAAAAGTTTTGCGCAGATATTTTTAATCGCCCGCGCCGCTTCCGAATCTGGTGAGTGCATTAAAAGCGGTTTTTGATTTTTAACCGCTTTGACTAAATTATTATCATGAGGTATTATTCCAAGCTTTTCAATTTTAAGCGAAAGAAATTTTTCGGAAACAGCACTGAGCTTATCAAATATTTCCTCGCCTTCTTTAGTGCTTTCAACTCTGTTAACGACTATTTTAAATTCCGGGTTAGGCCCATCAGATTCTTTAATCGTCTTAATTATCGTATATGCGTCTGTTAAAGAAGTCGGTTCGGGTGTTGAAATTATTATAACTTCTGATGAAGCCGATATCAGGCTTACAACCGACTTTGAAATACCTGCGCCTGTGTCAATTAAAACGATATCTGAAACTTCGTCTAAAAATTTAAGATTTTTAACGACATAATCCGTCTGATTTGAACTAATATTCGCAAGCTCTGTAATGCCGGAGCCGCCCGATATAAACTTTATCCCCTCGGGGCCGTCTGACAGAACTTCGTGCATATCTTTTTTGCCAAGAAGCACATCACCAAGTGTATGCTTAGGTATTATACCACAAAGCACCTCTATATTTGCAAGCCCAAAATCTGCATCTACGATAGAAACGCGTTTGCCGTGTTTACTCAGAGCTATAGCAAGGTTAACAGTGAAATTAGTTTTACCAACGCCGCCTTTGCCGCTTGTGACGGCGATTACCCTAGCGGTTTTAATATGCTTTTCTGTAGTTTCTTCCTTTTTCTCCTCACGCTGTTTCATTACAAGAGATCTAAGCTCTTGGGCTTGGTCCATAACTGATATGACATCGCTTGTCATAACAAATCACCGCCTAAACCAAGAAGAGATTTCGCAATTTTTTCAGGCTTCGCAAGCTCAATATCTTCCGGAACGTTTTGCCCTGCCGTAATATATGAAACTTTTTTGCCTGTTAAATAGCATATGTTAAGTATAGAGCCAAGCTCTTCCGATTCGTCTGCTTTAGTGAAAATAAGGTTAAAGTCAGTAATATCAGAATAAGCTTTAACAACTTCCATCAAAGTTTCGTATTTTGTAGTAAGGCTTAAAACTAAAAGCTTATCGCTTTTTGGTATGGTGCTTAAAAGATCAGCGATATCCTTCATATTTTCAGAATTTTTATGTGAACGGCCTGCTGTGTCCAGTAATATTACATCAGTCACTTTTTTATGCTTATTAACAAACTTAGGAAGCTCTTCATGCTTATACACAGCGTCAACTTCAATCCCGAGGATATCTCCGTAAGTTCTAAGCTGCTCCACAGCAGCTATTCTGTAAGTATCAGCAGTTACAAGCCCGAGCTTTAAGTTTTTCTTTAAAATCAAAATAGACGCAAGCTTTGCAATTGTCGTTGTTTTGCCGACACCTGTCGGGCCTATGAAAGCAAAAACTTTCGCTTCTTTTTTAGAGCCTTTTTTATCAAACGGCTCTTCTGTTGGGTGCAATATACCTATTATACTATTATACACTATTTTTACGATAAGGTTAATGTTAATTTCATCTTCTGAAACCTGATTTAAAACTTCGTTTAAAAGCTCATCCGCTATATAATCTGCAACGCCTTGAGATAAAAGAGTTTCATAAAATAATTGCAAAACATTATTTTCATATTTACGATCTTTATCTTTAAGCTGGCGGTTTGCAATCGTAAGACGCGACGTAACCTTCGAAAGAAGAAATTCTGTGTCGTTAATTTTACTTTCGAGTTCTTCGATTTTTTTACGCTGAGATTCAAGTTCGCTTTCATTTTCGGCTTCTTTTTGCCCAAGCCCTTCAAAACCGGGCGGCAAAATATAATCTTCTTCCGGCTTATCTTCCGACTCTCTTTGCTTTAGCATAATAGCGTTAAAAAGCTCGGATTGTTTTTCTTCCTCCGGGCTTGTCTCTTTAATCGCTGCCGTCACTTCAACTGAAGGCTTCTTAAAAAGCCGCAAAAACCATTTAGGGTTTTTCGAGCGCACTTTTAATATCAGAGCATCTTCGCCGAATTCTGTCTGAGCAAGTTTAATTGCTGCTTCTTCATTTCCCGCTTCAAACCTTTTGATTGTCAAGCAAGACTCACCATCCCTACCGACTGTACTTCAATATTAGGATTTATTTCATTATACGACAACACTACTAAATCAGGCGCAACTTGCTCCACGAGCTTTTTAAAATATGCCCTTACAATTGGAGATGTCAAAATTATCGGCTGTAAGCCCACAGACGTAAGCTTTCTAAGCTCCATATTGAGACTTTCAAAAATATTTTGTGTTGCTCTTGGATCAAGAGCAATGTATGAACCTTGCTCCGTTTGCTGAACTGCACCCATAATCTGCTGTTCAAGCTCAGGATCAAGAGTAATAACTTTGTTGACTTCGCTGTCAAAGAATTTATGTGAAATTGATCTGCGAAGCGACTGCCTTACATATTCTGTCAGCATGTCCGTATCTCGCGTAACATGCGCATAGTCTGCAAGCGTTTCTAAGATCGTGATCAAATCTCTAATCGAAATGCCTTCTTGTAAAAGATTCGCAAGCACTTTTTGCACATCACCGATTGTAAGAAGCTTTGGTATAAGCTCTTCAACCAAAACAGGGTTTGACTCCTTCGCGTTTTGGACTAGAGTCTGAACATCCTGTCTTGAAAGCAGTTCACTTAAATGTTCTCGGACGATTTCTGTTAAATGTGTCGCGATAATAGCAGGTGGGTCAACAACTGTGTACCCAAACGCCTCGGCGCGTTCTCTTTGCGATTCTGAAATCCAAAGGGCCGGTAGACCCATATATGGCTCTACAGTTTCGATACCGTCAATTTCTTCTTCAACATAACCCGGATTCATCGCCATATAGTGGTCAAAAAGTATATCACCACTTGCAACTTCCGTGCCTTTTATCATAATTTTGTATTGGTTAGGGCTAAGCTTAATATCATCCCGAAGACGGATAATTGGTACAATCGCGCCAAGCTCAAGCGCAATCTGGCGTCTTATCATAACTACCCTGTCCAAAAGGTCGCCGCCCTGCACAGGGTCAACAAGCGGGATAAGCCCATAGCCGAACAGAAGCAAAATAGGGTCAACAGATAAAAGCGAAACGACGTTTTCCGGGCGGCGGATTTCTTCCGCGCCTGTGTCGTCGTCCGCTGCAATTTCTTCACGAATTGACTCAACTTCGATCTTCTTACGGAGCGAGTACGACATATATATAAGCGCAATACCAAACGGCACAAAGAAAAACGTCGGTAACGCGGTTAAAGTGCCTAAAACTATCATAACAACACCTGTTATCATCATTACAAGCGGCGAACTAAATAGCTGCTTTGCAAGGGCAGGCGTAATCTCATCTTCAGCAGTTGACTTTGTAACGAGCATGCCCGTTGCAACTGCGGTTAAAAGCGCAGGAATCGCACTTACAAGGCCGTCACCGATTGTTAAAAAGCCATAAAGGTTAAACGCTTCGCCGATTGAAATTGGCGTGCCTGTTCCCGCGCCTGTCGCACCTATTGCTATACCGCCCACTATATTGATGATGGTCGTTAAAATACCCGCAATTGCATCGTTTTTAACAAACTTCGCGGCGCCGTCCATAGCGCCGAAGAAGTTAGCTTCGTCACCGATTTTTTTACGGCGCTCTCTTGCGTCTTGCTCATCAATAAGCCCTGCGTTTAAATCCGCGTCGATTGCCATTTGCTTACCCGGCATTGCATCAAGCGTAAAGCGCGCCGCAACTTCCGCGACACGCTCAGAACCTTTTGTAATAACCAAAAAGTTAACGAGCATAATAAGCACAAATATTACAAGCCCGACGACTAAGTTTCCGCCGCCGACAAAGTTAGAAAACGCGTTGATAACTTCCCCGGCTTCTCCCGTTCCGAGAATCAGGCGCGTAGACGAGACGCTGAGCGAAAGCCTAAGCATAGTTGTTATCAAAAGGATCGTTGGGAAGAACGACATTTGAAGCGGTTCTTTCGCGTAAATTGCGTTTAATAAAACAATAGTCGAAAGACCAATGCTTATCATGAGCAAAACGTCAAGAAGCATAGTCGGTATGGGGGTTATAATGAATACAACGGTGCCGATTATAAAAGCACCGATAATAGATTCTTTAAGCTTCATTAACACACTTCCGGCTGTTAGATTTAGATGGTCATAGCTTGATAAACATTATAACACACCCTAATACAATATTTCCACAATAATTTTCGAAATATGTATAGAATTTTATATTTTGGCAAATATTATCATTGTAAGCTAATTTTGTTAGGGCTTAAAAATCAGTTTTAACAAGTTAGATATTGTCCCCCCCCCCCCTTATGACCCAAACCCTCACTCCCCCCTGAGCGTTTGGGTTTTTGGCGTGCAAAACCAAAACACTCCTGCTCCATGTATTTAGGTTTTTGGCTATGGACGCGGTTTTTTCCTGCGCTTTTTTACAAAATTAGTAAACTTCGTAAACTTAGCGGATATGCGCTTAATCCGCATGTCGTCTTTTGTTAAATGCTCAATAAATTTATCAAACGTCACGACGAGTATGAGACAATACTCGATAGATAAAACAAACCCTCTGAAACCATCACTGATAAGCTCAGGCTCAAGAATTGAAACTCTAGAGACTATTAAAACGAATGTATAAAACAAGTAAAGCGTTGTTTTGAATGAGATGAAGCTGAACATATGCAAAAGGCCCGAGGCAAAATAATTTGCTTCGGTTATAACATACTCTTTTGCAAGCAAAATTTCATTGGCGATTTTGTCAAGAATTAGACATATAATGATAAAAACAATATTCCACAAATACGCATAGAGCATAACTTCTCTAGCTATGCCCCTATATATGAAAAAATATGAAGCCAAACCGTATACAATTGCAGCAACAGCCGCATGAAACATGTAGGCACTTACTTGTGCTATTTTATTCCCCATCGGGGTATTATAAGCTAAAAACTAATCACAGTCAAACTTTACATCTTCTGTCTTAACGTCAACGAGTATAATATCATCGCCTATTTTCTTAATTTCACTCCAAGGGATTTTAAATTCTTCAACGCTGCCGAAAACACCCCACATCTTGCCCGGAATTGGTATTATCATCGCTTTAACTTTACCCTCTTTAGTGCAGATTTCAATATCATCAATAAACCCAAACCTTAGTCCATCTTTAATGTTGATAACTTCTTTGTATCGCAAATCGCAAACTCTGCTCATTTTACCAGGCTCCCCGCACAGTTTATTTTATATAAATATATGCGGGAAGGCACCCTCTCTATACAATGTACAACACGGTTTTGTGGCTAAAATTTTATCCCTGCCTTTGTCAATAGCTATCGGAAAGAAGTCCGACCGCCGAGGGCGAAAATAATGAAGAAGCGGATTTTTAGCCGCTTAAGGCGCGTTGTACATTGTATAGAGAGGGGTAGGTTAATTCACACCAAAACGTCCAAAAGCCTAAACAAAAAGATATAGAACGTAAGCGTAACGGCTGAAAGTATCATTGTAATCATTAAGACAGTTGCACCGATATATGAGTCGCCGCCGAGCTCCGTCTGCATAACATATGCGCCTACCGCCATCGGCAGAGCGTTTAAAATCATAATTATCGTTAGGTCACTGCCTGTAAAGCCAAATAAATAGGCGACTAATACCGCCGAGATTGGCATGATAATAAGCTTCACAAACGCTGATACTATGACGTACTTAAACCGCACGTCGAACCCTCTAAAGCAAAGGCTTCCGCCAACGCAAATCATAGCAAGCGGCATAACAAGCCCGGATAGTGAACTAACAGTATTTGCGGCAAAAACAGGAAGCTTTAATCCAAGAATATTAAACGTAAGCCCTATTAAAACGCCGATGATAATTGGGTTTTTAGCGATGGTCTTGAATATTCCGACCAAGTTAATTTTTTCAGACTTTTGATTATGAAACGCAAACAGAACCGAAGCGGTCATGTATGATAAGATAATCAAAACCGAAACGGCCAAAATGCTTTTAGATAGAATATCCGCGTCTTCCTCTGCGAAAAACATAAGCATGAACAAAGGCGGCGCAACGACTGAAAGGCTGCTTCTGTATGCGCTGTTTACAAAAGACGAGATATATTGCTTTTCACGCATAAAAAAAACCGCAAGCGCCCACGTTATTAAAAAGAAAACGATAAGCCAAAGTGCGTTAAACGTTAAAAACCAGGCATCGAAAACGTTTGACAGATCCGCAGAGCGTATGTTGTTAAAAACTGTCGAAGGAATCGCGAAATAAAAAATTACTTTATTACCTATCGCAACGAAGTTATCGCTTATCATTTTGATGCGCTTCATGTAAAAACCAAGAAGCGCAAGCAAAACGAAAGGCATTGTAATGTTTAAGCTTAAAGTTATGTAATCAAGCAACTTATGAACCTCCAATTAAAGTTTGCAAAGTTCGCAAACCTTAATTACCCCCTTAAAAAGGAGGCTGCACAACCAAAATATAGGATTAATTAACTGGCTGCGCAATTATAACCCATTTCAAACGCTTTTAAATTAACATCCAAAACCTTTTCAGGCACAGTGTTTTTAATAGCGTTTACCCAAATTTCTTTATCAAAATTCATAGTTTGTGCTAAAACGCCGAGCAAAACGACGTTAACCGCACGTGAATTGCCACACTCAAGCGCCATATCAATTGCGTTAACCTCATGATATGTATGCACCTTTTCGCTCAGCTCTTTTGAAATATTTTCAGGATACTTTGCCGCGCCTGCTATAACGGGCATCGGGCTTATTTTTTGCGAGTTAGCAATCATCGTACCGTCTTTTTTAAGATACGGCAGCCATCTGTAAGCTTCGAGAGATTCAAAGCCTATTATATAATCAGCATTACCTTCGCCTGAAATTGGCGAGTGGACTTTTTCGCCGAATCTAATATATGTTACAACACTTCCGCCGCGCTGTGCCATGCCGTGGATTTCTGAAACTTTAACGTCCTGTCCGCTTTCTAAAAGCATGTTGCCTAAAACTTTTGACGCCAAAAGCGTACCTTGCCCGCCGACGCCTACCAGCATAATAGAAGTTGTTTTCATATTAATATCCCCCATCTATAAACTTATCGCGCCGAATTTGCAAATTTGCATACATAATTGACATCCCGTACAAAGAGTAGGGTCAACGCTCATTTTTTTATCAGTGACAGAAATTGACGGGCAGCCGATTCTCATGCACATTTTACAGCCGACACATTTTTCATGATCTGTTGAAACAGCAGGTCTTGGCGGCCTTGATTTAAGTAATGCACAAGGGCTTTTTACAATTATGACAGACAACTCTTCACGAGCCGTTTCTTCTTTAATAACCTGCTCAAGCAAAGGAAGGTCAAATGGATCAACAGTCACAACGTTTTTAACGCCAAGCGCTTCGCAAAGTTTAGCAAGATCAACCTGCGGCGCGGCTTCCTCTTTAATTGTAAAACCTGTCGTTGGATTATGCTGGTGGCCTGTCATGCCCGTTATTGCGTTATCGAGAATGATAACAGTTGACTGTGCAGAGCCGTACACCATATTGACAAGACCTGTCATGCCCGAGTGCATAAATGTTGAATCCCCAATTACGCAGACAGCTTTTTTAGCAAATTCAGAGCCTCGTGCTTTTTCCATTCCGTGCAAGACTGTAATCGCCCCGCCCATGCAGACGCATGTATCCATTGAATCAAGCGGGGGGAGTGCGCCGAGAGTATAACAGCCTATATCTCCCGATACAAAAAGCTTCAGCTTGTTAAGCAGGTAGAAAACAGGTCTGTGAGGACATGATGGGCATAAAACAGGCGGGCGAACAGGAGGAGCTTCGTCCAAGCCCAAAAGTTCGACATCTTCGCCCAAAATGAATTTTTTAATCATATTAGCGTTAATTTCACCACAGAGCGGGAATAAATCCTTACCGATTACGTCAACTCCGTTTGCTTTACAGTGCAGCTCGATAATCGGTTCAAGTTCTTCAACTACGTACAATTTATCGACTTTAGACGCAAAATCTTTAATTAAATCAACAGGCATTGGAAACGTCATGCCAAGCTTTAAAAACGAAGCGTTTGGCAGCGCCTCTTTTGCATATTGATACGCAACGCCCGCTGTTATAACGCCGATTTTAGTGTCGTTAAGCTCAATTGTATTAATGCCGCTTTTTTCAGCATATTCAATAAATTTAACAAGCCTTTCTTCGACGCGCTTGTGCATTAATCGTGCCATTGCAGGCATTGTGACATTTTTTTGCATGTTTTTTGTATAATCTTTAACCGGGATTTCTTTACGCTTATCTGTTTCGACGATGGAGTGAGAGTGTGAAATTCTGGTTGATAAACGAACGAACATTGGTGTGTCGTATTGTTCACTAAGTTCAAATGCGAGTTTTGTGTATTTAAGACATTCCGCGCTGTCGGTCGGTTCGAGCATAGGCACTTTTGCCGCGCGCGCAAAATGCCTTGAATCCTGCTCATCTTGGGAGCTGTGCATCCCCTGGTCATCGGCAACTGCAATAACAAGTCCGCCGTTTGAACCTATGTAAGACATTGAAAATAGTGGATCAGCCGCTACGTTAAGCCCTACATGCTTCATTGCCGTAAACGCTCTTGCGCCTCCGATTGCAGCGCCTGAAACAACTTCTAGAGCGACTTTTTCATTCGGCGCCCATTCTGAGTAAATTTCATCATACTTTGAAATAAATTCCGTAATTTCCGTACTTGGCGTTCCCGGATAGCTTGATACAACATGTCCTCCGGCTTCATAAACGCCGCGCGCTACCGCTTCATTACCCTGCATTAACTTCTTCGCCATTTATCACAATTCTCCCCTTCAAAAATTGTTTATTGCACTGTTTAATTATAACACAAAGCCTTACAACATACAATATTAATTTACTTAAATCCTGGACAAGGCAAAGTTGAAATGACCGTGCCCGTGGTTATCACTTAATATTAAAGTTTGCAAATCATCTGAAAGAACAACTCTGAAAGAGCCTACGGGCTGTCCATGAATTACAAGCGACATAAGCTGATAAATTAACGAATCTTCAGCGTCTTCATCAAAAGTAAATACTAAAAGCCCAACTCCAATTTCGCGCCATGTAAAAGCAAATTCTTTCCCCTCTATTGTCTCAACGCCGGTGCCGTTTGAATTAAACGTTAAAGCGTTAAAGTCAGACTCCCAACTGCCTACTAAATCAGCGCTGACTCCTCGGCTGCAAGCGGTCAGCATAAGGGTTAAAGCAATTAATAGTGCAACAATTAAATTTCCTTTTTTCATATTATTCGTGTGCATTTGTGATGATGTTGTCCAGATTAATTTTTCCGAGATTTGCTAAAACGTTGACGACTATAAGGTTGATTAAAGCTAGAATTATTACGATTTTGAAAAAAGTTTTCATGATTTTCCTCCTAAAATAATTTTTTAGTTTATGACGTTATGGCAAGCAATTGCTATGATATTAAGTGGCTTGTGAAAACAAGCCTACTAAAAAACGTGGCTGTCGGTTCATTTGCGGCATAAATAAGGCGTTTTGGCTGTGCAGAAAAGTGGTGACAACGGATGCTCATTCGAGCATTTTTTTATACCTTCTTCACGAAAACAATTGAACACTAATAGACCGTTTACATAAGGTGTGCGCACTTATACACCGGTAGAGCCGGCGCAGTGCACTCGACGGAGGCTTTCGTCGTTACCTATCGGCACGAAACTGTACCTGTTTTGAATGTATAAAATGCTTATTAGGTGAAAACTTTCATTTCTTTATTAATCTGTTTTTTCATGCGCAGGAACGGATTTGTTGTAAAGCTCTTTCACCTTTTTGCATTCGTCCTCTACGTAATTGTTTACATAAACTCAATATTGCTCGATTTCTTTTTCCATAAACACCAACATGTCTTGTATCTGTTGAAGTTTATCATCAACATCAAAAGAATAATTGGAAAAAGCGTTTCTTAGTGGAGGAACTTCACAATATCCCATCTTTTCGTATAAAGCCCTTGCAGAAGCTGACTTTTTCCAAGTATCTAATACCAATTTTGTATAACCCTTTTCGACGGCTATCCTTTCAAGTTTTTCCACAATCATCTTTCCAATACCCTGACCACGATAGTTCTCATCCGTATAAATGCGGGTAATTTCAGCAGAGTTTTCATCGGATTTTTTCAATGCACCGCAAGCTATCGGCTTTTCGCCGTCATATACCATTAAAACATCGTGTAATTTTTCCAACCCTGCAAGTGCAGTAAAACC
>Ga0131853_10009342_pt1 | contig 17942 bp, 15 predicted proteins | sample TergutLab28metaG_FD_92764 | JGI IMG/M metagenome (GOLD analysis project Ga0131853, IMG submission 92764) | Labiotermes labralis P1 segment gut microbial communities from Petit-Saut dam, French Guiana - Lab288 P1 (version 2) (version 2) | ecosystem: Host-associated > Arthropoda: Insects >... | reverse complement strand
TCTACGCCTAGGTCTCCCCAGTGGTCTCTTTCCCTCCGGTTTCCCCACCAAGACCCTATACGCCCCCCTCTCCTCCCCCATACGCGCCACATGCCCTGCCCATCTCATTCTTCTCGATTTTATTACCCGCACAAGTATGGAGGTAATTACTTACTGATATTTCGGAAAACCTTATCGGTCCCATCTTCAAGGGTTCTTGGATTTCTTGACATTTGAAGATGGGATCGATATGTTGTTCCGAAACGTCGGTAATCATCACTATGCGCTGCGTAATATCCCAGGAGAGCACAGATGCCTACTGCAATGAACTTTGCAACAAGCTAATTTAAATCTTCCATACACAAATCAACGTGCATGGACAGTTCACTCTTCAAACCTAAACTCATCGCACTGAACATAAACTAGCGATGCACAGGGAGTCGTCTCAGCAGCTAATGTAGCGCCCTCAAGACGGTCCGTTGCTTGGAAAGTGGGTCAAACACAGCCACATACTTGCACACGCATTAAAATTTTCAGTTAAAGCACAAGAATGTCCACAGCACAATTATTAAAGCAGAAGAGATACTCCCTCGAGCGCCATACAGACTCTAGTCGGGGCTCTACGCAACGGACCATTATGAGGGCACACCGTTAGCTATGAGAGGACTCCCCTGATGATGGCACCTAGGGCGTGCCGAAACATGAAATAGAATTACTAACGCCTGTTATGCTTACATTTCGGAGCTTGTGAAGTTGGTTTTATAAGTTAATTTATAAACAACGCAGGTACATATAACATTCAAATAAATTAAAAACAATGCTTAGATGTCGAAAAATATATTTATCCTTGTGCTTAATTCAGCACCATGCCCTGAAGGCAATTAACTCAGGATTGCCATGGCAAAAGCAGAATTTAACAAGAAGACTCTTTTCACCAGCAAGTTATACTCAAATTTAAGGAAGAAACTAGTAAACTGCTACATTTGGAGCAGAACTTTGCAGGTGCCAGAACTTGGACACTTCAGAAAGTAGGTCAGGAATACCTGGAAAGTTCTTAAATGCGGTGATGGAAAAGGATGAAGAAGATCAGCTGGATAGACCGTGTGAAAAAGGAATAAATATTGCACAGAGTCAAGGAGGAAAGGAATTTCCCACAAACAAAAAGACGGAAGACTAAATGGATTGGTCACATGTTGCGTAGGAACTGCCTTCTAAAACACGTTATTGAGGAAAAGATAGAAGAAAGGATAAAAGTGACGGAAAGGCGAGGAAGACGTAAGCAAGTACTGGATGACTTTCAGGAAAAGAGAGGGTACTAAATGTGAAAGACGAAGCACCAGATCGCACTGTGCGGAGAACTCCCTGTGGAAGAGGCTACGAACCTGTCGTAAGACACACTACGGAATGAATAAAAGCATATGGGAGAGTGGAGGTACAGCTCAGAGCACTTCTAACTTTGGCACTAGAAGGAGGTGAGTGGTCAGCTACACGTCCCGGCCGCTTTATCAACTGTGTCCACTGGGTAACAGGCTGGCTGCGCCCCATAGCCGGTCTGGCCGATTTGTGGAAAGATCTAACCTTCCCGGCGAACGAACCCACGCTACTCGGTCGCCCAGCTCCAACCCAGTCTGCACATCGAGTGACCTATCCCGAAAGCACCACCCCTTCGTTACTTGCAGGCTACGAAAGATTAATCGAGGTGAGAATGGGAAGCGACGATTCCAAGATACTTTGGGATGTTGCCCCACAGTTTTGTTTCTTGGTGTATTTAACGACGTTATTCAGCTGAAGTGGTTATAGTATCGAATTCTACGATAATGAACTGGAAATGGCGTCGACTATTTGCACTGAACAAAAGAACCACAGCAAGTTTCTATCAGAGATGTAAGAACCGTCTGTACTTCTTCTGTGGCAATATCGACACAAATTCAAAGCGTACATACAGATGATTCATAACGTTGTCTTATGGGTTTAACACCGTGTAGTCTGGTAGACAAGTACCAAAGTTTCGAATGTACGTGGTGCCCCCCCCCCCCTTCAGGACGGAAATGACTAACCCTGAAGAGGGAAACAAAGTGTTCCTCCAAAACGTTCGTACCCACCCAACAAAGTATACGGTGTTATAATTCAGAAGAATATAGGAATAGTTGTAATCAAAATGCGTCGCAAGGTAGTTCCCCCCCCCCCCCAAAAAAAAATTAATGGTGATTACAGAGCACAAAAATGGTGCCATTTTAATTGTGGAAATGCAAAGCAGCCAACATTTACAGTAAAAAAAGGAATAATAATTCCTTTTCTCCACAAGAAAATTACAGGCCTACTTGACTGCAATCTCAAGAGAGCAGTGTATAGTGAAAATATAATTACCGACGTCAGAGGCACGTCACACAACTACATCATGTACTGTTTATTTCGAGAAGACCTGATGCAGAACTTCAGGAACGTAAAAGTGTAACGGCTGGAATCCGCAAGACAAGACTTCAAGCAGCTGGTTCTCACAACTTTTCCCAAATTTCATAGAGACACCGGAACTCTCGGCGAACTCATATAACATTAAACACAGCTCTAACTGACGATTTTTATATACACCCTAGCTCCAAATATAAATGTCAGCAAACAACCATCTTTGGTGCTCTCAATATACATGCTGGTCCTGAATCCGCAGAACTTCCCATTGTGTAGCAACTGAACACTACAGACACTAACAACACCACAACGACAATAACGCTGTTGTGTACGTAGCAGCTACACTCACATCAGCGGTTTATGTAATGGAAAACTTGTACGAACAATACTGCGTTAAAAGTCGCATTGCAACTCCGTGTCTTCACCAAACCAACGTTTAATGCTTCACCTCTCATACACCAAGTGACACTTTGACATTCAGAGGACCGTGCATCGTGATATATTCTTATAACAAAACCAACGAGACGCACTAATACCTCGAATTTATTTTTGGAATAGGACTCTGCATGTTTCGGACAATTTCTCTGTCCATCATCAGGAGTCTAGCACTGTACACGCAGCAATACATTCAATACATACAGGTTTTGCTGTGTGTACAGTGCTAGGCTCCTGATGATGGACAGAGAAATTGTCCGAAACATGTAGAGTCCTAATACAAAACTTAATTTGAGATATTAGTACACCTCGTTGGTTTTATTATAGGAACGAAGTGACACTGTTTATTTATGAATTTATTTATTTTGATAGGAGCCATCCGCTTCTGTTATAGTATTAATTAAAATGTCAGTCAGAACACAACAATGTATTCAATAATGTAAAATCTGCTACATGTTTCGGTTACAGTAACCATCATCAGGCAGACATTTCAGTACATGGACATGACATGTTCAGTCCATGTACTGAAATGTCTGCCTGATGACGGTTACTGTAACCGAAACATGTAACAAACTTTACATTGTTGAATATATTGTTATGTTTTGTCTCAACGACATTTTAGTTGACACTGTTTAACTAATACTCCGACGCATTTCGGCGCTCGTCGGCGCCATCCGGTTGAATTTTCCAACACATCAAATGGCAACAAACACTTCTCGAACCAAATACTACAGAACTGCAGTCTTCACAGCGCTGCACAATTTGTAGAACTTCATTAAGGCCTCTTTGACGGTAATAGTTAAAAAAAATTTCGTTGTCACTTAAAACACAAATATTATTAGTTTAGCATAGTTTATACTGCTGTGGTTTCTCGGTTGTGGCGTTGTTTGTGTGTTACGGTAGCTAACAGACGAAGTTAAACAATGTATCTTGGTGTATGAGCAGCGGTGCATTAATCGCTGGTTTGGTGAAGGCGGACAATCGTGACCACGTTGTCTTGCCTATAAGAACTGCAGAATTACTGTCAACGTAACAATTTTGTCGGTGCTAAAGTCTACAAAAATAACAATAACCACAACTCCGCTCTGCTCTATATATCGTAATGCAGGAAGCAGTAATACTGAATACATGTCGTATAGTCAGGAAGTTTTTGGCAGAACTGTGAATAAGAAGTTCCGCCAGTAAGACCCGTACTCTTTTGAGAACGAGCTAAACTGCTACGAAGTAAGGAATCGCTGCTGCCGCTCCTGCTGCTGATGATGATGCTGCTGCTAAGACAGTCGCAACATCTGCAGCATCATCACCGAGAAGCTCCAGAAATATACAAGTCTAAAAGAGAAGTTCAAAGGGATATGGCAACTGCACACAGTCCACATAGTAGACTCCAGTTGAAATGTGATGGCACAGGGTGATGCACGGGAGGGGAAGTGAAGGGGAAACTGACGAATGGAGTGGGTAGCCAGTACCATTCACAATACCTCGGAACATGGTGTATCCAGCATTATTACCGCTAATGCGCACAACTCGGCTGCCAGTAGTAGACTGAACTGACACCCGCGCTGATTTAAATGGACTCGTCCGTTTCGCTGAAAGACAAAATCTGGTTTCTGCGCGTGTGCCATCACATTTCAACTGTATTATCCACAGTACTGTTAGTATTATCCACAACGGATATTATTTAAAAAAAAAACTACAAGACAACTTAAAACAGCTCTAATCTTCGCATGCAGAACGCACTTAACCCATGCCGTGTAGTTAGAGAGTGTTGTGTAGAATAATGAATAAGAATTGCTTTATTAGTGACCCGTACTATTTGAAAACCAACTAAACCGCTGTATTTACACAATAATAATAATAATGATAATACGCCATGGAGCAGAGTACTTCTTCAGAAGCCAAATGGTTCTCAGCGAGTCAAGAAATTCCCCGCATTTTAAGCAACCCGAAGGTTCATTACCGCAATAATAATAATAATAATAATAATAATAATAATAATGCAATAAAATACTGAAGTATATCCAATTACGACATGAAATCAAACAGTAATGGCATATGAAAGAGTTCAGTAGTACCAACAGTCGTGTCAGCAAGACCCTTCGTAAGAGTTTGAAAATTCTAAATTGTGAGACGGCATCACCACAAACGTTCCGAGCGCAAGAGGCAGCAGTGTTTGGAACATGCCACACTGTACCAGGCGTCTTAAGCTTAAAATCTTTAATGACTTCGGTACAGACCGTGGCTATAAACAGCGTGAACACCCGAAAGAGAAGAGAATCAGACCAATACCCGCTTTACAACAGAAATCATGCTAATCAAAGGAAGGCACTGATTAGGATATACTAAGACGTAAAAACACAGAAAATACGAGCCTCACTATTATAGGGCCAGAATTCAACAAGGTCGACAAACTATACTCGCTGCAATAAGGCAAGAATTCAACAAGAACGACAAACTATACTCACTAATATAAGGCAAGAATTCAACAAGTTCGCCAAACTATACTCGCTGCAATAAGGCAAGAATTCAACAAGAACGACAAACTATACCCACTACAATAAGGCAAGAATTCAACAAGAACGACAAACTATACCCACTACAATAAGGCACGAATTCAACAAGAACGACAAATATAAGGCACGAATTCAACAAGAACGACAAACTATACCCACTACAATAAGGCACGAATTCAACAAGAACGACAAACTATACCCACTACAATAAGGCACGAATTCAACAAGAACGACAAACTATACCCACTACAACAAGGCACGAATTCAACAAGAACGACAAACTATACTCACTACAATAAGGCACGAATTCAACAAGAACGACAAACTATACCCACTACAATAAGGCACGAATTCAACAAGAACGACAAACTATACTCACTACAATAAGGCACGAATTCAACAAGAACAACGAACTATACTCACTACAATAAGGCACGAATTCAACAAGAACGACAAACTACACAGCACCTACGTCTCACTGCCACTAAGGCCTGAATAGTCGGAAATAATCATTCAAACTCCAGTTCTGTAAATAAACAGAATAAGAAAGTCGAATTTCACATACTTCAGCATTAATATTACGAAGAACGTTCGAATCACCAGCAAATAAGTGCTAGAAATTCAGAATCGAATTACGAAGAACAATACTCAATACTCTCTTTTTTGATGGGGGGGGGGGCCTCTGTTACTGTAGTCTTGGCAAACACAAAACTGTACAGTGGAATGAGATCGGAATTGAGTTCCGTAGTTACACTTCGCAGCCGCAACACCTAAAGAAAGAACGTCAGTTTCTTTCTTTCCTTCCTTCCTTCTTTCTTAGTCTGACCTCTTCCATCTAAACAATGTAGGTGTAGAAGGTTACTGTTGCACTTGATCACACTCAATGACAAATGACGCCTCTCGACGAGGGATCGGCCCGTAGCAGAAATTCCTCCCTGACAACCCGCAACATTCACAAGAGACATCCACGCCCCCGGCGACAAACATGTATTTCATATTGCGAAATTCAGCCACGACAAATTACACAAAACACAACTAAAATTGCTTCCCAAATAACCGTGTTTATGTTCGGATCACTGTTATTGCTCTGTGCCCTTCCTGACCTTCAGTCATCAACTATCGAAGATCAGCTGTTTTCGTTAAAAAAAAAATACAATGTCGGCTCTCATTCCTTTACCGAACAACGATATGTCGGCACTTACTCTTTAACAGCAAATTTCAAAACGCCCCCCCCCCCTTGTTCGTATTAAAAATTAAAATTAAAGTTTATATTGTTTCGTACTGTTATAACATTACTGAAGTAAACAACAAATAAGATTAATGTTTCCTATGTTCAGATTTTATCATGTTCATCAAATGCGTCAGCGTCACTAAACATGTCACAACGCCGTAACGTCGGGGGGGGGGGGGCTCTTTAAAATAAATACTGGATTTGAAAACATGTAGGCTGCCAATAACACAGACCTCCAAAGCACCACACATGTATTATGTTCCCAGTCTTGCATGATGCTGCAAAAGAAGTTAATAAGATAATGAACCGCGTGAGAAAATTCGTAAGACGTCTACCGTCGTAGTAACAAAACCTGCAGTTGCTAGAGACTTTCCCCTGTACAGAGTTATTAATAAAGTAGGTAAGTATGACGTGCTCAGTAACCTCCACGCCAGAGGCAAGGTCGCGGGCGTCTTCCCCTCCCGTTACACGTAAAATGCAGTGTTCTGAATTCGACTGCGACTTCCGCCCGAAATGCACTAGTGGAAGTTGCACATTTTCCGCAGACGCTATGCGGCACTGCACAAAACATTTTTAATTACTATCCACTAGTTATCATAATTTAATATTTACATTAAATTAATCTGTCAACAAGTTATCAGTCGAACGCTGTCCAAATGCAGCTTGCTTCATACAGCTGCTATTGAAACTCTATGCCATTACCGCGACCGACTCTTTGTCGTTTTACCGTCTCCCATGCAAGACTACGCCCACAGTCTGTGCTCTGCTATCCCTTTCTACTGTGCTAAATAATAAGAGGTTTGTAATGGCACACAGACGCTGACTTGTAACAGTTAAGTACTACAGTTAGACGTGGGCTACTGTTCTTTATAATAGACTTGCAGCAATTTAATCCCTCGCACTTAGAAAGAAGTTGCTGAGGATAATATGTGAGAGCAGCTACTGAAAACAGTTGGACCTAAGGAAAACGAAGGAAGAGAATGATGGACACAATTACACAAGATGTGAGATGTGGGGTTATCTCAGCGGTCTTTCTGAAGATTCGTGTTTTCTACGAAGTTACGCCGTGTCACTTGGAAAATAGCTGCAGACGTTTAGAAGGGTCATAGTACCCCACACCTTCGGCATTCCAAGCAACTTGGACTGCGCGAACCTGAAGATGTAAGCACCGCGATCCTTCGCAACATCGGCAAATATTTACCAATTCACGTAACGTAACATACCAGAAGACTTCAACATTCAGTTACACAAATAAAGGTAAAGTGCGCCTTGTATCAGGTTATGACGACCCAAAAATGGAGTAGGGGTAGCCTATAGTTCTACTCTTTAATCTCGGCCCTAGATGGGGGTGTATGGTCAACGTCATGCCCCGGCCACTGTATTCCCGGAAAAGAGATCCCGTACCCATTGTAGAGGAGGCTGGGTGGGCCCCAATGACGGTCTTGGCGGTTGCAGTAATTCTCGCCCCCCACCGGGATTCAATCCCCGGACCCTCGAGGGCGTGGCGAGTCGGCTAGGCCGAATATTCGACAAGTAATTGCACAGTAAACTGAAGCAGTCTAGAGGTTACAAGAACATTACGATCTTAACACCTACCATATTAATGTACCTCGACCAGGAACTCATTTGCTAGAAGCTGTTATCTTAAATTATAATATCTGCACCCATTTACGTTATGTTAACGAAACATTTGCACGAACTGCTTGTCTCCCCAAACAAGCACCAAATACCTCCCATTGCAATCTCCATGATTTCACTACCTTGACAGTTCTAACTAGGTGACCTGTAACAAACCATGTGTGTCCGTGCATGCAGCCAGATTACTTTCTTTATTTTAAGCATTACCCATAACATCACGATTTAGCCAAGGGTCTGGTAACAGAAAATGGCAAAAAAAAAACTCTTACATTAAATCTGATACGCAGACTCCAAATACACGCATTAAAAGTTTCTACTAAGTTTCTACTACGCAAAATTTTTTAGAAAAAAAATATGATGAACACTTTACATATATACCAAAAGGCTTAAAACTCGTATACATTTATGGTTACGTTAATCTGGTACAATGGGTAACATGAAGAGAGAGAGAGAGAGAGAGAGAATCTGCTGTTTGCTGTCTTCATGAGCAAAACGCCATTCTGAAGATTCTTGATATCTGATTAGGAAAATCGAGAGGACTATGAAAAATAATCTTATAAAATCAACAATAATAAGAAGGTTGTGCCAGCTGCAACTTTATGGGTGATATTTTTCAGATCGGATCAGTTAATTTAATCAGAAAAATTCCTAAGATATGCTTCTCAAAGCCACTGGTCAAACAGCCAACGGAATTTCATAAAATTCAGTAAACAGCACCATGTCACTATACGCCACGTACCCTTCCTTCTTTTTAAATTGTCACATTCAATCAGACGAACACAGTGGCTTTCAGACTTGGGCGAAACGACAGCAACATCCGTGTTTCTACTGACGTACAAGCGTGTAATCCTGCAATACTCATATGCTATAAAAGCAAAAGTAAAGATGTGTCTGTACTCAAACACGGCGTCAGGAAGGCAGAGGCGGTAGGGGAAAAATAACTCCACAAATTACGTACAACCTAAATTCGACACGGAGGAGAACTGTCAGCTCCACAGTACGGCAGCTTTACCTCCTGGAAAGGGCCATGGGTACTTGTGGCAGGAGGCTGGGTACGTCGTAGAACCTGTCTTGAAGCTGTGGTCAAGAGAGAATTCTCGTAGCCAACCCATGCCCGGAATCGGTAGTCCTGTTCGTAGCACACATTGTTGGTTTCTGAACTGACCGACCTATACGTAGGTTAAATGACAGTGGTGGGGGGTGCAGGTCTTCCTACTGCAGATTAAGTTAACTAAGTTAATTCCCGGATACCGGGCAGGGTCTGTAGTCAACGAAAGGAGGAGAAGCTAATGGAATGATGGTGGGGAAAATCACGATCTTTATCGCGTTTCAGCGAAAAACGAATTCACGTATGAAATGTATATTTGGAGGAAAACGCAGCGCATGTTTTCTGTCGTCTACTTTCTTCTATACGCACAGACCACGACAGACAAGAGACATCCCTTATCTACAGCGTCCACACCGGCTCTGAGGCCCACCCAGCCAAAGGTAAAGCGTCCGGGGCGTCAAGCTGACCACCCCCTCCACCCAGTGCTGAAGTTAAGAATGCGGAAAACTCTAATTGTACTCGCCCACATTTCTTCATGGAGCAGTACCTAAGTACAAGGACCTTACTTCCAAGTACCCCACCTATCCTCCACCCTCAAATCTCACGTGTCCATCGCTTAAGCCAGGGGTGATTTTCAAAAATCTAGGAGCCAGCTCCAAATTCTAGACGCCATATGGTGACATGAAGCTCGATACTGAGAACCCACAAACATGTGTTAAAAGCCACAATACAACGTTTAGTCGCCCGAGCGACGTGGCGATCTGGCGCCCGGCTCTGGATTTGAGTACCCCTAGTTTAAACTTACTCATATCATGTCGATATCAATCAATATGTGGTACAAGGATTAGTACAAATTCCTTAAATTATGAGTACGAATTCCATGGCCTTACAGGTTACAGCGTTATCACACATGTGTGGTCGGTCCGATGATCATTAACTGGCCACAGCCAGGCAAACCAACTAAGAAAGAACAGTCAGGCCGTTTACATCAAGCGGCCTGCAGCATTCACTCGGTCGACAAGTGGCTGTGGTTAATAGAACGGCACATTCACCGAGCTCTGTGTTTAAACACTTCAGAATGTTAAGAGCCACCTACGGCTGGCACAGAGCGACCCAGTTCCAACGTGTCTAAAAATCAGCACTTGAGCTGTAAACACGCAGTATTGGTAACTGGTGCAGCTTTCAACATAAAATGATTAATCTTGTACTAAACAACAACCAGTGTCTAAAAACGGATCGACTGCTTCAGTTTTGCCGTTTCTTTCACAGAATTCATCAACTTACTGGCGGATAAAGACGAGCATGAATTTCATTTTACGGAATTATAGTTCAGTTTTGGAAGAAATGTAACAAGTCTACTGCCACATAGAGAACATTCCATTCATTTTATAAATTGTAACTGACACACGGTGTACACCTACTGTCCTTTGAGAAGAAACATCTTGCTACGGAGCCGTTCCGTTCAAAAGTATTGCTTATGTAACAAAAATACTGTGTGGTTTAACCGGACCAAAGTATAGGTCAGTCAACACTTCTCAGTGTTATGCATGCGAACAGCCAAACTCTCAAGTAGTCAAAATTCAAAATCCGATCTCCATAGCCTGTGAAGGCTACAGATGACTCAGTTTGTTCATACGAAACGTTGTGTTCTGTCTGACTACAAGGCCTCACGTACCAGAAAAGAGTACCCATCACAGCGATGGCCATGGCATACCGAATTCCGCAAAGACGACTTGATTTTTGGGTTTACAACTTCCAATACACTTACTTACTCCATGCAGCAGAGCCCTTCTTGAGAAGTTGACCGGTTCTCAGCTAGTCAAGCAATTCCCCGCATTTTATGGAACCCAAAGATTCATTACGGCATTCACAAGTGCCCGCCACCTGACCCTATCCTGGGCCAGCTCGATCCAGTTCATGCCCCCACATCCCAATTCCTGAAGATCCACCTTAATATTATCTTCCCATCTACGCCTGGGTCTTACAAGTGGTCTCTTTCCCTCATGTTTCCCCACCAAAACCCTGTATGCACCTCTGCTCTGCCCCTTACGTGCTACATACCCCATTCATTTCATTCTTCTCGATTTGATCACCCGAACAATATCGGGTGAGGAGTACAGATCATTAAGCTCCTCATTATGTAGTTTTCTCCACTCCCCTGTTACCTCGTCCCTCTTAGGCCCAAATATTCTCCACAGCACCCAATCTCAAACACCCTCAGCCTACGTTCCTCCCTCATTGTCAGCGACCAAGTTTCACACCCATACAAAACAACAGGCAATATTATACGTTTGTATATCTTAATCTTTATATTTTTTGATATACAAAAGATTCTGCACCAAATGAAAGCAAGCATTCCCTGACTTCAATCTCTTCTTAATTTCTTTCAACACACACTTCAGAAATTTGACAATAAACACCTGATAGTACCGAATAAGGCAGTAACACCGGCAGACTAATTTAGAAACTTGGAACTTTCTGATCCTGTCACATTCACACACCACACAGTCCCACCCTGTGAAACCTAAGAAAGAAAAGAAATAATTCAATTCAACGGGTATTTATTAATGTGCAGACTTAACAGCACAAGTGCCAGTTACAAAACCAGAACAAAGACACCAATACAACACAAAACAGTACGAATACACAAAAGCAAAACACTAAACAGACAAAACAAAATCAACATGGCAGGAAAAAAGAACACAAACGAAGTACTGGGACACAAACCACAAATCCTGAAAAACGTAACTAAGCTGATTACAAAATGCCAAATATCAGCGTAGAATCTGTTTTAAAGAAGTAATGGGTTTCCTAAGGATATCGACGTCTTTGCATATAAGGTTAACGGAAGCAACACTTCCAGCAGATGGAAAGTTTTTACAAGGGCCAGTAAACAGGAAGGAGTTACTGAAATTACGAGAAGACCTCGAATGTTCTAAAGAGAAGGACAAGACTTTAAACCTGAACACACAGAAATAAACAACAATGCATCAAAATTAAGTCTTCCGTCGTGGAGAGTACGAAACATTGGGAATTTTTAAAAACCATCGTAAGTAACATAGTAGTGAATAAAGAAGAATAACAAGAATAATAAAGTGAAGAGCAACAGAGTGCTGACAGTCAATTTTATATGGCAGGGAGAAACAGCATCACCTTTTTAGAAGCTCCCCAGGCTTCGCCCGCTCGTCCTCGCGGTAGGTAAAGGTAAATCGGTCCCATTACAGGCCCGAGGTGCCCAGAGGGTTCCAGGAAGTTAAGGTTCCCAGATTACGTGACAATGGTCCAGAATGGTGGTAAGGTTGTCAGCCTTACGCACCGGCCGTTTTACCCCCAGGAAATACTCCTAGTACTCATTTCTGTTAGAGGCTGAGTCTACCCCAGGGACATAGTGCGATCGGAAGGAATATGTCAATGAAAAATTCCAATGACACCATCTGGAATCGAAGCAGCGACCTCGTGGTAGGACTAGTAGGAAAATGACGGTGAAGTTGTGTGAAGAAGAAGATATTAGAATAAGCGTCGCGGAACTGTCATTTTTATTCCCGGTTAATTCTGAAGTGCATAAATTGGAAATTAAATTTCATTATCTTTCACTTTAAAGCGCAAGCAGATTAATTTTCATAAATTTAAGTCGGGAGGGCTCCATGAGACGCACGCACTTGTAATCTCGGTAACCACCTAAGCATTTGTTTGAAGACAGAAAAACCAAGAAAACCTATATCGAAACGACCGGTCGCAGGACCTTCCGGATGCAGACTGACTTCTAGACGTGAACTGTATTTAAAGATTCAGTTCGTACCGTCTCTGTCAAGAAAACCAATCAGTTAATGCTGTAATGGGAAATAATCCTTTGTTCTCGGAGCTATAAAAACAAATAAGGGAGAACGTAGACTTTCTGAGCGTTAAACCAGGCAGTACATAAATTAACCACTAGTCTCTCAACGGTTAATTAATATTTATTACTAGAACGCTGCTACAAGGCAAGTTGGATCCCATATCCATATTCTACATGGTAACGAATGACGGGGTAATTATTACCAACGGCCTTGCACTATCTTGTCCTATAATCTAATCTCATGATTAGGTTATCTACGACAGACGATCAAGCACCGTATCAACTAAAAGACTGGGCGTAATTAGGCAACCGATCTCAATAGGGGAACGACATACTCTGATAAAACTAAGCCGCAGGAACTTTTTTCGTCACGTTTCACCTAGTCCCGACACATGTAGGCCTAAAATACGCCAACGTCCTGTCTCATGCTGCTAGGTCGTCTATTTTCCACCGCGGACCTAGCAAAGAACATCCGAAGATAGTATAAAAATTCACTCCCTATTGTGTTGTTCTGTGTATTAATTGTGTTGTTCTGTGTATTAAATGTGTTGTTCCGTGTATTAATTGCGTTGCTCTGTGAATTAATTGTGTTGTTCTGTGTATATTGTGTTGTTCTATGTATTAAATGTGTTGTTCTGTGTATTAATTTTGTTGTTCCGTGTATTAATTGTGTTGTTTTGTGTATTAATTTTGTTGTTCTGTGTATTACTTGTGTTGTTCCGTGTATTAATTTATTGCTCTATGTATTGTGTTGTTCTGTGAATTAATTGCTTTGTTCTGTGTATTAAATGTGTTGTTCTGTGTATTAATCGTGTTGTTCCGCGTATTAATTGTATTGCTCTATGTATTGTGTTGTTCTGCGTATAATTGTGTTGTTCTGTGTATTAAATGTGTTGTTCTGTGTATTAATTGTGTTGTTCTGTGTATTGTTTGTGTGCAGTTAACAAATATACCTCTCTGTCTCTTGCCACTATGTACGCTAGTCATTGCAGTACAAGAGGCGTACAAGAAATGCCGCAGAGTTGTTGGATGTGTTTCGAATCCACATGCTTATTTTATTTCCTTAACTGCGTAACTCAGACAACTTTTAAGGTCTTAGCCACTATACAGGCTACACGTATCCCTGGTGAAGAAGGATACTTCTACCAAGTAGTCATCGAAATAAGATACGTAGCACGCATGGGATGAAAAATTAATATAGAACATGACCAGAAAACCTGAGGAGAAAAGACAACTTGGAAGATCTTGAAATGGATGTAACAACAACAACAGCAGCAGCAACAACAACAACAACAATAATAATAATAATAATAAAGTGATCTAAAAATATAAGTTGGAAAATACTTGATTTAATTATATCGACTCAAAATTGGCATCAGGGGCGCGCTGTTGTGAATATGGGATTAGTATTCTGGTCCAATAAAATGAGAGGAGTATCTTGAAGAGTTAAGCAATTTCCAGTTCCGAAAACGTTTTATGCTCCAAGTCGTAAGTCATCGTATGGCCCGAAACATCTGAAGGTGAGCAGGCGTCGTTAGCTCTTCTCATAACTTCTCGCACTTAGCACCACGATCATCAATATACTTGACACTATTGTCACTGGCGCCTAGAAGTTCAGATTCCAAATTACATAACACACTCTAAATAACAATCATCACTTACTTACTCCGTGGAGCAGAGTCCTTCTTGAGACGCTAACAAGTTTTCAGCTAATCAAGAAATTCCCCGCATTTTATGGAATCCGAAGGTTCATTACCGTAGTCACAAGTGCCCGTTACTCTTTGACTGTTTCGCAAAATGATACATTTTTACGATGAGGCGTTGTTAGCACCTCGCCCAAGATGGAGGGCCACCCCTTGCGGCTGTCCGCGACTGCTTATTCAATATATTAGCAGCTACCCTCCACATTGGGAGGCCGTTCCTCCTTCCGTAACCTAAGGACGCGCCATGCCCTGGTGATAGGGACCCACTTATCACGGGAAATAAAAATACATGAAAACGATATATTTAGGTAAGAACCAAAACCGATGTTTCGTCGTCAGGCTACATGTGGAATTACAGATATCTAATGAAACTACTGGTTTCATACAGTCATCCCCTGACTTACGTTGTCAGTTACGTCGATCCGCACTTAACGTCGTTTGCCCCCGTCCAAGTATGTTAAAGCCAAGCGCGCCCATTCGTATGCATGACGCTAAAGACATCTACTTGCAGAACTCTCACGATCAGGCCCCGTGCTCGACGATGTGGTTGAAATTCAGAATGAAAGCGCCCTCGAGGAAGCTGCTGAAGAACGTGATCCTAAGGCTAAGAAGAGGACCGAGGTGGTTTCGAAGTTAAACGAAGGGCTGGGACTCGCTGCAGATGACATCAAGTTGTTTGAGGATATTAATTTGCATATCCAGCGAGCAGCAACAACTATAAAAGGAACTGTGAGAATCCCTGCTTATTACGAAGAGATTCTGACGGAGAAGAAGAGGTCTTTGCCTCGCCAGACTTCAGCATTTCATTTATTCGAGTCATCTTCAGAGACACGCGCATCGCCATCTGTATTGCTGCACACTGGATATGATTTATGATCACAAAATCCGCCTACAGTTCAAGACGCAAGTACCTCCTACTTAAAATTCTCATATGTTAATCAAACAATTTTTTGTTGTTGTAATTTTGCCGATAAGTAGAAATATATTTTGTATTGGTCAAAATAAAACTGTCGTAAACCACCCTCCCCATTTTAACATTGCGTTTATGAGAAATTCTGTCTCGACTTACGCCGTTTCGACAAACGCACCTGTCTCCGAACCACCTACGACGTAACTCTGGGGGATGACTATCAGGATCAGGATCAATCCTGTCTATACCTGAAAGTATTAACGAAAGCTACGAAACACTCTAGGGAAGCAACCTGCCTCAAAAGAGAGTTCGGAAAGCCGTGCCAGTCCCGTTAGGCACTGCATTCCGGGTCGGTAATCTACTTCAGATCGTGAAATCTGAACCAAGTGTAATGCAATAAGATTGCCATCTGTTACTTAAAAATCCCGTAGAGTCCACGTTCAAAGATCGACACACTCTTACAGTTAGCACAGCTACATATCAAACGGAAGTAGGTAAGTCAACATTTCTTCATACGTTTGACGTTTTACAGCCAGACGCAAAATATGCTTCATGAATGACGGACACATTGAATTCGGAGAATGCTTCCTGCCATCAAGATAGGGACCTTTCACCTTCTCGTCTCCTAGCAACTATACATCTGAATCGTAAAAAGGTGCGCAAATCCCGGGCGCCCGATTTTTTTTGGGTCCTCACCGTTGTGACGCCTAAGATTTTGAGGTGGCGCTACAGTTCTAGAAATTTTGCGGAACCCTGGTACAATATTCATCAATTACTGCTTATTTAACAACGACGCCTAGATAGCGTAGCCGGTAGAGTGGCTAGGCTCCGAGCTGAGGGTGAGGGGGTTCGAATCCCGGCAAGAGATACTTCTCTTCTCAAAAAAAAAACTGGCTCTGGGACCCATTCAGCCTTCTACTCAGTTGGGTACTGAGGTTCCTTGCTTGGGATAAAGAGGGCGGGTTGTGAAGCTGACGACTCACTTCCACCTAGCGCCGATGTTGAGAATGAATAGGGCTACATTTCTATTCCCTGTATACGTCTTCATGGCGTGGACAGCGATTGCTTCATTTTTTTATTTACCAAAGCCGTCAGATACTCATATTACAGCGTCGATTGGTAGAAAGGTGAAGTTCATCCTAGCAACAGGCCATGAAGGCCCAAAGGGGAAGTAGAGGCATAGTTCTATTCTTCCTTTAATCTGGAAAGTAGATGGGATGGATAGTAAACGCCACGCCCCGGCCGCTTTACCCCCAGGAATGATTCCGGTACCCAATGCATACGGGGCTGAGTGGGACCCAGGGCCGGTGACGTCGAATGGTAGGATGATAAATAAATAATTAATTCCAAAGGACGTCGAAGGTGTATTAGTGGCATAATGAGGTAGTTTCTCGGTTACGACCTAGAGGATTTAAGAACTACCACAAAACCTCGGTAAGGGTAGCTGGGCTCCGGCTCGAGATTTGAACTCGGAGGCTCCGGAATAAGAACCAAGAGTGTCAACCATTTGACAGCGACATTCGGTGGCTCGTGTCCCAAAATTACGCATTAAGAACTACAGGATGTATCTTCAATCGTCTCCCTGGGCACGGCAGTTGTAACGGGAACCTTATAACTTAGCAAGTCTGAAGACGCCGGGAATTCAGGGTCCGTTAGGGAAACTTCATGAACTGCACGGGGGACTTTCGAAACCCCAATATCAGTAACACTGGCTGTTTATATTCGCATTTTATGTAAACCACGCTACCTTGCAAAAGTACTGCAAACGAACACTCTTTGTTCAACAGGATACAATTCTTACATCCAGTGTCAACCTGTTGTGTACAACTCACAACACGAATGAGCGCCCGTCTCACGAGGAAAGATTCGCCTTAGCATAGCGAACTCGTATTTTCTTACGCTCGAGGACACTATTAAAGATACACTCTGGAGAGTTTTACCTCCTGTTTTCCATCTGTAAAACCCCGTCCCTAATTTTAAGGAAAAACAAGGATTGAGCTTGGGGCGTGTGTACTGAACAAGGTGATGAGAAAATATTTCCACCAAGAGAGGGGATGAAACCGGGAGTACACAGAAAATTCACAATTCGTTGCTTCAAATATATATATAAGCATATTCTGGTGTTCTTATGAAAAAGAATGAACTGGGGGGGGGGGGGAAATTAAATGAAAAAAAAACAATTTAATCCTATAAAGTAAAAAAAAAAAAAAAAAAATAAAAAGTAAGCAAAAATGGGAGAGTAAAAAT
>Ga0131853_10009341_pt1 | contig 17944 bp, 13 predicted proteins | sample TergutLab28metaG_FD_92764 | JGI IMG/M metagenome (GOLD analysis project Ga0131853, IMG submission 92764) | Labiotermes labralis P1 segment gut microbial communities from Petit-Saut dam, French Guiana - Lab288 P1 (version 2) (version 2) | ecosystem: Host-associated > Arthropoda: Insects >... | reverse complement strand
TAACAGCTGTCAAAGTTTCAAACTTCTCTGGCCATTATCTCCGTAACCGTTCAACTTTCGACATAGGTGTTTTGGGTTATATCGGTATACTTTAACATAAGGAACACCCTCCCGAAGTCTGGCACATTCCTCCTGGGACACCCTGCATGTTGGTGTGTGTAATTAAATAAATTACCATTTTAATATTTTAAACCTAAAATGTATAAATCCAGTCGCTACCTCACAGTAAGCTTTTAAGGAATGTTATATAAATGCTGTTTAGGAAAGACATCACTGTTAAGGCACGAACCACGCTGAAGCCACAAATAAACTAAGTGAGCAAATGCAAAGAAGTTGTCACACGTAGCGGTAAGCCACGCTATCACCAGCCCAGACGTGATGTCGTACTGCGTCGAACGGTACGACTGGGATTATCAGTGAAGAATGAATTTAAAATGGACGTGGATGAAAGTTGTTTTGAATAATATGGGATTCTAAACCCGAAATTTAAGGGATAAACTGTGAAAAAACAAAAAAGTTAAAAACAAGACACGGTCGACTTTCAGTAAGAAACTTGAACCCAAGACCTATCGAGTAAGAAGCGGCATTGATACACATTCTACTGTAACAGTCGGTATATTAATTGAAAGTAATAATTAAATAAACAATGTGACACAGATGCGCGCACAATTTTCCATAGGAGGGTTGGGGTGGTGGTGGGGGTGGTGGTGGGGGCGGTTGTATTTAATTTATGTTTGATTTTAAAAACTACTTTATGGAAGTCATGCCGCAACTATAACTACAACATAACGCTGTTTTGCAACCACTTTTCACACACATAAGTACAACTATATATTCTGTGACTCGGTCAAATTAAATCGCCATCTCATTTTTTAAGCTTACCGGGGAATCCCCAACTTTATTTCACTTTTACAAATACCAGTGTTATAGTTATCAGACGATTTCGGCCGAAGGATAAATCACGGACGACGATGACAAATCATGTGTACAAAAATCTGTTTTTTTTAAACATTCTTATTTGGAGAGGATGCAGCCCAGCACCCCCCTTTGGGTGCGCGCTTGGCGTGACAGCGGTAACCGACAACACAGCACTGTAAAAAAGAGAGCCTGCTGTTGTGTGCGGGAGTGCCTGAGGCTGGCCCGTCCTCACTATAAACCTCTCTGACTTCCGACGCCATATTATGTCATCTCTTTCCCAGAACGATTGAGTTGGGGGACAAACCTGTAACTGTCTGCTTCCGAAATTAAGCACTTTTGTCTTTCTTACAGGATGGTGAAACCTTTGCGCCACTTTGACATGTTGCGATATGTAGGGTCATTATTTTATCTGGCAACTACCGGCTGCCACTTCCTCTCGGCTCGTTTATCATAGTAACGTAGCCTACTAAGCCGACCGCCCACAAGTGCAACGGAGTAGCGGAAGGAAGTGACAGAAGATAGTTGCCAGATAAATTAAGGAATGTACTTAGCAGATGGTTGAGGCACTGCGCTACAATTCGGAAGGTCGCGGGTTTCTTTACCAGTAGTGTCATTGGAATTTTTCATTGAAATAATCCTTCCGGCCGCACTATAGCCCTGGGGACGACTCAGCATCTAACAGAAATGAGTACGATGAATATTTCCTGGGTGGTAGAGGCGACCGGTGCTTAAGTCTGACAACCTTACCACCTTTCTTGTATCGATTGTCTTGAAATTTGGCAGCCTTAGCCTCCTGGAACCTTCTAGGACTGTCCAGAACTGTAATGGGATTGCTTTACCTTATTTAGGGGTTAAATGTATTCCCCTTGCTTAACTGGCATCTGAATGCCGCGAAATGCTTTTATGTTAGTTACGTGTGTCACGAGTTAAAAAGGGTTTGGAAATTCGGAGGCATTACAGATGCTGGGAAGAGAAAGGAAAGTAAATGCTAATGCATCTGCACAGACAAGCTGTTACGACATTTTGGGTTCTTACAGCGGTCTAGTTGAGGATTCGGGTCGTCCGGGAGGTGACGCCGTGTTGTTTTGAAGGCGGTTCTCGACGTTTCGATGGAACGTAGTGTCTTCGAAACTCCGGAAACAGACCGCCCATCTAGAGTTAATGTAAGCAGCACCTGCGTTTTCTAACATTTCCAGGCCATCAGTTGCACACTCGATAACTGTGCTGTCTAATGCACGAAAGCGAAAACACGCGAGCACTAAACATGAAAACTACAGCTCGGGCACATGAAGAAATGCCGGCACGCGGTGGCGCGGTTGGTTGAGGCACTCCGATACAAGCCGGAAAGTCACGGGTTCGATTCCCGATGATGTTATTGGAAATTTTCATTGACATAATCCTCCCGGCCGTACTGTGGCCCTGGGGTCTACCCAGCCTCTAACAGAAATGAATACCAGTAATATTTCCTGGGGGTAAAGGCGGCCGGTGCGTAGGGCTGACAACTTTACCAAATTCATGTGCCGACTGTCTTGAAATCTGGGAGCCTCAAATTCCTGGAACACTCAAGGCGTGAATATGCCTGAACAGGGACTGTTTTACCTTTAGACTTATATGTATGAAGGTACTTCCGGTCAGTTCCCTACACAGCTATGATGCAATGAGTTTTAGGCAGAGTTGCGGGCCGACCACAGACTTCATGAAGCACAGGGTTTTTACAGAATCTAACCATCGCTGGGACAGCCAGAAAATTATCCACTTTTACAAAACCAACAGTTCAGTAAACAATAGTGGGAAAAAACAATTAACAACAGATTAAGTCTATGTAGAAAATTTGCTTGTCGTCACGTGCGATTAGAAAACATTGTCTCTAATATTACGAGAGTAAAGCTGCTCGGAATACGTGAGTTTAGGTCTGAAAACACTTCCATGTAACTGAAAGCAAGTAAGAAAATCTGAAAGAAACTGCAAAATGACACGTGACGTCAAATGTTACGGTCAGGAGTATAAGATAAGGCATTAGACAGGACGTGACGCAATTGTGCGTTAGGTTACAAATGCCTTCAGAATTTTAGACGGAAAAGTTGAAGAGAATAAATTGATTTGAAGACACAGATGTAGACAACAAGATAATATTAAAAATAGTGTTTTCTGTGAGAATGTGGACAGCGTTCTCCCTACAGTGTTTATGTGGCCAGCTATATTCTCTTTTCAGCACAGTAATGAAAATTCCGTTTTCCATAAAATGAGCGCAGTTACTGGACCAGATGAGAGTTCATTATCTTCTCAAACAAGACTTTGTTGTTTTGTCAGGTACGTGAAAAAAATTACCGGGAGGTAACTGTGCTTTTCAGCACCTGCTCGGAACCCTTCCTGAAAGCAGGGACGTAAAAACAGAAGCTGACTCTTCGTATCAACTGGAACGAAGTTCTTTCTGAAGGCTGTCTAGCAATGTTTGTGGACAATCCCTTACGCAGATAAAAAAATATCAGTTTCCAGGAAATACATCTTCATGAATCTATTTGTCACAACCTTCTAGAACTGCTGCTGATTAATGTGAACCTCCAACCTCATCTATTCTGTAGAGGGAGACAAGGGTCAAGAAGAGCAAGTAATTCATGGCGAGTCCTCAGTTACAGGTGGCCATGACGCTGCCGACTCCCACACTTGACGGGAAAACATGTCACTTCCACGCCACCGTGACACTATATAGTAGAACAACAAACATCTCAACTGGACTGATACAAATATAAGCACCTGCTTCTGTCGCAAAGTTCTGGAATAATTCCGTTAGCTGACAGTTTGTCGGATAAGCTTCTAATGCGGGAAGAACGTGTTATGAATGTATGGGGTGGGACTCGTTTGTAATGGATTTGTACGTACAGGTCTCTATAACACGTACTGTCGTCAGTGAGGCTTACCTTCTTGCAAAATACTTGATTTGGCAACCAAGACTTTATATGGGGATGCAGATCAGAGGAATAGCGAGCGATAGTACATACCACGCATCGCAGTATCGTTACCCATTTCGTCACTTAACAAACAAAACAACACATTTTAAAAGCAATTAGCAGTTGGAATTATAGTACTGTAGGTTTTAACACCGTACACAAATGTAGGTAGACGCTTGCGTCGAAACCTGAAAGACTATAACTTGAATGATAACAGCCGCCAAAGACAGGATACGAACAGAACTCCCTTGCAGTGAACACCAATCAACATAAGGTTTCTTGACATAAGCATTTCAACAAATATTACATCTCCAAGAGCGTCATTATCAGTGACTATATGAGTCTTATAATAGAAGCCAACAAGATGCACAGTTTCTCAACTTTATTTTGGTAAACAACTCTACATGTTTCGGACAGACTTACTGTCCATCATCAGGAATCTTGATTCTGTATTCACAACAAATGGTATTTGTCATACTAGTTATGTTGACTGTCTTGCTAGGCAGTCAAAATAAATAGTATGACACATGTAGAGTTTTTTACCTAAAATAAAGTTGAGAAATAGTGCATTTCGTTGTCTCTTATAAGAATATATCCGATGCACGGTCCTCTGAATGTCAGATTTGACTATATGAGGTCTACCTTAATAGGAACATGAATTTTTCTATCACTTCATGAAAAACATTTTGTATTTTCTTGATTAAATGAGTTAAAATTATTTCTTAAACCAAATTGTAAATTTGGATGCCCATTAGAAGTAATTATGCCCGACGGTTTGTAATATATACATTTAACTAACTAACTAACTCCATGGAGCAGAGTCCTTCCTGAGAAGCTAACAGGTCCTCAGCTTGTCAAGCATTTCCCCGTATTTTATGGAACCAGAAGGCTCAAAACCGCATTCACAAGTGCCGGCCATCTGTCCCTATCCTCAGCCACATCAATCCAGTTCATGCCCTCTTCATCCCACTTCTTGAAGATCCATTTTAATATTATCCTCCCATCTACGTCTAGGTATTCCAAGTGGTCTCTTTTCCGCAGATCTCCCCACCAAACCCCTGTACGCACCTCTACTGTACCCCACATGCTCCATCCAACTCATTTTTCTTGACTTGATCACCCGAATAATATTTGATGTTGGGAATGGGTCATAAAGTAGTAGTCTTCTGCACTCCGTAGTGTGTATTTAATGCCCTGTGAATTTTTTTGTAGAGTTTGTCAATATGTCATTCATCATACATATCATCTGTCTAATCAGAATTATAATAATTAATGGTAGAACTGTCGCTAATATCAAACATAAACGAGTGACGAAGTATGAGGATATAATGACACGCAAGAATCTGATATCCACAGTACAGTCAACTTTCGAAAACTCACGAAGGTCAAATGTAAACTTATATCGGAAAAATGGAAATATATAAAATTATTTGTTACATTCTTGGTAAGTTACGTCTTCCTGTAAATCTTACACCGCCAAACCTTACACGACATAGGCCCATTACCAAAGCGTCGCCCTGCAGACACGACAACATCCTGCCACAAAAGAATGGTTGGCACAACAGAAAGGCGAAAATGCTAAGGGAAAGAGGCGATGTCTACCTCCTCGGATAATTTTTGTCGCTCTGTGATATTTATTGTGAAAGTAGTTTTAAAGTTATTAATTTAGAATTGCTTAAATTACGAATGATTTAAGTGCATTACGAAAGTAAGCCAACTGAAAGAACTTCTCCTTGAGAAACTTAGAGTAGTTCAGATGTCTAAAAGAGAGAAGTAACCTGCCTTTTCTCTACCCCGCAATATTTTTGTGCCATATATCTCCCTCATCTCAACATAATAAAGGGACAATTCACTTCCGCTCTGTCGTACAGCTTACAGCTTATCACACGAGATTTATAATGTGAATAGCGACCTAAGTATTGCTCTGAGATCTAAAGACATTAAAATTCCTTAAAATTTTCTAGGTTTTCCTTTTCGTAAACCCGGCCTTTTACTCTTATGCCAATTTACTTGTTTTCTTGCGTTTCCTTATGAGCCTTACAAGAAACAGCTGTCGTTCTCGAAACGGATGGTTCTTCTGGTTAACACGCAACACGAAGTATGTTCTGGGCGACACGAAATGCATGTATAATATTGTTTGCTTGAACAGTCGTGTTGCAAATTGTGGCATAGATAGGTTTATTGGAAACAGTGGCGTAGCTACGTTTATTGAAATCAGTGGCGTAGATAGGTTTGTTGGAAACAGTGGCGTAGCTACGTTTATTGAAATCAGTGGCGTAGCTAGGCTTGTTGAAACCAGTGGCGTAGATAGGTTTGTTAGAAACAGTGGCGTAGCTAGGTTTGTTGGATCCAGTAGCGTAACTAGGTTTGTTGAAACCAGTGGCGTAGCTAGGTTTGTTGGCGCTTGGGGTGTATAATCACAACGGCCGCCCTTAACAGAAATTATAAACTTTAAAAACACAATTACTTTTTCGATTTCCTTTTATATGCTCAATAATTTAAAAATTTGTTAAGCTCAGAATTTTTTACTTGAAGTACTCATTTTGCAACCAATTTTGCCGCTCCTCGAAATCTACCACCGGGGGGGGGGGACCGCTAATATTGCCCCTCCCCTTTCCACCTACGCCCCTGTTCAGAACAACCAAGCTGTTGTGCCATAACATAATTACATTCTCGGCAATTACCCGGAGGATTACGGTCAACCCACAACAGTACACACCTACTTTCAACACTACAAAGACTCTTTGGATTTTTCCTTGTTGACAACTTCGTAATGCCTACAAAAACCGTTCCTCATATCTAAGCAAAGACACTACTGTGGGGTTTATTTGAACTAAGCACTCCGTGTGAGCATACAAATAAACCTCTCGGTGTAAAAAGTTCTCTATCGGCGAGTACCCAAGCAACATAATGGCGTCGTTGCTAGGAGACCGAGAAAACACCAACTACTCCGGCCAGCTGTTATTGGTGATATTCATAATTTAGAAAGATAATTTAGCAGTTCTTACAGAACTGGGGTATGCAGAGACATTATCGCTCTTTATTACGTAAATTATACGAAACACATGAATATCCTGTGTGTGCAATATACAGAGTCCTTTCATACTGCAGTAGGTGCAAGTGTACAGGTGGTTGCTTAAATTTCTACCTAACAGGAGCAATACATTTAACCCTTTAAACGCCGAGTTAAATCCCATCTGCCATTTGCTGACATTATTAGGAGATCACCATATTCTCCACTTTAGCAGGAGAAGGGTTAATCACGCAATGACGAATTGTATCGGTGCCACTAACAACAGCAAAGCACGCCAGAAAGTTCTGTGCTTTGTAGACCGTCACTTGGCCACTTGAAGGCAATACAAATATATTAGAAGTTTAAAAGTTACGTACGCCCTGTGTGTCCGAAAAGAACATGCACGGCTCTAACCTTATTAAAATCTGCGTTCTTATACGACTGGGGATTAAGTTACTTGAATTTATTTAAAGACACGTCGCTTCGAAATCAAGGGATTTGTTCAACAGTATTAGTTCTTAGATTATGCTCTGACAGTTTTTATTAAAATAAAACATATTGACGAAGTTTCAAAGAGATGTTTATTCAGGAAAATTAAGGAGAGTAAAGAATCGTACCAACGGCCACTACTGGAATAAACAAGCTAAAAAGCTGTACAGAATACACCGATTTCAAATGTGCATGCCTTAGGAACCTTTTGACTTTCTTTGGTAATGTATGTATGTATATATGTATGTATGTATTTATGTATGTATGTGTATTTATGTATGTATGTATGTATGCATATGTATGTATGTATGTATGTGTGTGTGTGTATATATATATGTTTCAAAACGTCGTTCTACTTTGTCTGACACCTAGACTCCACTGCTTCCTATCTTCCCACTGGCCTTCATTTAGGTTTCTTTCGTTCATTGCCTTCCTTCTTTGGTAGTACAAACCAAAATTGATAAATATGTCTATTTCGGATTGCAGCAACTATCTTAAAAACCATCGATGGACAGGCAATTTTTTTATATGAAAACATAAACCTCATAAAGTCAAGACTCTCTCTCTCTCTCTCTCTCTCTCTCAAATCCAATATTATTGTAATGCAGCGATAGAAGCAATTGTATAACACAAAAAAAACAATAAGTGCTTACGTCAACAAAAACGATTATGTGAGATCAAATATATTATTTACTGTGAAAACTACGCGGTGGCAATAAGATGTACGTGTAGCTGTTACTGGCAATGGCACATACGTCACGTACCGGCTTACGGGGAAAGGCGTTATGCAGTATATGGTAGTATTTCTTTTTGTGTAGTCTGCATACACTAACCGTAAGTTGTCTCTATAAAAGATGAGAATTTTACTCATATTCTCCATCATCCAAGTCGGAGATTTCCAGTTTTCCTGGAACACACTGGTCAATGTGACTGTGAGTGTGATGAATCATCATCATTCAACATGTGTCTATCTGCTGCATTCCGGACGTCATCAAGGTGAGTCTCGCAGTTCCGTGTAAAGGGGCCCATACACTTTAAGTTAAACTGCGCAGTTTAACTGTGTAAAAAACTGAACAAAGAACTGAACTGAATGTTTTCTGGCACAGCACAGGTTTCCCATCAGGTATGTCAGTTTTTTGCCAGTTCTGTTTGTCTTCTTGAATGTGAGAGTGGGGTAGATAAAAACGAGGCTGTCTTGCTGTTTGCTAGGCACATTGGCCATAATGTTATCCGAAAAGAAGAAAATAAAGCGTAAAATGTGGGGTAAGAAGTGGCATTTGAAAAGGAATATATCATGAGATGCTCATCTGCTGAACGAATTGCTAGAAACGGATGTGCCTTGAGATGATGCCATCGTGGTGTCGGCAGGTTAACTGAGGAAACTGGCATTCCATGCGCAGTGCTCTGTACGAGGTGGTGCCGATAAGTCCTTAGTAAGACCAGGAACGAAACAAGCTACAGCGACCAAACTCGGGATTTATTCAACATACTCCCCATGAAGCTCAATACATTTCTTAGCCCGTTGCTCTAAATATTACAAGCCACTCAAAAAAAAAATTCAGAAATTTGTCCGTCAAACCAGGTCTCTACGGCAACAGTGGCCTCTTCGTCAGACGAAAAATGGCGACTTTTCAATTGTTTTTTCAGTTCAGGGAACAGGTGGTAGTCCGACGGGGCCAGATCCGGAGAATAGGGTGGGTGGTCATGACATTGGAAGCCCTGGTAGGCCAGTTTCTTCCGGGTTGCAAGTGTTCGGTGAGCCGGGGCATTGTAGTGCAAGAACAAGACACCCTTGGTGATCTTCCGCGGACGGCGTTTTTCCTTCAAAATTTCCTTCAATTGTACCAGCAGAAATGAGTAATACTCCGCGTTGATAGTTTGGCCATTTGGAAGCGAATCAATGAGGAGGATGGCGTCTTGATCCCAAAAAATCGAGGCGAGTAACGTTCCAACGGATTTTTGCGCTCGGAATTTTTTGGGGCGGGGTGAGCCGCTATGCCGCCACTCCATTGATTGATGCTTTGTCTCCGGGTCATAGTGATATAACCAGATTTCGTCCGTGGTCACCAATCGCGACAGGAAATTATATGGATAGTGCCGAAAAAATTCCAAAATTTGCTCAGACGACTGGCACCGTTGACGATTTTGATCGGCTTTCAGGCATTTCGGGACCCACTTCGAGGAGAGCTTCCGCGTGTCCAAATCTTCATGAATGATGGACCCAACCCGCTCACTTGAGATGCCCAGTTGTTCAACTATTGATTTAGCCGAAATCCGGTGGTCTTCCAAGATTAGTTCGTGAATTTGATCAATAATCTCCGGATTGGTCACTGTTTTGGGTCGTCCAGAACGAGGCGCATCACAGGTGGAAAATCATCACGTTTAAACTGGACCACACAGTTTTTGACGGTGGCATACGATGGTGCATGTACCCCTAATATTTCTTTCAGAATGGCGTGAATTTCCTTCGGCACCTTGCCTTACAAGAAAAACTAGATGACAGTTCGTGTCTCCATGTTGTTCAAATCGCGCGCGTCGCCTGACATGCTTCCTGTCAGCCTCTGTAACAAGAAAAGACTTGAAATTCGGCACATGAACGGACCCTCTTTCCAACGACACTATCGATTCCGTCTTACGACATCGGGAAGTAGGTCGAGCTAAGGACTTATCAACACCCCCTCATATGAAAGACGACTGGTAAGGACAGTTCTGAGGCCTGCGCTATTGCCTGTCAAAACTGCGCAGTTTGCTCAGTTTTTCCGTCAGGTAAACACAGTAAAATCGCTCAGTTTAACTGAGAGTGTATGGGGCCCTTAACACTGGTGTCAGAGCAGCAAACTCTACTATCAGCACATTGAATTTCCTGAACAAGTAATGTGGTTAATATTAGGAATACTTGGGAGATATGTTGAGCACCAGTGACAATGGCACATCTTATATTTCCAAACGAGAAATCAGGTTTGCAAATGAAGTACATACAGATGTGCAACTGGTCGAAACTGTGTATATTGCACGGCCTTCAGGCTTCTCAGATAATAAACATAAATTTAAGAAATCAAATTGATTAATTTCAGAGTTGTATGTACTTGAAATGTGGGCCGGGATAGCGCAGTTGGTATAGCGTCTCGCTGCGGGCTGGACGGTTCGGAGGATCGAATACCGGGGGGGGGGGGGGGGCGAGTTTTTCCGCAACCGCCCAGACCTGCCCTGCGGCTCACCTAGCCTCCTATACAATGGGTACCGGGTCTTCCCCCAGGGGTAAAGCGGCCGGGGGTTTGCGTTGATCACCCACATCACGTAGCGCCGAGGTTAAAGAAAGAGTACAGATATACCTCTAGTCCCCCTCTAGGCCTTCGTGGCCTTTTCTAGGGTGGACTTTACCTTTTACCTTATGTACTTAAAGTGCCGGTCATAGTAGCCACGCGCTCTAAGGCGTGGGTCGCGATTGCTCGCCTGCTGAGAATGTGGGTTCGAATCTCACCGGGGGCACGGATGTCTCTCTCTTGTGATTGTTGTGTGTTATCGGATAGAGTTCTCTGCGACAAGCTGATCACTCGTCCAGAGGAGTCCTACTGACTGTGGTGTCTTGTCATGTGTGATCTAGAAACCTCGTGAATGAGGAGGCCCTGTCTCGCGTTGGGCCGCAGCTCCAAAGGAAAAGTACTTAAAATAAAGTAGTTAAACGAAGAGAGCTGTGATATGAATTTTAATGGATTAGAAATAAACTTAAGCAGGCTAAATGTATGGGCTGCCAATAAGAAATGAGAAAGTGCGCAATATGATCAATAATCCATATGTTAAATCCATTTCCACTTAACTGTACCACATTCAGTTATGTTTAACCAGTAGTAATGAAAGTAATTCTTATACTTTTAAGTGTTTAAGGACTTATAAATGCAATTCAAATAATAAATATATTATTTTAAACAACAAGTAGTTTTCATTTCCATTACAGCCTTAATTTCTTCAATTCATATAATTTTTTCAGATATCCATTCAGTAATGCTCGTAAATGATTCGTCAGTCTCGACAAGTTAAACCAGAATCGATTTAAAACAAGGCCTGTTGTTTGTATAGCTTATAGCAGAGGTCTGATATTTATTGGTACATTTGCATTGTACAAGGTGAAGGACGTTCTGTGACATGATGAGCAGGTACTGAGGGGAAGTGGAATGTAGCTGTAGCTATACAAGACCCCTGCGCTAAGAGACAATGGGTTGTCAGGGTTACGATCCGGCCGCTTTACCCCTGGGAAAGAAAAGAGATCCAGCGCCCATTTTACAAGATGAATGTGGACATCGGGCCTTCTGGATGGGTCCGGAAAATCTCCCCCCCCCCCCCCCACCGATGATCGAAACCCGGGTCGTTGAAGCAGTAGCGAGTCGCTATAACAACAGAACTATCCCAGTCGCCCATTCTTTATTATAGTAATACTTAAATTAAAATTACACGTTTGTGCGATAAGACAATTGCACCACGCATGGCTATGACACACACACACACACACACACACATAATACGCACCAATATAAATCAGAAGGTTAGTTAGGCGCTTAAAATTTTGAAGTCTGAAAGTCAGCTAATATTTAATAAACCTGTCTTTCTCAAAGAAAACACACAAAGTCTCGATTACAAAATTGAACGGGCTAAAGATATCTAAAAAATATATAATCTGTGTTTATTCTAAGGCTCACACGAAACAAACCAATACACTCTACATATATTCTGAAACAAAAGGTGCAACTTTCAGTGTGAAGCAGGTGTTTTTATAATTGTTACTGAATTGTGAAGTGTTCTTATTATTAATTACTCTTCGTTATTCCTTTCCCATATTTAGTTTTTCCCTGTTCCTTTCTTGAAAGGATATAAAAAACTCCAGTCAAATTAATGGCGGCGGACAAACGTACCAGTCCGTCTCAACTTGGCAAAGATGATAACATCCAAATTATTTCTACTCTAAATTTTTCGCGTTAGTCATAGAAGCCATTAAACTATATCAATTGCACAAACATAGGGTTATCTTAAATATGTGTCTGCATTGCTTCGATTTACTTGTAAGTAATTTGATGCTGGTAACATTACATGCATTTACATAACGAATGTTATTCTGTGACAGGTTCTGCCACTTTTCCTTATTTAAAGGCGCTAACAACAACAGGCAGCTTCTTGGTGGCTGCAGCTCCTATGGACACCAACCTCAAGACCCTTGAAGTCGCAAGCTGCCAAGGAAATAGCCCACTATATGTCCTACTAAGCAACGACCCAACCACTCAGGCGTTTCTAGAACAGGTAAAGGAGTGTGTCTTAAGGAAATTATATATACTTTGACTATAATTATATCAGATTCATAGTACACACTGCATTATATAGAGACATACATAAATGATCGCACCGCCCGCTCTCATGAGCGTGTAGTTTTCCACATCTCGGACACTGATACATTAGATTCTAATCCCCTCGACACATTGATGTAGGTTTGTTTTCTTTCTGAGTTTGTGTTGTCCTGTGTAGACGCCTACTTGACAATGGGTCTGTCCCCCAGTCCAAGGAGTCCCCACAAAGCCTGTATATAAATAGGGTTCAGATGCGGAAAACCTTTAAGCGCCCACTAATGAAATGGAATACTTAAACATAACACATGACAGCCAAAACAAAATTACAGTCGAACCCCGATATAGAGCCACCCGCATTTAGCGCCCGTGGAAGGCAGTGGACAGAAATTCCGTGTTGCATATTGCGTCAAATTACCGCCACAAATTACAGTAAACATACAGTGGCGCTTAACTGCACAGTACTAGTGTGTATGTGTCCGATATGGGGATGGATTTAGTACTTTTGTTGGTCGTAGTATCTGCACAGACGACACGGGCGGCCGCTTGCTTGCTGGGATTGCGGGTTCGAATCCCCCAGAGGGCATGGATGTCTCTCTCTTGTGCGCGTGTTGTGTATTGTCAGATAGAGACCTCTACGACCGGCTGATCCCTCGTCCAGGGGAGTTATACCAATTGTAATGTGTCTGAGTGCGATCATGAAGCCTTGATGATGAGGAGGTCCTGGCTCCTTAGGGGCTGATGAGCCATGGAAAAAATTGGTTTCAGCAGTAACCGTCTTAACACACCCTACGAAGCCTTTTACGTTTTTCAAACTTTTGATGCCTTTCAGGTTGCACTGAAGTCACTCCTGTCTAGAGGCCGATGGCTTATGTTTTTCTCTGCTCCCTCTATAGAAAACTTTTTCTCAAATATTAAGATTCCTTTGGACTGCGAGTTTTTTGTAACACAACCCTTGATTAATAATGACAAAAGGGAAGACGGACTTTCTATCACAGAAATTTATCATGATCACCCAAGTCGGATCTTACAGAAGCATCTTGTGGCCCACTGGACAGTATGTGGTGGGTTACATTGGTCTGCATCCCTCTTAATCCAGAGGAGGGCAAATCTGCATGGGATATCCATTAGAGTTGGTCTGACTTCTCACGTAAGTACTGCGACGGTTTGCAATTTATTGACACACATTTTACTTAATTTTGCTGCATTACAGCCTTATATACACGTACAGTGTCGTATAGTTCTAATTCTGTATTTAGAATCACGAAGCTGTTGTCAACAGTAAATGCAGCGGCGACACACGGTCTGATTTCTGTAAAGTCGAGTATGAAGTATGGAGCGCCATCCAAAAGAAACTTAATTTCACGTAAGTGTAGTTGTTATAGTTACAGTAAGCTAAGCTTCCTGTATACGGTACCTGATACGCTGTTATTCAATACAGACACTACCAATATATATATGCAGCCACATCACCACTGATTTAATTATACTACTATGAACCATAATTGAATATTTTAACAAAGTGTAACTTTAGCAAGCACGGATAATGAGCTCCCTGAAGATGGTGCGACTGCACCGAAACATTTCGGAGCTATTTTATTGTAAATTTTAATATTGTTTTTAAGACAATCACTTGTGCATTCGTTGGTGAATAATAAACTGTGATAGTATAAAGATGCACGGTACAAATATAAACACTTAAAAAAATACAAAAGTCCCTGTATTGGTATTTAATATAATGTTAGCAAGAACATCATATATTGAACACAAATTATCGACAAATAACTCATATCAGTTAGTATTGTGTAGTGATAATCTCGATGTTCCACATAACTTGATCAGCATGCAAATGAATGGAAGGTACTTTTCTCCCACCAGGTCCGTTTTCTACAGGCCAGAGGATGAAAATCGCTTTCATAACATTAGCAACAATTCATGGAGTAGCGCCATAGCAATGGTTTTGTTAGATCAAGTTGATATTTGTGTTGAAAAATGCGTAATGACCTCCAGCCGTGTATCACACCTGACTTTCATATCCACTCTCTTTTCAGTAAAGTAAGTAAAAACAAATATTTATGCACATTTTAAAATTTTTTCCATGAAAAGAAAAGATTACTTACAGCTTTGGTCATGAAAATCTTCTTCTAGAGAAAAATGTATTTATTCTTCAAAATGCCACACAATAGTTGCACGTGTGCACAGCAGAATCTTTTCTTCTTCTTCTTCTTCTTCTTCTTCTTCTTCTTCCTCCTCCTCATTGGCATACGGTCTTTATAGTTTAACCAGTACCTCTTTCTGCTTTCTTCCTTCATCTCTTGACACCCATCGATTTCAGACCATTGTCAGTACAGTCTAGCCACATTAATTTCCGTTATAGAGCAGAGCAGAGCAAAGAAAAGTCACAGCAAACTTTTCGGTATCACGGACTCTGTGTACAGTTTTCAAAGGAATATCCGAAATTGATTTATTTAAACACGAATGAGAGATTATTACTTTTCTTCACTCAAAATATTCTGCGAAAGCGAAGCGAATCAATGCGAGATTAAGAGGTTATGAGTGGGGCGATTGTGAGTGGGGCGATTATGAGTGGGGCGATTGTGAATGGGGCGATTGTGAGTGGGGCGATTATGAGTGGGGCGATTGTGATGTACGTGCTTCTGAAAGTTCGTGAGATTATACCAGACTGCACGGCATCAGGTTTAAAGGTTTCGTGTAAAACTAAAACCTGAGAAGTACGGATATCATCATATGTTAATGCAAAATTTGAAATGTCAGTACATTTTGTTAACCTTCCATTAATCTGTAACCGAAAAACAAGTACGCCTATATGAACCAAGTAAACAATGAAACGCAAGAATTTATGTGGTTAGATGAGATACGATTCGGTTTTAATCTGGTCGTTTTCAGAAGTCCTTCCTTCTATCACCACATTTCTGGCTTTTTAGAGTAAATATTACAAGTGGGCAGAAAGCAACCATATGTGGGTCAAGGGTGGTAAAACCAAAGAGGTCGCCGTGGGGGGGGGGGAATTATGAGAGGTAGAAGAACAGAAATGATTGGTTAATGTGACGGACCTTGGAGTTTATAATGAACAGCTCTTTTAATTTACATTCCTGAAGTACATGGATATTATAAAGTTTCTTTGCAAATTTATATTTATTTCAGGATTGCAACGTATATTAAGAAACAGGCGTCGAATAATTCCAACTGGGGACTCCTACTGCTACCTTTCTCCTCTGGATTCTGGTGGGCGATATCGGCTGTATTCTTCATGCTCATTTGTCTTCTCTCTGTTACCTGGTACGTCGCTTCTCCTTCCGGAACGCATCAAAGACAAGCGAACTACAATATCTACAACTCCTTGATGTACGTTTTCGGAATTTTCTGTCAGCAAGGTTAGTAATGTCCTTCTTTCTCGGTGTTTCTACACTTAATCTTCTATTCTGATTGCATGTAGACTCACAATTATGGATTTTAACAATGATATGACATCTACTCTCATTAACTTTACGGACTTTCCATTGTACGCTCTGGAATTTAAAACACTACGTTTCGGGGACAGGATCGGTCCCCATCGTCGGGCTTGCTTCTTGCGAAACGAAATATCTCTACGTAATACTTACTGACATTCTGATTAACTACGGCCTAGAGTCCAACCAGTGAAAACAACACATTTCAGTGCATGAGTTCATGCTTCCGCCGCGAAGACGATGAGAACTAATACCTCCTGGGTTATCAAGCAGCGAAGAGTGGTAATCCCTTATCGACGTTTCGGGACAACTTATCGGCCCCATGAAGAAGTGGCCGATAGGTTGTACAGACACGTCGGTAAGGAATTACCACTACTCGCTTCGTAACAACCAAGAAAAGCGCAGTTCTTACTGTATTTTAATGACAATCTAAAAACTCATTCATTTTGTTTTCTGTCTTACGACAGATCCATAGCCTCTTCCAAAGCGATTTCTCCATGCAGTGTGATCTGTGCTTTCTCTTTCAGCTTCCGGTATCCTCTCTTTTCCTTAAGGTAAATCAGTAGCTGCTTTCGAAACCTCAACAACGAGGCGGCCTACGGCCCTGTTGGGCTGTTAGGCTTCAGTAAATACACCGTACAGAAGTGATAGATAGTAATAATAATCAGTCCCGTTACAGGCCTGGACAGGCCCAGAGGGTTCCAGGAAGTTAAGGTTCCCAGTTTCGTGACAACGGCACAGTATTGTGGTAAGGTTGTAAGCCTTACACACCGGCCGCCTTTACCCCCAGGAAATACTCCTGGTACTCATTTCTGTTAGAGGCTGAGTCGACCCCAGAGCCATAGTGCGATCGGAAGGATTTTATGTCAATGAAAAATCCACTGACACCAGCTGGGATCGAAACAGCGGCCTTAATAATAATAATAATAATAATAATAATAATAATAATATGGATGCCTCTGAATATACAATCTTACCTAAAGTTAGGTCCACCTTTACAGTTGTGTAAGTATGAGTATTTGTGCAATTTGGAATAAGTTTAAATTAACAAGTATAATCACGTGACACTCTCGCGTGCTATATTTACTGTTCTTTCTACAGGGCACGACACATCGCCGAAACCCTGGCCGAGTCGCCTAGTGTGCATCACGGCTTACCTGACTTTCGGAACACTGTTCACTGCTTATTCAGCCATCTTCATAGCAATGCTAACTGTGAAACACTACACTCTGCCTTTCGTAGACTTCAAAGGCCTTCTGGACAGTGGGACATACAGGTTTATCACACCTGGACAACCTGCGTACATCAGCGTATTCCAGGTAGAATATAACACAGTCTTGAGACAGCAATCTTCATAATACGGCAGTAAAAACTTCAAATTTCAGCCAGTAACTTGGTTTATTGTAGTTTTATATTTTGCGGAATATAAAGGGATTTTTGTAAATTAAAAATAGGAACTAACAGTTTTAAAATATATAATTAATGATAGGCAGCGTAATTAGAAAACGTGTTCAGGCTTCAGCACTGACATAGGCAAAAATTATTAAAACGTAATTCCTTCAAAACAAACATCTTTTAAAAAATACCCGCTTTTAAAAATAGCTCGCTGCGTGTTAACGATCGTCATCAGGCGAAAGCATACTATATATATATATATGTTTTTATTATTTTTATTATTCAAACTCTTGCCTGACATAAACTGGCAAGTTTAGTTTGAACACATGTATGGTAAATGTGTACGGGCACAGAATTTACAATAATAATAATAATAATAAT
>Ga0131853_10009340_pt1 | contig 17945 bp, 12 predicted proteins | sample TergutLab28metaG_FD_92764 | JGI IMG/M metagenome (GOLD analysis project Ga0131853, IMG submission 92764) | Labiotermes labralis P1 segment gut microbial communities from Petit-Saut dam, French Guiana - Lab288 P1 (version 2) (version 2) | ecosystem: Host-associated > Arthropoda: Insects >... | reverse complement strand
GTTGCCCAATGAGTCGAAAGTAGCTGTGACCGATTTGTTCACGTCCGTTATGATCGATGCGAAAGCCGAGTTATGCGTGACGGCACCGGACCAGCCGACGAAGTTCGTCGTGACAGGTATGGCGAGCAGGACCTGTACTCCTACGGGGAAGTACAGTATATCGCTGTCGTCGTACGTTATGCCGTTGACGCTCACAACACCCGTTCCCGCTATCGTGAGATCGAGCGTCCTGTTGCCGTTAGAATCGAACGTTGCCGTGACGGATACGTCATCGATTGGAGTGAACGATATCTCTAACGAATTCGACGGCTTGTGACCGGACCAGCCGACGAAATTCGTCGGATCGGCCGTCAGCGTTATCGTCTCGTTCGTAGGGACGGTTATCACATGAGGTCCCGGACCCGAGAGGGTCTGCGGCGCCGCCGTACCGACGGTCACGTCGACCTGTCCCGTGCCTGCGAAGTTAAGCGTGACATTGTTGCCGCTTGTCACATTGATGTTGAAGGTCGTCGTGAAATGAGGCACATAACTTACTCTGGTGGTGAATTTGTTCGTGGTCGTACCATCACCTAGTTGACCGTTAAGGTTCCGACCCCATGTCCACGCCGATCCGTCGATCTTGATGGTTGCTGTGTGATTGCCTCCGGCCGATACCGATTCAAAGCCTGTCCCTACAAGAACTGGTGCAGGTCTGTTTTGCAATCCACCATTGACCCGACCGTCGCCGTTCACACCCCATCCCCACAGGTCACCGTTGGTCCTGATGCCCATTGAGTGATTATCTCCGGCCGATACCGATGCCCAATCGGTTGCCGACCCTATCCGGGTCGGTACGTTCCTATTTAGATTTGTGTTGTCGCCGAGCTGATTAGTGTTGTTCTGACCCCATGCCCACAGGGTACCGTCGGTCTTGATACCCAACGAATGTCTCCCTCCGGCCGATACCGATGCCCAGTCGGTTGCCGATCCTATCGGGACTGGTAAGTTCCTTTGTGTGGTTGTAGTGTCACCGATCTGACCTTCTCCGTTAGTGCCCCATGCCCACAGGGTACCGTCGGTCTTGATACCCAACGAATGTCTCCCTCCGGCCGATACCGATGCCCAGTTGGTGTCCGTTCCTACCTGAACAGGTGAATTTTTGTCTATGGGTGTGTTGTCACCGAGCTGACCAGAGTTGTTCTGACCCCATGCCCATAGGGTGCCGTTGGTCTTCATGGCAAGAGCGTGATTATCTCCGGCTGATATTGATGCCCAGTTGGTATCCGTTCCTACTTGGGTCGGAGAGTAATAGTTGCCCCCTGTTCCGCCTTGACCGATCTGACCGTTGTTGTTACGACCCCATGCCCACAGGGTACCGTCGGTCTTGATGGCTATTGTATGGTCTATTCCGGCATCTACTGATTTCCAATCGGCATCAGTCCCTATCTGGACTGGTGAGTTCCTTTGTGTGGTTGTGCCGTCACCCAGCTTACCGTAAGTGTTCTGACCCCATGCCCACAGGGTGCCGTTGGTCTTGATGGCTAATGTGTATTCGCTCCCGGCCGCTATCGATTCCCACATGGGAACCGGTGCTTCAAATACATAGCCAGGGCTGTTGATGTTAGGGGCCAGGCCAGTGCCGGTCTGGCCACTATCGTTCCGACCCCATCCCTTCAGAGAGCCGTCGGCCATCAAACCGAGTGAGAAGTCAGTTCCGGCGAATACCGCGACGAAACCGGTTCCTACTGTTGTTGCCGGAACCGGTGTGGGCCTTTGTGTGGTTGTGCCGTCACCGATCGAGCGAGTGAGATTCGCACCCCACCCCCACACGGTGCCGTCGGTCTTGGTGGCCACTCCGTGATACAATCCGCCCGCCACCGTTGCCCAGTTCGTATCCGTTCCTACCTGTAGCAGAGAGGGGTACGTATTGTTGGCAATATCGCCGTTACCGATTCTACCGAATTGAGAGCTTCCACATGCCCACAGGGTGCCGTTGGTCTTGATTGCAAATGTGGTAGCGCCTCCAGTTGATATCCATGCCCAATTGTTATCTGTCCCTATTTGGGTCGGAGAGTGATAGGTGCCCCCTGTTGCGCCTTGACCGACCTGTCCGGAGGCATTGCCGCCCCATCCCCACAGGGTGCCGTTGGTCTTGAGGGCAATTGTATGGCCGTTTCCGCCCGATAGCGACGCCCAGTTGGTATCCGTCCCTACCTGAGTCGGTAAGCCGACAAAAAAAGTAGAGGTATAACCTAGACCAAGTTGACCTACAGTGTTTCTGCCCCATCCCCACAGGGCGCCGTCGGTCTTGATCGCAAATGAATGAAATTCTCCGGTCACTGCCGATGCCCAGTTTGTATCCGCCCCTACTTTAACAGGTGTGGGATTGAGCGTGATGTAGGGGGCGAAGCCGAGCTGACCTTCTCCGTTATTGCCCCATGCCCATAGAGTGCCGTCGGTCTTGGTTGCCAATGAGTGTTGGCTTCCGGCCGCTACCGTTGCCCAGTCGGTGTCCGTACCTATTTGAACCGGCGCGGTCTTGTTCACATTTGTACCGTCGCCGAGCTGACCGCTGGTGTTCAATCCCCACGCCCATAGTGTACCGTCGACCCTGATGCCCAATGAATGACTGAGTCCGCTTGCTATCGTGACGAACTGATCGTAATGTATGGTTGCCGAGACCGTCGCCGTCCCATCGCTGGTGGCGTTGAACTGGTTCCCGGATATTGTCGCGCCCGTTGTTCCCTGATTGACTATACGCCACGTTATGTTGTCAAGAGTGGCGCCGAACGGGTCTACCGTACCCGTAAGATTCAGCGGAATTCCGACCTGTGCCGTGTTAGGCAGACCCGTTATACCGGTTACCGGGATGTACCCGGGATTGCTAAGTGGATAGCTTTCCCCCCCCCCATTTCTGCGTCGTTCGGCAGAAAGGCCGCCAGCGAAGCGACCAAAAGAACCGAGACCGCGAACGCCGCCATTACAGACTTCTTGTATTTCATCGTTCTGCACACCTCATTATCGAGATTGGGATCGGCGTGCGTGTAACGGTCCGTCCGCCCACAGTGCGGACAATAGATCGTATGCGAGCCGGCGGTTTCCTGTTATGGTACCGTCAGCATGGGATTGCTAGTTTCACAGCATCGCCTACTCACTGATTGATGCAAACGCGTCCTGCGTATTTTATGGTTATGTGTCATCAGATGTAAAAATATCTTTTAATTATCGATATTTATGTGATATTGACAAAAATCGACAAAAAAAAGGCCGTCGAATCTGTTATAGTATTTAAAGTAAACTCAATTATTTTATTTCACTTGAGATAATTTCTAAAGTAAATAACTTATATTCACATGAAAAATACTAATGTTTTAAGTACTGTTAATGGCATTTCGTACTTCATGGTCCCGCATAAATCGAGCGAGATTTATTTAACTGGCATGCATACGTATACCTATAGTTTACGTATCATCGGATGTAAAGTTAAGATTTAAACACTAACGCTGATGTGGTATCATGAACAAGGATGTATGGAAAATATTGGAGGAGCCGCATGCTCATGCCATACTGCTTTACATCTGTGACAATCCTAAATCCCTTAAGAGCGACATATATGCTGCGTTCAAGGAATCATCACGTCCGACCATACAGAAAAGGATAGATACGCTCATAGACCACCATCTTATCGCTGTCACGAACTCAATGACGCACAAAGCGGGACGATATCTCACCCTTACCGAAGAGGGGAAGGAGATCGCAATACTGGCGATGGACATGAAGATCATTCTTGATCGCCTTGAGAGTCCCGTTGATCCTTCGTCCTCGAGGTCATATGACCATTCCGAGGACGATGAGTGAATGATATCCTCATACTGAGCTTTTACACATTTGTTCAATGAGGTCGACGGAACGTTTCAGAGAAGGTCTGTTCCCCTGTAGATATCTTTTTCTTTTTCGTTCGTACCTGCTGTCCGACTGCAAATTATATAAGAAGACGACTATGTTGAAATATTGGCAAAGTTGCTTCGATCTGCAAAGATTGAAATACTATGTTGCGTGTTAACATGTAACACGGAGGCTGAGACATGTCCGGAAAGAGCATAAGAACCGAAAGGATAATCGACAGGAAGACCGGTAACGCGGTGATCGTACCCCTTGACCACGGGATATCGATCGGACCGGTGAACGGTATAATTGATATGAAGACGACGGTGAACGCCGTCAGCGACGGCGGGGCCACGGCGGTCCTTATGCAGAAAGGGATCATACCGTACGGGCACAGGACCGGAGGTCACGACGTAGGTCTGATATTACATCTGTCCGCGTCCACCAACATCGGCTCCACATCCGATTCGAAGGTTCTGGTGGCGACCGTTGAGGAAGCCATCAAGGTCGGCGCCGATGCTGTTTCGATCCATGTGAATCTGGGAGCCGAGAGCGAACCTCAGATGCTGTCCGATCTGGGCAAAGTGTCAAGATCATGCTCGGAATGGGGGATGCCTCTCCTGGTGATGGCGTACGCCCGTGGTCCGACCGTTAAGAATCAATTCGATCCTGCCACCGTCGCACACTGTGCGAGAGTCGCCACCGAACTGGGCGCCGACCTCATCAAGGTCAGCTACACCGGGGATGTCGATTCGTTCAGGGATGTTGTCAAAGGTGCGTTAGCACCTGTGCTCATCGCCGGCGGCCCGCAGATGAACTCCGATGCCGATATACTGAACATGGTGCACGACTCCATGGAAGCGGGAGGAAAAGGCGTGTCCATAGGCAGGAACATCTTCCAGCACAAGGACCCCAGGGCGATGACGGAAGCCATATCCGGGATCGTGATGAATGGCATGAGTGTAAAAGAAGCCACAAAATTACTTAAGTGATCACATGAAGGACATATGGATGAGAGTTGACGTCCCGGATGACCCCACGGAAAGAAAGGAGTTATTGAAATCGGGATTGGAGAGTGGTATCGGCGTATTCATCATACGACCCGGCGACGAGTCATTCTCGTCGCTCGGGAAGGTCGAGCTTATCGTGAACGATGACGGAACGCTGTCCGGATACGTTGACGGGAAGGTCATAACCATATCGTCGCCGGAGGACCAGGACGATGCGATGAGATCATGCGGTAAAATTGACGTCATGGTCGTACTGACCAAGGACTGGTCTGTGATCCCGTTCGAGAACCTCATTGCCGCTGCGGCGGGGAAGACGAAGATAATGGCGTGCGTCTCGTCATCCGAGGACGCGGAACTGTGCGGGAAGATACTTGAGAAAGGTACCGACGGGATAGTCGTGAATGTTCAAGAACCGAAGGATGTGAAGGGCGTCATAGAAAAGGCGGGCAATGCCGGATCGGTGCGGTTGACTGCGGTGAAGATCGTCAGCGTACGCAACATACAGACCGGTGACAGAGTGTGTGTGGACACATGTTCCGCCATGGTCCCGGGCGAGGGTATGCTCATCGGTTCGCAGTCATCGTGTTTATTCCTCGTACAGTCGGAGAGCGAGGAGAACGGATACGTTGCCGCCCGTCCTTTCAGAGTGAATGCGGGCGCGGTTCACGCGTACATGATGATGCCCGACGGGAAGACCCGATACCTGTCAGAACTGAAGGCGGGTGATGATGTGCTCCTGGTGGACCGTCTCGGCGGAACGAAGGTAGGGTCCATAGGACGGTGCAAGACGGAGCTCAGACCGATGCTCATCGTCACGGCCGTTCACGGAGATGACGAGTACACAACGATACTTCAGAACGCCGAAACGGTGAAGATGGTCACGCCCGGCGGTTCCGTATCAGTTAACGAATTGAAGAAAGGGGACGAGGTACTTGTGTTCCTCGACGAGGGCGGAAGGCACTTCGGCATGCCGGTCAAAGAGAAGATAAGGGAGTCCTGATGAGGATCTGCGCATCCCTCGGCTCCGTCGGTGACGTCCGTTCCGGCGAACTCGAAAAAGCTGACGTGATAGAGATACGAACGGACATATTCGATACCGTTCCGGACGGCATACTGAGAAGGGGACAAACAGGCCTGATAACCTTCAAGGGAGACATCATACCGTCCATGATACCCGACGGATGGCTCACGGACATCGGCGAAGCCGACCGTTCGGCCGCCGGCGGCAGATCCGCCGGCGTGATGACGTCATATCACGACTTCACCGGAACGCCGTCCGTCGAGGAGGTCCTTCGTATATTATCGTCAATGAACGGGGACATAGTGAAAGGCGCGTTCACCGTGAATTCTGTGAGTGACATCATGACGTTATTCGACGCCTCCCGCTTGATCGGCAGGAAGCACGTGATCATAGGGATGAGCGAACTCGGCAGGATAACGCGTGTACGGAACGAGACCATGGGGAACGAGTTCGCATTCTCATACGTGAGCAGGGAGACCGCACCGGGGCAGATGAAAGTCTCCGAGATCAGACGGTTAGGGGATGACTGCATGGTCACCGGTATCGTCGGATGCGGCATAGATTACACAAGGACGCCTGGCATGCAGAATGCTGCCTTCGCGCACTCAGGCATCAACGGCATATCTCTGAGATTCGACACCGCGTCCGCCGACCGCGTCGGCGAACTGATGGTGAATTTTAACATACGAGGAATGAACGTCACAAAACCGTACAAGACTGACATCATCGATCAGCTGGACACCCTCGACGGGATATCGGAGGATGTCGGCGCCGTCAACACCGTCGTCAACGATAACGGAGAACTGACCGGACATAACACGGATGTTCACGGAATAGACGCGGCACTGAAGATGAACTCCGTTCACGTGAACGGAATGAGGGCACTGGTACTCGGTTCCGGGGGCGCCGCCAGGTCATGTGCTTATTTCCTTTCTGAGAACGGTTGCGACGTCACGGTCACCGGCAGGAACGCGGATACCATGAGATCCATATCACGGGACCTTGCCGTCACCGCGAGGGAGAGAGAATCAGTGGCCGTGAAAAGTTATGATCTTATCGTCAATTGCATCCCATTGAACAAAAGCAGCGACCGCTTGGATTATCCGGTGCGCATAGACCAGATAGCTCGTGAACAGGTCGTGTTCGATATGGTGTATGGGGACACCCATCTGAATGATGTTGCCGCTGAGCGCGGATGTAAGATCGTAAGGGGGGAGGAGATGCTCGTGCATCAGGGCCTGAGGGCGTTCGAGCTGTTCACTGGTGCCAAGATACCGTATGAAGTGATGAGGGATGCCGTATGATGTCATACGGCGCCGTGACCGTAGTGAACGCCATACCTTGCGGTACGGGCGCTGCCGTCGGTATAGATCTCAAGACCCGTGCCTGCTTCGTTGCCGGCGGTTCGGGGAAGGGCGTGAGGATAATCAACGACCCGGACGAGGACACCGGGATGGCTATGATATGCGTAAAGAACGTCTTCGAACATTTCGGCGTCATGGAACCGGACGACTGGTCCCTTTCCGTGGATTCCGAGATACCGGTGTCCAGAGGGCTCAAGAGCTCCAGCTCCGCGTGCAACGCCGTGATATCGGCGGTCTCCGGATGGATACGGAACGAACACGGAAGAGGATTTAACGATAAAGAGGAAGACACAATAGAGATGATACGTCTCGGTACGAGATGTGCCCGAGAGGCTAACGTGACCGTCACCGGCGCGTTCGATGACGCATGCGCATGCCACCTCGGCGGTCTGGTCATCACCGATAACAAGAATGATACGATACTGCGGCGAACCGCGGCGGAAGAGTACGATGTGATCCTTCTCGTCCCCGATAGGAAGATACGCAAACCTTCCCTTGACAAGCAGAGGCTGTACGCCCTTTCCGAGAGGATGACCGATATACTGCGTCTCGCGGAGAGAGATTGGCTCTCCGCACTCACCGAGAACGGTAGACTGGTCGCGATCGCCTTGAACATAGAGGACCGCGTTTCAACGAGCGCTGTCAACAACGGCGCTCTGGCCGCCGGCGTCTCCGGAACGGGTCCGGCGGTATCGGTGGTCGTTGCGAAGGGGGACGGGAAATCCTTCTTAAAGGACCTGGACCATGACGGATACATATCAATTGTCACAAGGACGAGGTAACATGCAGCCGAATGGTAAAGGAACAATGACATTCTCCGGCGGCACCCTCAAAGGAGCCGTTACACCGCCTCCGTCCAAGAGCCATACGCACAGGGCGTTCTTCCTGTCAGCGCTGTCATCAAAGGAATGCAAGGTATCGAACGCACTGAATTCTCAGGATACGATATCCACGCTTAACGCCGTACGGGCGATGGGTGCGGACGCGAGGAGACTGTGCGACAAGATCAGAATAAAAGGTACCGAGTTGCACGCTCCCGCTGACGTAGTGGATGCCGGCAACTCCGGAACGACCATGCGACTTTTTACCGGGATAGTGTCGATGTTCGACTCCCCTGTGACGATAACCGGTGATAGTTCGCTGAGATCTAGGCCAATGGGGCCGTTGCTCGATGCCCTCGAAGAGATGGGTGTCGAATGCAAGTCGAACGAGGGAAGGGCGCCTGTCACCATCCGCGGGCCCAACAAAGGCGGGAATGTGAGTATACGCGGGGACATGAGCTCGCAGTTCGTGTCGTCGCTGATGATGGCTGCGCCCATGCTGCGTAACGACACCACGATCTCGATAAAAGGGAACCTCTCATCGCGGCCGTATGTTGACATAACGAAGAATATGATGGAAAGGTTCGGCGCCGATGTCCGAATGACCGACGACGAGATAACCGTACGCGGGAACGCCGGATACAGCGGATGTGACATCACTGTGCCGGCGGACCTCTCGTCCGCCGCGTTCCCGCTGACCGCCGGTGCGTTGGGAGGAACGGTCACTGTGAAGAAGGTTGACCTGAACGACCCTCAGGGCGATAAGAGGATAGTCGACATCCTGAGGGATGCCGGTTCTCATGTAACTGTCAAGAACGACGCCATAACCGCATCCTCCGGTGAACTGAATGGAATTGACGTGAATATGAACGATATCCCTGATCTCTTCCCGGTGGTCGCCGTCCTGCTGAGCACAGCGAAGGGAAAGAGCAGATTGTACGGCGCACCGCAGCTGAGGTTCAAGGAGAGCGACCGTATACGGGCGACGGTGGACATGCTCAGCTCATTGGGCGCGGATATAGAGGGAACGGATGATGGGTGCGTCATCAACGGCGTGGAACGATTGAAAGGCGGAAATATAGAGCATCATGAGGATCACCGCATACTAATGGCCGCGGCCGTCGCCTCACTTGTATGCGACAACGCTGTCACAATGAAAAAGAGTGATTGCTACGATGTCTCGTATCCCTTATTCCTTGAGCACATGAGACTGCTGGGTATGCTAACGGAGGTTGAATGATGCACTCGTTGGGAAAGAACATCAGGTTCCGATTGTTCGGAAAGAGCCACGGAAAGCATGTGGGCTGCATACTTGAGAACATCCCGTCCGGGATGCGCATAGATATCGACGTCATAAAAGAGGAGATGGCTCTCAGAAAGCCGAAGGACGGCATAGGGACGCCCAGGAAAGAGGATGACGACGTGGATATCGTATCCGGAATAACGGACGGCGTGACCGACGGAACGCCTATCATAATGTTGATAGCCAACCGTAACGTAGACAGTTCGAAGTATGACGACATATCATCAGTACCGAGGCCGGGACATGCGGACCTTCCCGCGATGATCAAATGGAAGGATCATGATGTCAGAGGCGGCGGTCAGTTCTCCGGGCGTCTGACGGCACCCATCGTCGCAGCAGGCGCTGTTGCGAAGCAGTTACTCTCGGCACATGGAATAAAGTTCGCGGCGTTCACACGGTCCGTCGGTAATATCGAGGATACATCCTCCAGGAACATCGACGACGCTCTCATCTCTCGGAAATACGCGACACGCGCATGCACCGCCGAATTGGATGAAAAGATGAAGAACGAGATATTGAACGCATCGAAGGACGGCGACAGCACGGGCGGTGTGGCCGAATGCGTGGTCACCGGATTACCGATAGGTTTCGGAGGGATATGGTTCGACTCCTTGGATGCTGTGCTGGCGAAGGCCGTCTTCGGCATACCGGCCGTCAAGGGAATAGAGTTCGGGGAAGGTTTCAAACTATCGAAGATGCGTGGATCCGAGAGTAACGACCAGTACACTATCGACGGCGGGATCAAAGCAATAAGCAACAACATGGGCGGCGTGGTCGGCGGTATGAGTGACGGGATGCCACTGGTGTTCCGTGCGGCGTTCAAACCTACTCCGTCCATATCCAAGGAGCAGAGGAGCGTCGACATCAGAACGATGAGTGACGTAACGATCTCCGTGAAAGGAAGACATGACCCGTGCATAGTGCCCAGAGCAGTATCCGTACTGGAGGCGGTAACGGCATTGGTGCTGGCCGATGTCTCTGCGGAGGAGAACATACCATGAGCGAAGAACTGGGATCCCTTAGGGAGAGGATAAGAGAGATCGACGCCCAGATCATGAAACTTATCGCGGAACGGAACGGAACGGCAGGGATGATAGGCGAATTGAAAAAAGAACTGAGCATCCCGTTAAGGAACCTGAGCGTCGAGAATGAGATCATAAAAAGATACAGGGATTCGACGAACGGCACACAACTTCCGGCGGATGCCGCCGAATCCGTGGCCAGGACGCTGATAACGGCCTCCGTTGAACTTCAATCCGTCATGCTGAGAAAAAGGTGCGCCAAGAACGTCACCGTCGTCGGCGGCGACGGTAAGATGGGGAAATGGATGGTCGATTATTTCAAGAGCAAAGGGGCCGATGTCAACGTGATCGACGTTTCTACGGGAAGTATCAACGACCTCACGAACTCGGACATCGTCGTCATCTCCGTTCCGATATCCTCGGCATCCGGGGTATTGGCGGATGCGGACCGCCTTTGCAGAAAGGACGCACTGATATTCGATATCTCGTCCGTAAAATCCCCTTTCACCGCAAAACTCAAGGAGATGGCCGAACACAGGAACGTCTGTTCGGTACATCCCATGTTCGGCCCGTCCGCCGTCTCGATGACCGGTCGGAACATACTGATATGCAACTGCGGATGCACGAAGGCAGCAGAGGATGCCGCGCTGCTGTTCGATGATGACGATGCCAACGTCGTAATGACGTCGGTGGAGAGACACGACGTACTGATGTCATACGTCCTTGCACTGGCGCACGCATCCAATATAGCATTCTTCACCGCGCTCAGGGGATCGGACATATCTTTTGACGAATTGAGAGCGGCGGGATCGGCCACATTCGAAAGGACACTGAACGCAAGCATACCTGTGGCGTCGGAGAACGCTGAACTCTACCATGAGATACAGCGCCTGAACGTGAACGCAGAGGATATGTGGAATACGTATGAGAAGGCGTTCGCGAGTGTGAGGGACGCGTCCCTCTCCGACGATCCGGAAAGATTCTCCGAACTCATGAAGGATGGAAGAAGATATCTGGAAGGTCTGTGAGAACATTTCTGGACACAGATGTGTGCCGTGACTGATGAAAGAGCTATGAGCCAGTATATAATTATCGGCCTGTGTGTTCCCACTGTGGAAACGGCATTGGATCATTTGTACAGGTGCGCGCCCACGGAACTGTCGCTGACCAGCGAACGGTATTTTCTAAGGACACCTGTCAGTTCCTTTTCAGGTATCTTCAGATCCTTCAGGCGCCTCTCCATCTCGTCCGCAGATATCCTAACATTCAGTATCCTTGACGGGATGTCTATCTCTATCACATCACCGTCGCGCACCGCAGCTATCGGTCCGTTGTCGTATGCTTCCGGTGACACGTGACCTATGCTCCCTCCTCTCGTAGCGCCGGAGAACCTGCCGTCCGTTATCAGCGCCACTGATTCGCTTAATCCCATACCTGCGATCATGCTCGTGGGGAAGAGCATTTCCGGCATGCCCGGTGCTCCCTTGGGACCTTCGTATCTTATGACGACAACATCACCCGCGACTACCTTCTTTGACATGATCGCGTCGAGCGCATCCCTCTCCGAATCGTACACCTTCGCCGGTCCGGAGAATCTGAGCATCTTTTCCGATATCGCCGACTGCTTCACGACCGCACCGTTCGGTGCCAGGTTGCCTTTGAGTATCGCTATGCCGCCTTCCTTATGGAACGGATCGTCCCATGGTCTTAGGACCTTGAGATCCTTTACCTCGGATGCGGCGGCGATGTCCTTTATCCTCATTCCGGAGACCGTGTCCTCGTTCTCTAACGCGTTCATCAATATGCGCAGCACAGCAGGTATCCCGCCCGCGTTCTCCAGGTCGCGCATGCTGTACGGTCCTCCGGGCCTCATGCTCGTTATGTGCGGTATCTCTCTCGATATCCTGTCGAATTCCTCTATCTTCAGTGAAATACCGAACTCTTTCGCTATCGCCGGCAGATGTAACACCGTGTTAGTGGAACCACCTATCGCCATGTCCACGCGCACGGCGTTACGGAACGAGCCTTCTTTTACTATATCTCTGGGTTTGATGTTCCTGTTCACGAGTTCGACTATCTTTCTTCCGGACTCTTTCGCTATTCTTATCTTACTGTCATCGATGGCCATCGATGCCGCGCATCCTATCAAGCTGAGCCCCAACGTCTCCGTCAGGCAGGCCATCGTGTTCGCTGTGAACAGTCCGGAACAGCTTCCCTCTCCGGGGCATGCAGCGCATTCCGCCCTTTTCACGTGATCCTCGTCCGCCTTACCCGCTTTGAAGGCACCGATGGCCTCGAAGACCGTCTGAAGGTCCGCGTCCTTCCCTTCGACGCTGCCCGTTTCCATCGCACCGCCCGTTACCAGTATCGAAGGGACGTTCATCCTGCCCACGGCCATCAGCATACCGGGTGTGACCTTGTCGCAGTTCGTTATCCCGACCCAGCCGTCCAGTGCATGTGCTTCCACCATGATCTCACAGCAATCGGATATCGTCTCCCTTGAAACGAGTGAGAACTTCATTCCCTTATGGCCCATCGCGATCCCGTCGCATACCGCGGGAACGCCGAACGTGAACGGGACCCCGCCCGCTTCCTTTATCCCTTCTCTGACAGCATCGGCTATCCTGTTCAAATGTATGTGCCCCGGAACGATATCGTTCCAGGAGTTGGCGATGCCTATGAATGGTTTCTTCATGTCCTCATCGTTCAGACCGTCGGCGCGCAGAAGGCTCCTGGACGGGGCCTTCTCGATCCCTTTCTTCACAGCATCGCTTCTCATTGCGATACGCTAAAGCGCAACAGATATTTTACTCTGTTCACTTTCAGCGATGGTATGGGTTATGTCTCACGCTACCGCCGAAGGTAACGGCTGCACATCTATTATGCGGACCATCTGACTTAGGTCGTTGTTTTTATTTCGTCTTGCGAACATGAACTCGTTGTCAGCATAATATCCTTCCAGCGAGGGTCTGCAGTCGAGCCTTATAAGTCTGCAACCTACGATTAAGTTTGCAGATCTTATTAGATTTATCGCGGAATATAACGCAAATTTTCCCAATCCTTTCTCACTTCCGTCGCGTTTGCCCAGCTGACCGATGAGATAAGATTGTGCTGTGTTATTGTGGATGTTCATCTTTTTCTGCAGAGAGTTACTGCACTGGAGGCTGTTTCCATCCGTACTGTTCACGTCAATGGTGAAATATGCCACGAGTTCACGAACAGGTTCCGTTGTGAATATCAGATACGTGCGAGAGATGTGTTTCTTCTCCTGCACTATTGCTTTCTCTTTCAGGAAGAATTCAACGTCCTTGTCTCTCTTGCATGAGAAAGAAGATAATGTCTCAGAAACGAATTTTTCTGGCAACTTGTGAAGAATATTATTCAGAGACGATACTTCGTATATACTGCTCATACAACCAATCCCCTATTACCTTATTGCCTCGCTCCAATCTCTCCTCTATGCTTGGGATCATCGGGAGGTCGTCTGTCAGCTTCCTCAAAGGCTCTGAGCAATATCTGGGCCTGTTCCTCCGTCTCTATGTGGAGGGATTCGTAGAATGAACTTGTCGGCGTATCTGACACCTGCCAGTATGTGTCATCCGACGAAAGTATTTCAATACGGAAGTTTCACGCGTGTAACTGAAAATAAGCGATATTGGTTGACCGCACCGCCCGAAGGCGGTGCGGCCTGGATATCAAAATGGTAATATGTTTAAGCGCTACGCAGTACGATCTCGATGTTCACTCCGTCCGGCACCTGAATTCTCATCAGCTGCCTCAGGGCGCGCTCGTCCGCGTCCAGGTCTATGAGCCTCTTGTGGATCCGCATCTCCCAGCGGTCCCACGTCTCACTTCCCTCTCCATCGGGGCTCTTCCTGCAAGGGACCCTCAGCTTCTTCGTTGGAAGAGGCACCGGTCCGCGGATGTTGACGCCCGTCCGCTGGGATATGACCTTGATCTGTTCGCACACACCGTCGACCTTGCGCGGGTCCGTCCCGCTGAGTGATATTCTTGCTCGCTGCGACATAGTCTGACCTTTCTTAATAAATGAAGGAAGAAGAGGTTTTACCTCTTTTCGACCTCGGTGCACATTCCTGCCGCGACGGTCTGTCCCATGTCTCTGATGGCGAACCTTCCGAGCTGCGGGAATTCCTTCGAGGTCTCGACGACCATCGGCTTGCTCGGCTCTACCTTGACGACAGCGATGTCACCGGTCTTCAGGAACTGCGGGTTGTTCTCCTTCGCCTGTCCTGTCTTCGGGTCGATCGTCTTGACGAGCTCTACGAACCTGCACGCGACCTGTGCCGTGTGGCAGTGGAACACGGGCGTGTAACCGACCGTTATCACCGACGGGTGGTTCAGAACGACTATCTGTGCGGTGAACGTCTTCGCAACGGTCGGCGGGTTGTCCACCGGGCCGGCGACGTCGCCTCTCTTGATGTCGTTCTTCGCTACGCCGCGCACGTTGAATCCGACGTTGTCGCCGGGGAGCGCCTGCGGGAGTATCTCGTGGTGCATCTCGATGGATTTCACCTCACCGACGACGTTCGACGGCTGGAACGATACTTTCGCGTTCGGTTTCAGGACACCGGTCTCCACACGTCCTACCGGGACGGTGCCTATGCCTGTGATCGTGTATACATCCTGAACGGGTACCCTGAGCGGTTTGTCAGTGGGCTTCGCCGGGATCGTGAGCATGTCGAGCGCCTGAACGAGCGTCTTGCCCTTGTACCAGGGCATGTTCGCCGACGGCGTCTTGAAGTTGTCTCCCTCGTACGCCGATATCGGGACGAACGGGACGTTCTCTGCCTTTATTCCGACCATGGCCATGATCTTGGTCATCGCCGCGACCACTTCTTTGTACTTTGCCTCATCGTACTTTATTGCGTCCATCTTGTTGATGGCCACTATGATCTGTTTGACGCCGAGCGTCGTTGCAAGGAACACGTGCTCCTTGGTCTGCGCCTGCGGTCCCTCTATCGCGGAGCATGTGATGATCGCCGCGTCAGCCTGGCTGGTACCGGTGATCATGTTCTTGACGAAGTCGCGGTGTCCCGGAGCGTCTATCACTGTGAAGTAATATTTGTCCGTGAAGAACTTCTTGTGAGCGACGTCTATGGTCACTCCTCTCTCCCTCTCTTCCTTCAGGCCGTCCATGACCCATGCGAAATAGAAGGATCCCTTTCCTTTTTCCTCTGCCTCTTTCTTGTACTTTGCAATGATGTGGGGCTCTATCGCGCCGGTCTCGAGAAGGAGTCTTCCTACCGTCGTGGATTTACCGTGGTCGACGTGCCCGATCACTACCAAGTTCATGTGTTCTTTCTCTGCCATTTTGATTCCTCCTGTTAATGTTTACGTGAGTTGGTTTTTTTCTCCATATTATACTCTGTATTTAAGTTTACCCTCATGACGAGTAGTATCCTGCGTCGTACGGCTCAGGATTCAATCCTTTGCGCGTCCTTATCTCTTTTACTACCTGTCCCTGAAGCTCATTGGGTATCTGTTCGAATCCTGCGTTCTCAGTGGACCACAGGGCACGGCCCTGCGTCGCGCCGCGTATCGCGGATGCGAAACCGAACATCTCGGATACCGGGCATTTGGCCGATACGGTCGCGTTGATGTCCTCCTGGCCCATGTCCAGTATTATGCCGCGGCGAGACTGTACCTCACGCACCGCATCTCCCATGTAATCCTGCGGGACGCTGATGAACACCTTCTGTACGGGCTCCATCAGCGACCTGCCGGCGAGGCACATCGCACCGTAGATACCTTGCCTGACGGCAGGGATCACCTGTGCGGGACCTCTGTGTATCGTGTCCTCGTGGAGCTTCGCATCCACCAGTTTTATCTTCACGCCGGCCACCTTCTCGTTCGCGAGCGGTCCCTGGACCATCGCCTCATCGAACGACTGCTTCACAAGCTCCATCGTCTCGTGCAGGTATTGGATACCTTTCGTCATGTCCAGGAGGAGGTTGCTGTTCTTGAAGGCCACTATGCCCTTCGCATCCTCCTTGTCCATGCCGTTGTCCGACAGTATCTTCGCCATCGCCTTCGGGTCCTTCACCTTGGCGTCGGTCGATATGTCGCCCCTCTTTATCGCGTCGATGATGCTCTGCTCGAGTATCTCCACCTCGAAGTAGAACTTGTTGTGCTTGTTCGGCGATTTACCCTCGAACGGACCGGCCTTCTTCCTGATGCCTTCCTGGTACACCACTATCGGAGCGGACGATATTATCTCGACCTTGTGGTCATTGAGTATCCTGTATTCCGTTATCTCCAGGTGCAGCTCGCCCATGCCCGACAGCAGGTGCTCGCCCGTGTCGTTGTTTATCTCTATGTTCAGGGACGGGTCCGCCTTTGCCACCGACCTCAGGACCTCCACGAGTTTCGGAAGGTCCTTCATGTGCTTCGCCTCTATCGCCTTGGTGACGACAGGTTCCGAATAATGGGTCATCTTCTCGAACGGTTCCATCTCCTTTATCGTTGATACGGTGGAACCGGCCACGGCGTCCCTGAGTCCGGATACGGCGACTATGTTACCGGCGCAGCATTCCTCTACGGCGATCCTGTCCGCACCGACCGAGAACGCGACGGTCTGCACCCTCTGCGCGTTCGGCATACCGGCCACGTACAGAGTCTGACCTCTGGTGACGGTCCCGGAGAACAGTCTCCCTATTGCTATCTCGCCCGCGTGCGGGTCCACTATTATCTTGTTTATCATCAACGCCACGTCGCCCGCTCTGTCACAGGACAGCATCTGCTTCCCGATCGCGGACTCGCGGTCCCCTTTCCATATGACCGGGATACGCCTCTTCTGCGCCTCCACCGGGTTGGGGGTGTGCTTTATCGCCATGTCAAGTATCACTTCATGCAGAGGCGACTTCTTGGCGAGCTCTTTCTCATTGCCGTCCTTAAGGTAGTTGAACACGTCCTTGAACGTTATCCCGCTCTTCTTCATGTACGGCGCGGATATCGCCCAGTTGCGGTATGCGGAACCGAATGCCACGGTACCGTCCTCTATCTTCACCTGCCACTCTTTATTGAGCGGTGCCGGAAGGATGTCGAATATCCTCTTGTTGACCTCGGCGACGATCTTCGAGAACTTCTCTATCATCGCCTCCTGTGTTATCTGCAATTCGTTGATCATCCTGTCAACTTTGTTGACGAAGAGCATCGGTCTCACGCGCTCCTTGAGCGCCTGCCTGATGACGGTCTCCGTCTGCGGCATCATTCCCTCGACCGCACACGTCAGGATGAACACTCCGTCGAGTGCCCTCATCGCTCTGGTAACGTCACCGCCGAAGTCCACGTGACCCGGTGTGTCTATGAGATTGATAAGATACTCCTTACCGTCGACGGTGTGCACCATCGATGCGTTGGCTGCGTTTATCGTGATACCACGGGCGGCCTCCTGCTCGTCGAAGTCCATGAACCTCTGTTTTCCGGCGAGTTCCTCGGACATCATTCCCGCACCTGCGATCAGGTTGTCGGAGAACGTTGTCTTACCGTGGTCTATGTGCGCCGCCGTACCGATGTTCCT
>Ga0131853_10009339_pt1 | contig 17945 bp, 17 predicted proteins | sample TergutLab28metaG_FD_92764 | JGI IMG/M metagenome (GOLD analysis project Ga0131853, IMG submission 92764) | Labiotermes labralis P1 segment gut microbial communities from Petit-Saut dam, French Guiana - Lab288 P1 (version 2) (version 2) | ecosystem: Host-associated > Arthropoda: Insects >... | reverse complement strand
TTCCTCTTGGTAGCGTCGCTAAGATTCCATGGTTCGTTCCCGCTCCACTTCGTAAGTTAAGGCTTGCTGGCGTCGTGATTCCTACTCCTACTTGTTGAGCTTGATGAGTGCCACCGCCACCACTTACGTTAAAAAGATGGCTCGGTACGTTATAACCTCTTGCTACCAAGTAGTCTAAAATTCCTAAATAAAGAGCTTCTGCTGAGCGTTGACGGCCTTGTTCCGACAAGATGACATTTCGGTCTCCAGCATTAGTCAAAAATCCAATTTCCGATAAAGCGGCCGCCATATTCGTTTCACGTAAAACAGCAAAATTTGCCGTTCGAACACCTCGATCTCGCAAACCTAAGCGCTCTAACTTTCGTGCTTGAAGCGTTTGAGCAAGTAGACGACTATTTTGAACACGGGTCGTTCCAGAAGCTGGTACAATATCTAGGTAAGGGTTCATGCCATGATGTTCGTATGCGTTGTGATAAGAATGTTCTTCACTTCCTTCGACTGTCCCAAAGAAGTCTTCATCGGCGACTTCGATGCCATATGTCTCAACAATTAAATCGATGTCGTTTTCATCGTAAGCACCAGATTCAATTAAGTTATCAATGAATTCTAAATCTTCTGCAGCAAAAGCTGCCCTTCCATGACTTCCAATGTAATAAGTTTCTGTTCCATTCGCAGACGAATCATGAAAAGCGTTCATGTGAACACTGACAAAAAGGTCAGCATTTCGATTATTAGCAAAACGTGCACGATCGGCTAAAGAGACGTAAACATCTGTTGTTCGTGTCATATGAACGTTAATAGGCGTTTGATTCAACAAATTTTGTAGCCGCAATGAAATATCAAGAACGATGTCACTCTCTCTTACCCGAACACCATTATGATAAATGGGTGTTTGAGGTGCGCCTGGATCACGACCTCCATGACCTGGATCAATCACCACATGAAGTTGATTCAAAGGTCGACCTGAATGCCCCTCCACTACCGTGGTAGGCACTAAAGCTTTACCGATTAAAATTGCTGATAAGACCATTAAGGTCATTTTTTTTACTTTTTTCATCACATCAATCACTCACCATTTCCAAGGTTACATTGTTCAACAGTATAGCACAAAAAGCGTCAAAAAACAACGAAGTTGTCGCTTAAAATCGATATTCTTGGTGACGATTCAGGATCGCAAAGCTTGCTTAAGCAAAGAAAAAGCTTCCATTTCGGAAAATCTTCTTTCCAAAATCGAAGCTTTATTTCAATTTATTCTGCTCGCAAAGCGGCAACTGGGTCTTTTTTCGCAGCTAACCTAGCTGGGATAAACCCGCCTAATAAGGTTAAGGTTAAACTTAACACTAATAATATGGCTGCATGAAGCGGATTCAAGTTCGCCACGTTATCCATTTCCGTCATACTATAAATCAAGTTGTTGATAGGGATGGTTAGGAAATAAGAGACCGTAATGGCTAATACCCCGGAACACATACCGATAATAAAGGTTTCAGCATTGAAGACACGGGTGATGTCTTTTTTACGTGCACCTAGCGCTCGTAAAATCCCGATTTCTTTCGTCCGTTCCATTACAGAAATATAGGTAATGATGGCAATCATGATTAAGGAAACGACCAGTGAAATACCCGCAAAACCAATTAAAACATTGGTAACGGTCGTTAACATCCCACCTAGCAAATTCGTAATCATCGCTGCTTGATCCACATAAACGATGCGGTATTCGTCGTCGCGCCCTTCATTGAAAGCATCTAAGTATTCAATCAATGCATCTTTCCCATCAAAGTCTTGAGGTGTAATGGCAACCACAAGCGGCACACTGTCACCACCTAAAAAGGCAACGAACTGATCTCTTTCTTCTTCTGTCATCGGCTCCAACGTCATCACATGATCGTCCGAATCAAGCTGTGCCTGAACGATGGCACTGTCTTGTTCTCGTTCGATGATCTCTCTCAACAATTCATCGCTGTAAATGATGCCTGGATTTAACACTTCAAAGTCATTAAATACTTCTTCTTGTAGGCGGAAAACACCCGTTATAGTAATCGTTTGATGACCACCTGCATGATAAACTTCTTCTAAATCTGGATGAGGGATGAAATTTCCAAAATAAGTTTGGATATAAAAATCATCGTTAGCGACCAATTGCACCTCAACACCAATGATGTCATCAAAAGAAATAGATTCTAAGTCCCGGGTGTCAAAACCGAGACTTTCAAGAACAGATAAATTCATCCGGTTGAACTGGTCAACCACCACCACTGCATCAGTATGTGCGCTTGGCCACTCACCGGCTAGTAAATCATAGTTTCGCTCCAAATGAGAAGGCGCATCTGGGTTTAGCGTTTCTAAAAACACATTAGATCCACCTGCAAGAGCCATCATCCCAATCTGTCCCGATTCTAAGGAGACAGAAATCACTTCGCCGTCTACCTCCCGGAGCAGGTTCATTCCTGTGGCACGTGCAAACGCAATCTCTCTAGCAATAGCAGGATCAACGTCTAGTAAGTAGTCGATAAATTCCTGACTAATGATGTTGTGGTGAATGGGACTATCTTCTTCTGGATTAAACAAGTAAATGGTCGGTTCATCTGTAAAGCGTCTCGCTTCTAGCTCAGCTTGTGTCTCCTGCATCCCCTCCATGAAGTCACCACTAAAATCCATGGCTTGTGGCATAATCACGATGGGCATTTCGATCAGGGCATTTTCTTCAAATTCATCGATGTGATGTTGCAAACCATTGGATAAACTCATAATCAGGGCGATTCCAATGATCCCAATCGATGACGCAAAGGCCGTTAAGGCTGTTCGCCATTTTTTCGTGGCAATGTTTTTTCCCGACAGCTTTAGGGCAGTGAAAAAGTTCATGCTCGTCCGCTTGAAATTATAACCTGTGCTCGATGTCATGGCGGTGTAAGGATTTGAATCGCTAATGACTTTTCCATCTTGAAATTCCACGATGCGATCTGCGTATTCTTCCGCTAATGCGGGATTATGGGTGACCATAATAACCAATTTGTCTTCGGCGATTTCTTTGATTAGATCCATGATTTGTTTGCTGGTTTTTGTGTCCAAAGCGCCGGTCGGTTCATCGGCTAAAATAATGTCAGGATCGTTAGCAAGAGCTCTAGCAATGGCCACCCGTTGCATTTGGCCACCCGATAATTGAGTTGGCTTTTTATGTACGTGATCTTTTAATCCCACATTCTCAAGGGTTGCGAGAGCTTTTTTTCTTTTCTCTTTAGCATTAATTCCGCTTAAAGTCATTCCCATTTCTACGTTGTCGAGAATGCTTAAGTGAGGAATCAGATTGTAGCTTTGAAAAACAAAGCCAACGCTGTTATTTCGATAAGCGTCCCATTCGCGGTCGTTGAATTTTTTTGTTGACTTACCATTAATGATTAAGTCACCTTGGTCGTATTGGTCAAGACCACCGATGATGTTTAGCGACGTCGTTTTCCCCGAACCAGATGGACCTAAAATAGCGACGAATTCTTGACTTCTAAAACTTAGATTCACACCGTCTAAGGCCGTTTGGGTAAAGTCGCCCGTTGTGTAGCTTTTTTTAATTTCTTTTAGTTGTAACACGTTAAATCACTCCTATTGTTGGAGCTATAATAGCTAATTTTTGTAAACAGATTGTTAACTTTGTTATTCCAGGTGCTCTGGCAAATCGTCGGTCATTAAATAATGAAGGGATCTGAATTCGTAACCGTCTTCTTTTAAGGCAGGCAATAGTTCATCCATCACTTGAGCGTTATCGCTAGAAGTAGAATGAAGGAGGATGATGGCACCAGGATGCATGCGATCGGTGATTTGATCGAAAGCGTAGGCCGGCCCTTTTTGGTCATCAACGTACCAATCCACGTAGGCGAGTGACCAAAGAATCGTGTAGTAGCCAGCGTCCGATGCCCAATCTAGCATTTCTTGATTGAACTTCCCTTCCGGTGGTCGCAGAAATTTTGACATTTCTTCTCCGGTGATCTCATAGTATTTCTCCTCAGCACGGGTTAGTTCATCCATGAATTGTTCATGGGTCACTGTGGTTAAGTTCGGGTGGTCGTAGGTATGATTTCCTACAAGATGACCTTCATCGGCCATACGACGGATCAGATCCGGCTCCTCCTCCATAAAATGACCGGTCACAAAAAAGAGTGCAGGTACTTCTTCTTCTAAAAGAGCATCCAGGATCATAGGCAGGTTGCCGTTTTCATAACCACAGTCGAAGGTCAAGTAGATGACATCATCATCAGCATCTCCGATATAATAAGCATCGTTTTCCTCGATTAAGTTGTGATAATCAGACCCTGGATAAGGTTGCAAATCGTTCTTTCCTTTTTTTGGAATCCCCCAGCCGATGTCTTTGGTCGTCATCACGGTTTTAGTCGAAACCTCCTTTGCGGTAACTCCCCCGTTCGGGCCCATCAACAAACCTAAGCTTAAAACGACAGCCACAATATTGATTTTTTTCTTCATATTTCTTATCCTCCTATGGACATCTAATGATAAAGCGTCATTTTTATAAAAAAGATGTTGCCGTAAATAATTTGGGCGATTTTGTCGTAAACTATACCATCCTAAATTTAGATCATGTCACGTTTTGAAAGGTCATAGATTGTCATGTATGAGTTTAAGCATCAACTGATCGGCCAATTGAAGAAAAAAGAGATCGCCGCCATCCCTGAAGTGTTAGCGTTCAACTTTATGATGGCTTTGATCCCACTTCTTATCGTTTTTTTTCAAATTTTAGCTTTTTTGTCCATTGAAACGACGGTCCTCGACGAAACGATTGCTAATTATGTCCCAACTGAGCTTTATGAATTTTTAATGGATTTTCTTGCAACGGCCTCCATCAATTTCAGCCAGCATCCGATGTTACTCTTTTTTTCAGTAAGTACATTAATTCTGACCATCTCTAAAGGGGTAAACGGCATTTTCAAGGCATTTGCCATCACCTACGTCGAACGTCAAAAAGAGCCAGCTTACAAAAGACGATTAACAGCGATTTTAACGTTTTTCTTGCTCCTTATTTTTGTCAGCTTTGCGGTGGTCATTATTGCAGCTTCTCACTTTTTACTCATGAACGTCCACCTTGCTCTTAAAGCGGTCATTGAACTGGTAATTTTCATGATCGTTTGCTTTGGCTTCTTTTTTTTACTGTTCTTGTTTACTGCGGATAAAAAGCAATCGTTTAGGAAGATCATCCCTGGAACGTTCCTAACTTCCATTGGGTTTGTGATCACTTCTAGAGTGTTTGTTTACTATGTGGATCAGCTAGCTAATTTCCATCTCATTTATGGCTCACTCACCGCTATCATTGTTTTATTTATCTGGTTGTACTTACTCGGTGTTGTCATTAATTTAGGCATTCAGATCAACTACGTTTTAGGTCGAATACAGGGTCAAATAAAATGGTGGCGTGTTAATCGTTAAAGGGTGTCAACAAAAAATCAACAATCGTGCGTGCACTTTTGCATAAATTTCATAATTCGACACACATTAAAGGTATAAAGCTGAACTAGCCAAAGGCGTAGTGAAACTTATGCCACTCATAGCGAAAGTAGGCGAAAGATGAGCCGTACTTGAACATGAAAGGTATATTCTAAAAAATAGAGGTCGAACCATGAAGAAAATGGAAAAAACAACAAAAAAAATAATTTCAACTGATTTAGCTGAAAACTTAAAGCAAATCAAAGCTGCTTTTGGTGAGGCCAACGATCTTTTAATTCGTGAATTAACCTTACCTAAAGCACGTGATATAAAGGTTGCTATTATCGGGATTGACGGCTTAATCGATTCGACCATGGCACAGCAATTTGCGATCCACGTGCTATCTTATGATTTGCCTGTGATTGACGATAAATTACCAAAACATGCCGATCAGCTGTTTGATTTACTATTGGAATCTCGCATTAGCATGATCGATGCCAAGGCTTCAGATGATGTTGATGTGATGTACGATAACGTCTTGAACGGCCATTTGATCGTCTTAGTAGATGGGGTCGCCAAATGCATGATGTTTGACTGTAAAGGATGGCAATCCCGTGGGATAACAGAGCCGAACACAGAGAAATCGTTGCGTGGACCAAAAGATAGTTTTGTTGAGACCATCCGCTTTAATACCGCAATGTTGCGACGCAGATTACGTGATCCGCGGTTACGCTTTGATGCACATCAGGTGGGGACACGTTCTAAAACCGATGTATTTGTTGCCTACATTGAGGGGTTAACCAATCCCGAATTCGTCAAATTAACCAACCACCGGATCCAAAACCTCAACATTGATACACTGATGAACTGTGCAGAGCTGTTACAATTGATTGAAGATAAACACATCACACTATTTCCACGCTTGATGGAAACGGAACGACCGGATCGCGTCATGAAGGCATTAACCGAAGGGCAAGTGGCTATTTTTGTCGATGGTTCACCTTTCGTTATTCTAGGCCCTTTCAACTTTACTTCCGCTTTTTCAGCGATTGATGACTATTACAATCAGCCGATTTTTGCGACGTTCAAACGGATCATGCGATACATTTCTTATTTTTCTGTTGTTCTCATCCCAGGGCTCTACATTGCTCTTTCCACCTTCCACCAAGAAATGATTCCCACCTCCCTTTTAATTACGATTATTAATCAACGCTCAGCAAATCCATTTTCGACGTTTATTGAAATTATGATTGTGACCGTTCTCTTTGAGCTCTTGCGAGAAGCATCCCTTAGAAAACCAGACGCCATTGGTGATTCTATGACCATTGTTGGTTCTTTAATTATCGGACAAACCATTGTTGAATCAGGCATTGTTTCTTATGCAGCGGTGATCGTTGGCTCGCTTACGGCTATTTCTTCTTTTGTGCTTTCCAGCACGCGAATCAATGTTTCCGCCAGAATCTTCAAGTTTGCTTTTATGTTCATCGGGGCGAAATTTGGTTTTTATGGGTTAACTTTAGCCTTTATCATGTTTATCACACACATGACCTCTCTCACATCGATGGGACAAGCTTATTTGGCTCCAATTGCACCGTTTAACCTTGCCGATCAAAAAGATCAGCTGATCCGAATGCCGATAAGGTCTATGAAAAAGCGACCTAAAATATTTGAACCACTAGATAACATCAAAATGACCAATCAAAAAGGAGGAGATTGATGTGAAAAAATTTAAAAAAATAACGGCTTGCTTTCTCGTCTTATTACTCACAATCTCTACTCTTGCTGGTTGCTTAGAGCGGATAGAGCTAAACAAAATAGGGATGGTTTCGGGACTTGGCATCGATTTAGAAGAAGATGGCAGCTACACCGTCACCGCACAAACGTTGAAACCAACTTCTCTAGCAGGGAACAATTCCGCCCTCCCCGTTTATAGCTTACAGGCTAAGGGGGATACCATTCACGAAGCTTTCCAGCGCATCGACCAACTAGCAACGACGGCTTTATTTTTGGCACACCTTAATGTTATCGTTGTTAATGAGGCACTAGCAGAGAGCGGGCTGAGTCCCGTTTTGAATTTTGCTTTGCGTCACAACGATGTCCGTCCAGATATTAATATTTTAGTTGCTAAAGATACGACGGCTAGTGACGTTTTAAACGTATTAATCACCCTTGACATCCCACCAGCTGGTGAATTAGACATTTATACCAACATGATTCACACACATACGGCTCGATTAGTAACTTACCATTTATACGAAGTCGTGGACATGGTAAACACCAACACCATCAACGTCGTTTTAAATGCAGTAAGCATTCATTACGAGGACGAAGATAAGAAAAAAGACGCCGGTAACGTCAAAAACGTCCAAACCATCACACCAAACGCTCAGTTAAGAATTGAACACCTTGCTGTTTTTAAAGAAGACCAGATTCAAGGCTTTTTAAACAACTCACAAGCACAGCTTTATAACATGGCCCTAGGTGACCACAAACGCTATTCCTTGCAGACACGCATTGAAGAAGAGTACTATGTGTCCGCAGAGGTCACCTCAACCAAGAGTAAAATCGAAACCGATCTCAATAATAATCAAGCAACCCTTAACATCGAGTTGGTGGCACGAATCGTAGAAAATGCTTATCCCATCGACCTCACGACGCAAGACAACTTAGATGTCATGGCCGATTACCTACAGCAACAAGTTGAGAAAGACTTTACTGACTTTATTACCTACGTTCAGCAGGAATTAGGAACCGACATTTTTGGAATTGGTGGAAAGGCTTATTATCAAGAGCACCACACTTGGAGTGAAGTGAAAGGGTATTGGGAAGAGTTGTTTCCTGAGCTTGAAATCACGATCAATCTTGATTTGAAAATTGATTCGGTCGGTGAAATTGGGAACGTCACATTGTAAGTAGAAGGAGCCTTATAGCATGGAACAAACAAGAAAAATTAATCTTAATCAAATGATGTGCTTAATGATTTTATTTTTAATAAGTGCATTGGCCACAACAGCTAAATATGCGGGACAAAACGTTTGGATTATTTCGTTAATTGGAGGTGCAGGAGGAGCTTTATTGTTAACCCTTTGTTATCGCTTAAGTTCTCTTAATAGCTATCAAGATCTAGCACACATTTTTAAGTCGTGCTTTGGCAAATACATCGGAAAGGTCGTCTTATTCATTTACGCATGTTTCTTTTTACTCCGGACCATTTCGGTGGGGAATTTTATGTCAACCATGGCGCAACAAACGTTAATGTTTGGTGCGAATCATCGAGTCGTTATCCTTCTCTTGATGGTGACGGTTATCGTTGCTTCTTTGTATGGATTAAATGCCATCGGTCGGTCATCAGAAATATTTCTAGTCATCACACTTTTATGCGTTCTCCCCTTTATCATCAGTGTTTTTTCAGGTCGGCTGTTTAACCCAGAAAATTTAGTCCCGATTTTAGCAGAAGGTGTCCCAGGTATTGCACGAGATACTGCTCGTACTTTCTTCTTGCCCTACAGTGAATTGGTGATCTTTCTCGCTCTTTTCCCTTACGTTTCTTTTAATCGTTCTGATAACCATTCCAAATCAAAAAGTATGCTAAAACGTGGTTATGTAGCTATTTTGGTTGCGGTTGTCTTCCTCATTATTATCAATTTGATTACCGTTGCTCTTCTAGGTGCTGACCTAACCGCTAATTTCGATTACTCGTTTTATAATGCCATGCAGTTAGCCGGAATGAATGGACTGCTTCAGCGTTTTGACTCACTTGCTATTATTGTCATGGTCGTAACGTCCTATTTTAAACTAGTCATTTATTTCTTTATTACCTTACTTACCTTCCAAGCCCTTTCTCAGCGCTTCAATTTCAAATGGGTACTCATCGTACTTTCAATCTTAATCTTTTTTATCGCACCACTGATGAAAGTGGATGGAACACAGTTTACTTATGAAACGGTCCCCTTTAAAATTCTCCCTCCTTTTACCGTTGGTATACCCGTCGTGGCGTATGTCATTAGTGAAGTGAAACATCGATTTAAAAAACCGACCTCTACGTGATAGAAGTCGGTTTTTAGATTTCCCAGGAAATCTATTTTAATTTTTTATTAATGTTTTCGATGTCCTTGCTAATGCGACCTAAATTATCTCCCATTGTTGTTAGAACAATACGATATTCCCGTAGACACGCTCGGTACTCTTCTTCTCTTTGTTCGTTACGGTCATTCGTCGTTTTCAACAACCAAACGAAGAGAATGGTAAAGATACCATTGGTCACTACTTGCTCAATTGATAATAAATCCATTTATTCACACCCCTAAGCTATGTTATCTCACCTGCATCTGCTGAATCGTCTATGCATTAGACGTTGTAAGCACGGTCTTCCAACACTTCGATTTGCACTGTTTCTTGTGGCTAAATATGGATGTATGCTTCCCAAACGCTAACAAAGACAACGTTACCGGCAAAGCCGTTTCGATGCATCCGCCAGGTACACCTACGTCACTTGATTCTGTAAGACCTTCAGCACCTGATTGGACGTCAACTAATTCTCGGCTGTCGTGATCCAATACCCAAACACCATCAGCTGGTAAAATCCAGATATGCCAATGGTTCGAGTTGATAATGTAGCTTAAACCATTGACTGGAATTAACCAGTCAACGTTGAATCTTGTCTTTCTACCTACACTCATGTACGTTCCCCTTTTCTTTGAATTTTTCTGTGTGCGGTAAAAAGTTTTTTACTGAATATTCTGCAACTCCTGCTTCCTGTACCCTTCATCAGAATCACTTTCTTCTAGGTGATTCATTTTTTCGAGAAATTCATAATGCTTTTCTATTTTCTCGCATTCCATCTCAATTTTAGCATCACAGAAGATGTAGGTAGAGATCATGACCGCTTTACCGATCATGACATACCACCTATTAATAGTTTCAGTGTCAACGTTAAGAAGGTACATAACAGAAATAATTAAACCTGCAACCACTGATAAAAACTTTGGGTCTACTATTTTTTTAATCATGCGCCTACCTCCTATAACCTCCTGGTTACTTCTAAAAACTCTATTTCTTTTTCTTGAACAGAAACTAACCATCCAAACATTCCCATAGAAACCCGTTCTACGGCACCCGAAGCCATAATTCCGTCTTCTAAAACCTCAACTGCCATAAAATCCCATAATTCAAACTCACCGATCCAGTCACGGTGACCGTCTCTATAAATTTCAGCTCTTGATCTTGAACCGACTCTGGCATCTGGGATGTCTACAATTATTCTAAACTCGGAACCCTCTTGTGGCCAACCCCAATGATCACGCAAATACTCATCGCTAATGTGATAAGTGATCCTTGCGCTTATTCTGTCACCAATCTTTAGAGGTTCTTCAAATTTCCACATTTCAACGTATTGTTGAAATTCATGTGTCCACTCCATATACTCAGTTTCAAAGTATCCATGACCAAATACAAGAGCAGTCCCATCAGGCAATTCGTTTTCTGTAAAAATCATAATGGAACTTCTAAATTCGCCGTGTTCATTCGTCCCAAGAGGAACGACCTCACCAGAACCGTAGTAATCAATCAGCCCACCAACGACCATTTCAAATCTTACAGGTGTTGGTATAAATGGTGCAGCAACTAAAGTAGAAATTTTATAAAACTCCACTCCATTGGAATTAGTAACAACTTGAATATCGTAATCATCAACCGTAATATAATCTGATTGTTGATCCCAAGTATTTGCATCAAAGTAGATAAAATACAACTTTAATGGCGGTCTGTGGCTCTCGCTAATCGGAACCAAAGACGGTTGACCGGTATCGTAGTCAGAACTCCAAACCGTTCCAACATTACGAGGGTGAACAGAACTAACCTCAATTCCACCCCATAATACAGCTTCGTGATGAGAAGTGTCGTACAGATCAAATGCCCAACGCTCGCCAGTTCGTGTCAACTTGCGGTCAACTAAAGTTTCTTGTTTTGTTATATTAGTTACATTTTTGTCGATGCGTTGTAGGATTCCGGAACCTTCTTTAATGTTGATATGTGTTTTAGGATTGAATGGATTTCCAGCGTTATTATTAATATCTAGTAATTCATCTTGGTTGATTAGCTTGCTATGCTTCGTTAAATGATACATCTTGCACCTCCTGTAGGTTTAACTTAACACTCCTGCTTCGGTAAACTTCTGGTTGTTTTAATTCAACCTCGACATTAACCAAGCTTGATGGAATCCCAAGACTAAACAAGGATAGTTTATAAGTGGAATCTCGCTCTATATTCAACGTTTTATCGTCTAACCAAGTGAGCGTTAGCTTAGTCGGCACGACATACGATTCGCTTGTGTTATTTACATTATCAATAAGTACAGTATTGTTAATTTCGTGTTTATAATTGTCTGTCACGCCGATAGGAATTGCTGGTAAATCCGCCCCCATGTTTATAGTCACACGTCTAATAGTTTCTTCATCTGCTAAGAGTGAATAGTCAAGGTCATATGTTAAGTTGAATTGTAAATCTCCCAGCAATCGTGAATTTTGATAGCTATCGTCAAGCTTGATAACTGTCGTTTGTGGTTCGGTAATATTTAAAATCCCATTTTGACCAGTAAATCTAGTTGCGATTGGCATATTGACTTGACCTCTGTCTGGTGGGGAGGAAGGGTTGGATAAGTTGACGCCAACAAGTTCGGCAGTATAATGGATCTGCGGAACTCCATCAATTGGAGTCGCTTGAACGATATCACCATCAATTTCTATAGCATTAATATATATATCAACTAACCAGTCTGTACTGTTACCTACCGTCGAAAAAGTGATAGGCACACTAGTAGTTTTCACTTTTAAGTGAATGACGTTGTCGCCACTGACTTCGAAAGTAGTTGTTTGAGTTACTAGTTCCCAACCATTTCCACTTCCTCCATGAATGCTTGGTAAAAGGCTCGTTAAAGCGAAGTTATTCTGGGGGATAGTTACAATGTCTCCATAAGTGAATGTTGCCGGGAGACCAGCACCGCCCATTAAAGCGGAACGCAACAGTCCGTTCCCCTTGAACTTCATTCCGAGCAATTCTTCGAATGTGTTTGGTTGATTTATTGCGGCGGTGTGTACCATAATCACTGGAAAGCCAGCGGACATAGGATAGTCAATATCCCATGTGTATTCTAAGGCGCCAACATTACCAGCCACAGTTTCTTGTGTGATGGTAGTTACACCATCCGATATTTCAACTTCAACCTCAGGAACGATGCTTTCAATAATATTTAATTCATCGCCGCCAACACCGGCATTAATCGTCAAATCATTTCCATCTCTATCAAACGTAACGTTCTCACCTGCAATTAAATTTGGAATTTGAGCATCAATTAAACCATTTAACTCGTCCTCGTTGACATCCACTGTTACGTCAAACGTGCCACTACCACTAACATTCAACAAACCATCGTTATTACCAACACTAGTTGGAGTGTCAGTACCAAATTCAGCATCTTCATGAACATTAACTGTAACATTATGGGTCCCACTTCCAGTAATATCCAGATTACCATCTGTGTTGCTAATATGTGTCGGTAACCCAGCCCCATCCGTATCTGATTGGATAGGAACCAATTCTTGACTTTCATGGTCCAACACCCAAACGCTGTCATCTGGCAAAATCCAGGCATTGCGGTGGGTTGGATTAGTAATTTCACTTAAGCTACCAACTGGAATCAACCAGTCAGGATTCATTCTTGTTTTTCTACATATACTCATGTGCATCTCTCCTATTCTAGTATTTTCTACTTGTTGTCAAGTTTTTTTTCAAAAAATACTCTAGCTTCATCTGGCGACATTTCCAGCATTGCTTTTGTTTCTTCTTCTGTTAGTACGGTTTCAGAATAAGGTCTCACCCCGTCAGAAGCTCGTGGTACAATTGCAGTAACAGTAACTGTAAACATAAGGTGTTCATTAGAACCTTCCACTGGTCGTGGATTCATCGGAACAAACATAAGGACACCGTCATTCCAATACTTAAGAACAGTAAATACTCTAGTCCAACCTACCCATGATACGTTACTACCAGTGTTATTACCAAGCTCATGGCTAACGGAAAATAAAAATTGTGGTACAACACCAGCTGGAATGTTCAATGGAGGATCGAATTGGACCGCCAATGCCGAATCATAAACAGCACCAGCCACGAAAGCTCCAATAGTTTGAGCTTGTCTTACCTCGGCAATATCATTATTACCTGACGGGCCAGTAGCACCTTGAGAACCAACCGCTCCTCTTTCTCCTGTAGCTCCCTGCAATCCCTGAGGTCCTATCTCGCCTCTTGGTCCTGTTTCACCACGCTCACCTCGTTCTCCCTGTGGACCTTGCGGTCCCGTAGGCCCTAGATTCCCTTGTGGGCCCGCAACACCTGCTGGCCCTGGTACGCCTTGAATTCCTTGTGGCCCTTGGGGACCGGCTGGTCCGGGTGGACCTGGTGATCCTTCTCCATTTCCAATTCCTTCTAGTTTCTCAAGAAGGGTCTCACTTAAATTAATCGTCCTGAGTGGTCCTTCCCCAGTGATTTCTAGCATGCCATCGGTGTTATCGATTTCTGCTAACCAAGTCCCGTCATTCCCCGATCTTATGTTAATCAGCTGTGTACCGGTGTGATCCAGTACCCAGACGCTATTATCTGGTAAAATCCAAGCGTGATCAAAGCTTGGGTTTTCTATTTCTCGTAAGCTACCGACTGGAATCAGCCATTTCACACAGTCGTTCATAAAGGGTGTTTTAATTCTCACACCGCAAATACTAGGTCGTCTCATATGTATCTTCCCCTTTCATCATATCGCCAAAGCAAGAGGCACACTCGGTGATTTCAATGCCCAAAAAGCGGCTAAGTGATCCAACAAACAAGGCGTTTAGTTCTTGCCAGTGGTTATATAGCAATTCACATTTCGGATCGGCTTGCCAAGCTTCAAAAATGGTAATGGATGCCATCCCGTAGTGCTTTATTTGACACCAGCGTTCTTTGTCTCCTACTCCTCCGTGCAAGCGGTAAATGTATAACATTAGCTCACGTCTCACAGCGGCCACTCGAATCAACTCTTCTTTTAAATCTTCGATGTTTTCAACAAACTCTTGAAAGCTAATTTCTTCGAAGTCAACGAGGTCATTATCCAGCTCGCTGTCTCTTTTTTCGACCAATGTCTTCAAATGTAATTCAGATGCACTGACTTGTACAAAAGATCGAATCACGTCTTCTGTGATGGCATCTGTTGAATGTTTATTCATGATGTTCACTCCCTTCTTCTGCGCTGTGCTCGTAATGCTGCAACGCATATCATTTTTTCGATTCGTTTTCGATGTTCGATGTATAAAAATCGACTGCTTTGTAGTCTAAAGAGAGAAATCACCGACTGCCAATCTCTGGGATGGTCCAGGAGGTGAGTCCTTACACGTGCGATTTGTTCATCGTATTTTGTTGTCATGTTATCACCTACTAACGGTTCACGTAGCTATACTTTAAATAGCTCACGTAGGTGGCTGTAAATAAGCCATCCCCATAGATTTTGATTTCTTTATAACCTTGTGATAGCATGTTTTCTCGTTCTTCTTCATTCATCAGTCCTGCGACCTCTAGTAAGTCAAAATTGATGGTCGGACTAGAAGAAGGAAAGATGCCACCCTCACTAGATAACCAACCGTCGGGGTGTTGCTCTATTAAATAGTCCGTAATCTCCACATCACCGATCCAGATTTCAAAGTTTTCTGCTCCAACTGGCACCGTCGTCACCCCGCCTGAAACCTGATGGGTATGAGGTGTGGATATATGGCTATGCGGATTTTGATGTTCCGCAATGCTATACGTTGGCAGGCTGTGATGATGAGGGTTTGGGCTAACCTCATCCCCATTTCTTATTTCTAAATCAGCAGGCCCAGTTCCAATGCTGTCACTGGTAATATCCAAATTAACTGCAGAAATCGAAACGGTAGCTGGTGCAACGGTCGCGCCATCTCCCGCCCCACTTTCAATGGGAATCACAAAGGGTGATAAAATGATTTTAAACTCAAACCGTTCGTAGTAAATCAAATCTGGTGATACCGAAATGGTGAAGGCCGCTGGACTTCCATAGCTTCCTTGTCGCGTATATTCAATCCCGTAGTTATCGACGATCCCATTTCGGCGTTGAAAAGAATCGTTGTTGCGTTTGCCAATTAACTCTTGCTGGGTTTGAAGGCTTCTAGCAAATAACGTATCAAATTGCGTCCCCATTACATATTCACCTCACGATACACACGAATACTATTATCAAGGATCAGCGTTCCCCCAACGATCCCGTTTCGAAGCTCATAGTTAATGGCAGTCACGTACATTTTCTCTTTGCGAGACAGCATTTCATATGTCTGCTGGTCGCATAATCCACGCTCTACCGCATCAAGATGAACCACCAGGCGAACGTAAGTTCCTACCTGCAGATCATGAGGAATTTCTGCTACTTCTACTCGCAACAGATCGTTTCGGCGACGACGTACCAATTCCCGCTTTGCGCGTTCGTACACCGATTGCGATGCTTTAATACGATCCTCATCAGTGATTTCATCTCCATTTAAACTAAAGGCCGACAAGTTATTAAAACTAAAGGAGCTTTCGATGACCGTCCCTTGTTCCTGACGAATACCAACCGTATCCAGAACACCAAATTCTAAAAAGTTATTCGGTGCTAATTTAGGAAACTGACTATAGGCATAACGACGCTCATTGTTCACCCCATTGTCTCCTGTTCGCAAAACGACAATCGGAAATTCCGGGTCAACCCTTCCATAAGAAAGAGCATCTCGCAAGTTCATGTTGGTCATCCCCGTATCGGATTTGTCGCCGTAAACTACCGCCAAATTAACCACATCGGTTAAACTCACATCCACTGCTCGAATGGACAACAGCTCTAAGTTCCGATCGGTTCCCACATGAGGTGAAATCACATAGCCGCTATCTTCACCAAAGACACCTAATTCCAACCGACGTCCTTTATCAAAGGTGGTACGATAATAAGAAGCTGGTGTTAATTCCAAAGTGGTCTCCAAACCAGAAAGTTTGTCTGTTCGACTGTAAACGTGATAAGGTTCAAAACTTCCGGTCGACTCATCAAAGACCAAATTCCAACCCGATACGCCCAACCCTGTCGGTGCATAAATCGCACGGAAAGATTCGTCTTTAAAGGCCACATTGGTGGCAATTTGTTCCCGAGACCACTCCGATAGCAGGTGACGCAAGTTCAAGGTGATGGTTTTGGTATTAAAATCATGGGAATAAGACCACACGATGCCATGAAATACGTAATCGTTCATGTAAACCACCACTTCTTCGTGACCGTGGAACGCATAGCTAAAGTTGGTCACTAACGTCAAACGAGGAACATAGTTCAACTCATTGTTGAAATTACCCAAACTAATGATGGTATCGCTTCGATGAATCACCTCATGGTTTTTGATTATTTCAAAATACACGATGTCACCTCCTCATTCGTTCTATCCTCCATTTCAATCATTAACTTCATCTAATTCATTCTCATCAATCATTTGTTGAAGTTCACAATAAGCTTGCTTTGTCAAACCTTTTAAACATTCACATTTTTTTTGTAAAACAACGTTTAACAGTGTTTCTTGACAGTCATTATTGGTTCCTGGCACTGACATTAAAATATAACACTTTTGCAAATCGATTTCACTGATTTGATCGGTATACAATACCTCATTTGTTTCGGTATTCAAAACAATATGTGTCAGATCCTCAGGCTTTCTTTTTTCATCTAAAACATTAACAAAAGTCACTAATTTTTTCATTTCTCTTCCTCCTAATGCATCCATACGTAATCAGAACTAAACCTAGCTGTAGTTACCGTATTTAAATTTGTGTAATGACGGAACAAATAGTTCGTATTTGGTATATAACCATCAATTAGGCGTGCTGGTGCCATGATAATGCGCCCTGGCATCCCTAGGGCGTATTCATACGGCAAAGAACGCACAAGATGAGATGCATTAGCACTACTAGGCGTAATATCCCAATGCAACGGAAACTCTGTCCATGAAGCATTATCCGTCGTATTAAGTCGTGCCCATTCGTTTAAAAAGGTAATGGAGAACATCCACGCATCGGGACGATCTGGCATGATTTCGCGGGTTCGCCCTCTTATAATGCTTTCTGGATCTTCATGTCTTAACGATCTCCGAGCGTTGTTTCTGTCTGCTCTTATCCTAATATGAGTTACGAACGGGTTGGTTTGGGCAAATACAGCAACTCCTCTATTTAATCCTTCACCATTGGGCGTATAACCGTTTAAATAAGTAATGTTGTAATCACGACCTTCTACCAATTGAACATCTCGCCCCGTCGCCGTATCGCGAAGGATATCTTCAATTTCATCCATCCGACGCCACTGGCCACATTCGTTACAAACCAAAGCCGTCCCGATAGTATGGAAGTTAGCCAACATATCTCCTAACCAGTCCTTAATATCACACAGCGGTACACCTCTTAACTCCTCTGCCGCATTCCCAATT
>Ga0131853_10009336_pt1 | contig 17947 bp, 17 predicted proteins | sample TergutLab28metaG_FD_92764 | JGI IMG/M metagenome (GOLD analysis project Ga0131853, IMG submission 92764) | Labiotermes labralis P1 segment gut microbial communities from Petit-Saut dam, French Guiana - Lab288 P1 (version 2) (version 2) | ecosystem: Host-associated > Arthropoda: Insects >... | reverse complement strand
CCAACCTCGAAAAGGCAAGCCTCTTCATTTCTGCGGTTATAGTTTGTAGAAAGCGAGTTTAAAATACCGTTTAGCGTCGTCGTTCTCATTATGCTAAAATCTTCACCCAGTGGATTTGATATAACAACGGCATTTTTAAAATTACACTCTTTATCATAATTAAGCTTGTCAAAAACCTTCGGGCTTTCAAACGAGAAATGCAAGCTTTCTGAAAAACCTACAGAAATCATTGTGTTTTTAATTTTATCTTCTATCGTTTGACTATATGTTTTTTTGCCAACAGTTGCTGTTCCTGCTGCAAGTGTTGATTTTATGTTGTTGTATCCATAAATTCTGGCAATTTCTTCAGCTAAGTCAGCTTCTGCTTGAATATCTGCCCTAAATGTTGGAATTTTTGCCACGGTTCCGTCCGATTCAATTTGTAGCCTTTTAAGAAACGTAACCATTTCTTCTTTTGAAATATCTGTGCCTAAAAGCTTATTAATTCTTTCTGGTGAATATGCAACTTCCCACGAGTTTCTCGTAGCAGGATAACAATCAACCATACCCTTAACAACTTCGCCAATACCAAGCATTTCTACAAGCTGAACACATCTATTAACCGACATAATGGCAACATTCGGGTCTAACCCTTTTTCGTATTTAGAAGAAGCATCTGTTCTAAGCCCCAACTTTTTAGATGTAACCCTAACGTTTGTGCCGTTAAAATTAGCAGACTCGAATAAAATCGTTGTTGTATTTTCACAAACTTTAGAACCTTCGCCACCCATAACTCCCGCTATTGCAAGAGCTTTTTTAGAGTCGGCAATTACAAGCATAGATTCAGTTAACTCTCTTTCTATGCCGTCAAGCGTTGTAATTTTTTCGTTTTCAAATGCATTTCTTACAATAATTTTTTTATCTTCAATAGCATTATAATCAAACGCATGAATTGGCTGCCCAAACTCTAGCATAACATAGTTTGTAATGTCAACAATATTATTAATAGGCTTTATGCCGCTAGTTGTAAGCCTATGCCTTAGCCATTGAGGCGAAGGGCCAACCTTAACATTTTTAACAATACGTGCAATATATCGAGGGCAAGCTTTGGTATTTTCAATTTCAACATCTATAAGCTCATTAATGTTGCCCTCTGCTTGCTCTAAAATGTTTATTTCAGGCAGTTTTAAAGGCTTATCATAGGTGGCGGCAACTTCTCTTGCAACACCTACAACAGAGTAACAATCAGGCCTGTTTGATGTTAACTCAAACTCAACCACATCTTCTCTAATTTCTAAAATTTCTAAAGCACAAGAGCCTAATTCCTGCTCTTCTGCAAATAAGTAAATGCCATCTTCAGGTGCTTCAGGATAGTCTGCTCTTGTATAGCCTAGTTCCTCTATTGAGCAAAGCATTCCCTGCGACTCTACACCTCTAAGCTTAGAATTTTTTATTTTTAAATCTCCATGCAAAACAGCCCCATCAAGTGCAACAGGCACAAAACAACCAACAGAAACATTCGTAGCCCCTGTAACAATTTGCACGGTTTTTCCGCCAACATCAATTTGTGTAACAACTAATTTGTCGGCATCTGGGTGTTTTTCTATGCTTAATACCTTTCCAACAACAACACCCTTAATATCTTTACCTATGTGATTAACAACTTCTGCAACCGTGCCACTCATTGTTAAGTCTTCCATAAATTTTCTTATATCTAACGAAGCAATATCAACATAATCCTTAAGCCAAGACATTGGTATATTCATAAAAACACCTCCTAGAAATTCTTTAAAAATCTTATATCGTTTTCGTATAATAATCTAATATCTGTTATGCCGTATCTTTGCATTGCAACGCGCTCAAGTCCCATGCCAAAGGCAAATCCCGAGTATTTTTTAGAATCTATACCCGACATTTCTAAAACATTTGGATGAACCATTCCGCAGCCCAAAAGCTCTATCCAACCGCTATCTTTGCAAACTCTACACCCAGAACCTTTGCAGGCAAAGCAAGTAGCATCCATCTCAGCACTTGGCTCTGTAAATGGGAAATAGTGCGGCCTAAACCTTACTTTCGTTTCGTCGCCAAACAATTCTTTAGCAAAAACTTCTAACGCACCTTTTAAATCGCCCATTGTAATGCCCTCGTCTACAACAAGCCCCTCTAATTGATGAAAAACAGGCGAATGTGTGGGGTCTAGCTCGTCTGAACGGTAAACTTTGCCCGGTGCAATAATTTTTATAGGCAGCTCACCTTTTTCCATAATCCTAACTTGAACGGGCGAAGTTTGCGTTCTTAAAACATGACCACATGTTGTGTAAAACGTGTCTTGCTCATCTTTAGCTGGGTGATTTTCAGGCACATTTAACGCCTCAAAATTATAGTAATTAGTTTCAACCTCCGGCCCTTCTGCAATAGAATAACCCATGCCTATAAAAATATTTTTAAGCTCATCAATAACAATTGTCATTGGGTGCTTGCTTCCAATTTCAAACTTTTTACCAGGTATTGAAACATCAATCTTTTCAGCCTTAATTTGCATCTCTCTTGCTTTTTTGCTTAAATTCCTTGTATAGTAGTCAAATTTTTCTTCTATAAAAATTCTAACATCATTAACTAGTTGGCCCATAGCTGGGCGCTCTTCTTTCGGCAAGCTTCCCATAGACTTTAACATTTCTGTAAGCTCACCTTTTTTGCCTAAAACTTTAACTTTAAGCTCTTCAATTCCCTTTAGTTCTGTAGCATTTTTCAAAAACTCTTCGGTAGAATTTTTAATTTTTTCGAGTCTGTCGTGCATTTTTATAACTCCTTTCCACGGTCGCTTCTTGTAATAAAAAACCAAATTTCACGCTTACACTTTTTGCTCCGCAAAACAGTGTTGGGCTAAATTTGTTTTTTTATCTTGAGTTATGCTCCCTTTCATCCACGGTCGCTTCTTGTAATAAAAAACCAAATTTCACGCTTACACTTTTTGCTCCGCAAAACAGTGTTGGGCTAAATTTGTTCTTTTATCTTGAATTATGCTCCCTTTCAAAAAAACGATAGAAGAATGAAAATTCTCTATCGTTTAATTTTACAACATTATTTAGAACTCGTCAAGATTTTTAAACTCATATCCCAAATCACGGTATTTTTGTATTAATTCGTCTAAAATCTCAGCACTTGTTTTAGAGGTATTATGAAGAAGAATTACAGCACCTGGATGAACCCTCGGAATAAGCTTTGAAAACGCATGTTCTTTGGTTGGTTGCTTTTTATTATCAAAATCCGCATAGCTTAGGCTCCATAAAAATGTTTTATAGCCTAATTCTTGAGTTAATTTCAAATTTTCTTCACTATATTTGCCTTGTGGAGGGCGATATAGCTTCGGAATTTCTTGCCCAGTTATATCTCTATACAAATCTTCGATTTTAGTAAGCTCCTCTGTAAACTTTGCTTTGTCTGTTATTTTTGTCATATCTGGGTGATTCATAGTGTGGTTACCTATTATATGGCCCTCATCAACAATCCTTTTTATCATCTCAGGATTTGCTTCAAAATAGTGTCCAACTAAGAAAAAAGTTGCCTTAACATCATTTTTTTTGAGAGTATCTAAAATTCCTGCGGTGTGTCCATTTTCATAACCTGCATCAAATGTAAGGTATATTACTTTCTCAGAAGTTTCTGAAACATAATAGGCATCAAATTTTTTAAGATAATCTGATGTTTCGTTTCCAACGGCTTTTTGCCCTTCTACAGGAAACCCAAGTCCCCAATCTTTGGCAAATACTATTTTGCTGCTTGTTCCTATAAAAACAATGGCAAGCACTACGCATAATATTTTTTTACAATTCATATTTAAAACCTCGTTAATTAATATTTTTCTTCGTATGTAGTTTGCCTAACATTGTATTTTTTTATAATTGTAAGGTTTTTCTAGATACCAAATGTATAGATAATTCGTTCTAGTTGTTTCTGGATTTGCTTCCCACGATTTGATACGCTTAGATTGGACATAATATTGCTAGGAGTGATTTTATATGAATTCGTATAAAGAAAAAATTGGCTACAGAATTAGAAGAGAAAGGCTTGTAAGAAACATAACTATAGAAGAACTTGCAGAAATGTTAAATCTTTCAACTGCTTTCATAGGTCTTATAGAAAGAGGCTACAGAGGTTGCAAAATAGATAACCTTGTAAAAATTGCTGATATGTTTGGGCTTACAGTAAATGACTTGGTGTATGACAAAGAAGATGATTTGCAAATAAGAGAACCTAAATATTCTAGCACTGTTATCGACAAACAAAATGCAGTTGCAACATTTGCTAAAAACCTTAATGAAAAAGAGCTAGATATTATTATAAATACTATTAAGGGGCTAAATGATTTATCAAGATTTTACACAAAGCCCCATGATATTGTTTCTGAATCTGAAATAGAAGAAACAGAAGCACTTAATGAGAGATAATTTTAATTTTGCTCTTAGAAAAGGCGGCTAATTCTTGAGCCTTATCAACAGAGTCGGCAATTGCTGTTACATGCCCCATTTTTCTTTTTGGGGCAGTTGTTTCTTTACCATAAATATGGACTGTAGAGCCCTTTACCATAAGGGCTTCTTCTATTCCTGTTACTACTGTCTTGCCAGAAAAGCCCTCTTCGCCCAATAAATTTTTCATGCAAGCTGGTTTTATAAGTTCTGCACTACCGAGTGGCAAGCCTGTTATTGCTCTAATATGTTGCTCAAACTGGCTTGTTACACAAGCTTCTATTGTATAGTGCCCAGAATTATGTGGCCTTGGTGCAACTTCATTGATATAAATATTATCACCCTCTGTTATAAACATTTCAACACAAAAAATTCCAACACCATCAAACACATTCATAACTTTTTTTGCTACTTCCATAGCTTTTTCAACAGCTTCCGAGCTTATAGGTGCAGGAACAAGAGTTTCGTCTAAAATGCTGTCTATATGCACGTTTTTGCCAACAGGATATACCTCTACTTTACCATCTATGCCCCTGCAAGCTAATACCGATATTTCCATAGTAAAATTTATCATTTCTTCTGCCATTAAGCTTAGTTTGCCCGAACCTAGCTGGTTGTATGCTATTTCTACCGAGTTTTGGTCTTTAACAACGGCATTTCCCTTCCCATCATACCCACCTGTGCAAGATTTAAGCATGTATGGATAAGAAAAAATTTCTCCAGCTTTATATAAATCATCAAAACAAGTTATTTCAATCATTTTAGGAACTAAAAGACCCGCACGCTCAAGCTCCGACTTCTGTGTATATTTATTTTGTATAATTTTTAAGCTTTTTGGAGATGGGTAAATCTCCACATTATTTTTTTGCATTTCAATAAGTGCATCGGCATTAATATGTTCAAATTCATATGTTATAACGTCGCACATGTCGCTTAAACGCTCAAACGCCTCTTTGTCTTCAAACGATGCTGTAATATTCAAATCTGATATACTGCTTGATGGGCAATTTTCTGATGGGTCTAAGGTAACTGTGTAAAACCCTAGCTTTTTAGCTTCTAGTATCATCATTTTTCCAAGTTGGCCACCGCCAATAATGCCTATTTTTTTATCTAGTATGCTTTTCAATGTAATGCCTCCTATGTATTATACTATAATGCCCATTAGGTATTATATCTGTTAAGTATAACACAAAAAAGATGCTCTCGCACCTTTTTTAAAGAAATATTAATAAAATTTAGTCTTTACTAACTTGCTTATAGCAAGAATCTCCTATAATAGGAATCTTATAAACCTTACCACTAAATGCCATAACCATCAAGAAAATTAAAGAAATAATAATTGCTATGTTTAATATAGTAACCGCAATTCCTGCAAAGAAACCAACAAACGGAATCCATCTAATAAGAACCAAAGCAAATCTTATAACATACAAAATCGACATGAAAATTGTAGATTGTAATGCATGAAACATAACATATTTATTTTTGCTTCCCGATGCCACTTCGCCAATATAGAAAAACAATCCTGTAAATGGACCCAGCAAATATGAAAGTCCTGCCGCTACATTTTGGTCTAACCCGAAAAGTGCTTTATTATTATTCATAAAAAAACTCCTAACTTATACTAATTTATATTTATAACTATATACGAACAAGTATAAAATTAGTCTGATATAATATTATTAATTCTTGTTTGTGCATTAGCTGCACGATTACTGTTTGGAAAATTTTCTATAACAGCCGTAAATATAGCAATAGCTCTTTCAAAATCTTCTTCAGATTCGGCAATTACACCAAGTTGATAGGTGGTGTCTGGCAAATAACTCGCTCCTTCTGGTGCATATAAAAGAACTGTTTCAAAAGCACGCCTTGCTAAATCTAGCTCGTCTGCATTAACATGAGCAAGGCCCTCGTTATACAATATATTTGCAGCAGAAGCAAATACCAACATTCTTAAATTTTCAAGCCTTTCAATCTCTTCGTCTGAAAACCCTGTATCGCTTATAGCATAAACTATGCTCGCAGCTTCAACAATTTCGCCACTTTCAAAAGTTTCACGAGCCAAGGTCATACGATTTAGTCTATCCTGCACATCAACCTCCGCAGAAAGTGTTGCAAGGGTTGCATTAAGATCCGAAATTTGTGAATCTCTAGCACGTAAAGCGTTCTCATGCTCCATTGAATCAAGTATTCTAAGGCTTTCTAGCTCTTCAAGCTCATATTGCAAAGTAGCAATTGTTTCAGCATCATCACTTGAAATGCTTGGCAAAATGAAAAGATATGAAATAAGAAGCATAAAGGCTGCACCTACAATAAAGCTAATAACACCTGAAAAATAAAACTTATTCCCAAAACTTTTTTTGTGCTCTTCTTTGCTAATTCTGTTTGCACCCTGCCCTGCATACACCGCCCTTTTAGTTTCTGTTATATTTATCACAGGCTTTGGTGCCCGCTTGGTTTGATGAATAACTTTGTAATAATTTAGTGCAATAGGGTTATTACAATCTATTGCTAAAACTTTTTTAACAAGGTCGGATGCTAGAGCCTTATCATCTTGTATAAGATAGCAAAAACTTAATAAGTTCAAAGCGTCAACAAGTTTAGGGTTTATTTCAAGAGCTTTTTTAAGCTGGATTATCGCCAAATCGTCCGATTTTTGAACAATATATTTTAGAGCCTGATTATACATTTTAATAGCATCGTTATAAAGGTCTAAATCTTTTCCTGAGTTTTGCAAATTCTCTATATACTTTGTTGCTGGATTATTTTCAGAAACTAAAGACGAGCTTATAATCCATTGCTTTAAAGCATCTGCAACATGGCCTATTTCACAATAAACAAGCCCTAATAAATTTCTTGCATAATAGTTATTTTTATTAAACTGAATACTTTTGTTTAGGGAATCTTTCGCATTAGACAAATCACCTGCCTGTGCAAGAGTTAAACCTTTATTATAAAGCAAATCAGAAATTCTTATAGTGTTTTTAAACAATACCGTATCAATGCCACAAATATTACAGGCGTTTCCAAATTCGATATTGTTACTACAGTTTGGACATTTCACAATAATCTACTCCTCACTCGCCTTTTGCGATACTTGATTGGTTATATACTGCAATAAATCCATCATGTCTTTAACTTCGTCCGCTTCAATCGAAGATTCTACATCTTCTATAGAAAGAATTGGCTTGTATTTGCTTACTTCTTCTTTAAAATTTATCATGATTTATACCTCCATATACTTTACAAACAAAAGTGCTTTTCAATCATTTTCAAAGTGTTATTAATTGTACTTTCTTCACTTCGCATTATGCTAAATAAATTATGTTTTTTAGCTTTTTCTGCCATTTCATTTGCACCTATTCTGAACAATTCGTTTTGCGTTTCAAATTTTTTCTCTGGATTTTTTAGCGATTTAATACAATTTGTAAAATCTATATGGTCTTCACGCTGATAATAGTCATTTATTATCAATTCTACTGGAGCTAATAGACAAGCAATTCTACTGTAGTCCGAAATTTCTAGAAGTAAATCAAAGTCCTCAATCCAAACATCCGCTACAACTTTGTTATCTTGCGATAGTTTAATAAGTTCAATAATTGAAAACTCTAATTGCTCTTTTGCACCATGTTTATCACTGCTTTTGTCAGCTAAAAACTCCTCAACAGACCTGCTAAAATACTCTTCCCAATCTATTTCTTGTCTTTTCGTAGAATTAGGTTGATACCTTTTTGTAATTATTGATTTCCAAACCTTAAAATTATCCTCATTCCAGTTATCGTTAAAATGAATAAATTTATGTTTTTGTGATAACTCCTGAGCCATCGTAGTTTTACCGCCACATGCTGTTCCAACTAGAAAAAATACGTTCTGCAAGTTATATTTTAAGATGTTGTTCGCTATATTCATGGCAATGCCCTCACATTATTTATATTCTTTAAACGACGTAAATACTGGAATTGATTTATTCTCTTCATAATCCATCGTTTTTAAGTATTCGACCAATTCGTCAAATTCACTTGAGTTTATGTCAACAAAACTGTCTAACCCTAAATATGAATTTTCTTCACGCTTTCTAACGGCTATCTCATTCGTAGAATTGCTAGCCAAAAAACATTTCGCATTTCTGTAAATATACTTTAACGCAACTGCCTCTAAATCTGCTTGCTTCCACCGCTCTCTTATAGATGTTTTTAAACTAAGTGAAATAGGCATTTTTTCGTTGTACAAAACTATATCAAATATAACATTTGGAACAAAACTCATTTTGCATTGTGCATACACAGGCTTTATCTCGTTATTAAGCAATACCCGTATAACAATTTCTTCAAAAACAGAACCATTAAGCGAATTATTGGAGCCATAGGTTTTAAGATAATATGAATACGCTTTACTTACAAATTCAGAAGGTTTCATATTTTTATTTACAATATTTTTACTATTTATTTCTTTAAATATTTCAGATACTTTTGTCATTTGCAATCAAAAACTCCTTCATCTGCTTCGCAATATCTTCTACAACAGGCACTGCAACACTATTTCCCATTTGCCTATACATTTGCGTTCTTGAAACTGGGAACTTAAAGTCTTTCGGAAAACCCATTATAGCCTTACATTCGTTTTCACTAAGCAACCTGATTCTTCCCGTATCTCTAACAAACGTACCTGTAAGTCTTTGTATTTTGTGATATGTAGAAACCAATGTTTTTACTTGAATGTCGCTATTCTCATCAACTATCTCAGGCCTGCCATCATCTTTTTTAAATAGATAATTATTTATTATACTATCACTCATATCATAGCCTTTTATATCTTTTTCTATAAACTTTGATATAAATTCTGGCTTAATTTCTGGCTCGATATAATTGAAAGAAGCAGTTTTAGTCAAAAAGCCAACAAAATACACTCTAACTCTTTTTTGTGGCACACCGTAGTCTTTAGAATCAAGTTCCAAAAATGTTACTTTATAACCAAGCGCTCTAAGTTCTTCCATTATCGCTTTAAATGTTTCTCCATTATTTATTGTTTTTATACCCAACACATTTTCAAGCATAAAAGCCCTTGGTTCCTTGGCTTTTAGTATTCTTACAATCTCAAAAAACAAATTACCTTGAGTTTTATGTGAAAACCCTTGCCTTTTACCTATCGAGCTAAAAGGCTGGCAAGGAAATCCGCCCGTTAAAATATTATGATTTGGTATATCATCTGTACTTATTTTTGTTATATCGCCTTTTGGCATCTCTTTAAAGTTCTCAAAATAGGTCTGTTGAGCAAATTTATCCCATTCAGAAGAAAAAACACACCTCATGCTATTTCTTTCAAAAGCGAGCCTAATTCCACCAATACCTGCAAACAAATCAATAAATGTTATTTCTTTTTTCATTATTTTCTAAGCTTCTCAAGCTGCTTTTCTGTTTCTAAAAGCATCGCTTTATATTTTTCGCCTTTTGCTTTTTCTTCATCAATTAGTTTTTGCGGAGCTTTTGCTGTAAACCCTTCATTTTCAAGCTTGTTTTCAACTCTTGAAACTTCTTTTTTAAGGTTTTCAATTTCTTTTTCAAGCCTTAAAATTTCTTTTTCTATATCAACCAACTCGCTAAAAGGCATGTAGATTACCGCCCCAGAAACGATTATCGCAACGTCGTCTTTATTTATGCCAACGTTATCATTTTGTATCAAAATTTCATTGGCATAGCCTAAAGTTTGCAAGAAAGAAATTCCTGCTTTAAATACATCGCCGAGTTTTTCATCTTCACAAACAATCGTCATATTAACTTTTTTAGATGGCAAAACATTCATCTCAGCCCTTAAATTTCTTATACTTTTGATAGCCGATTTGATTAACTCAATATCTGCTTCCTCTTGTGAAAACACAAGCTCTTCGCTAAACTTCGGAAACTCTGATAAAACAATTGTTTCTTCTTTTTCCTGTATTGTTAAGAATATTTCTTCCGTAACAAAAGGAATATATGGGTGCAACAATTTTAAAATAATTGTAAGCGTTTCCTTAAGTGTGAAAAGTGCGGCGTTTCTGGTTTTGTCGTCTTTATTATAAAGCCTTGGTTTAATCATTTCGATATACCAATCACAAAACTCATCCCATGCAAAATCGTATATTTTTTGAACCGCAACACCAAGCTCATAATTTTCAATATTTTGCGTAACTTCTTTTATCAAAGTATTCGCTTTTGATAAAATCCATTTATCTTGCGGCATTAGATCATTTAAATTTGCTGTTATTTCCGAATCTTCAAAATTCATCATAGCAAACCTTGTTGCGTTCCAAATTTTGTTTATAAAGTTTCTGCTAGATTCAATTTTTTCAAAAGAAACACGTTGGTCGGCCCCTGCTGCATTTCCAAGTATCAAAGAAAGCCTCAGTGCATCTGTGCCATATTCGGCAATTATGTCAAGCGGGTCTATCCCGTTATCAAGCGATTTGCTCATTTTTCTTCCCTGCGAATCGCGAACAGTTCCGTTAATCAAAACATCCTTAAAAGGCACTTCTCCCATATTCTCGATAGAAGAAAACACCATCCGAACAACCCAGAAAAAAATTATATCTTGCCCTGTAACCAAAACATTTGTTGGGAAAAAATATTCTAAATCCTCAGTTTTATTAGGCCAGCCAAGCGTTGAGAAAGGCCATAAAGCCGAACTAAACCAAGTATCAAGCGTATCTTCGTCTTGATAAATTTTTACAGAGTTACATTTTTCACACGCACTAGGTGCTTCAAGCTTTACTGTAATATGCCCACAATCTTCACAGTAATATGCAGGAATTCTATGGCCCCACCAAATTTGCCTCGAAATACACCAATCCTGTATGTTTTCAAGCCAATGAGAATAAATTTTTGAAAATCTTTCAGGCACAAACCTAACTTCGCCATTATAAAGAGCGTCTAATGCAGGTTTTGCCATTTCTGACATGGAAACAAACCACTGCTCTTTTATAAGTGGCTCAACTGTTTTTTTGCATCTTTCATGCGTGCCAACAGAATGAGAAATTTCTCTCGCCTGTGTAAAAAGTCCCATTTCCTTAAATTCTTCAATTATTTTTTTGCGAGCTTCATATCTATCCAAACCTTGATAGCTTCCTGCATTTTCATTAAGAGTGCCATCATTATTCATAATATTAATTATATCCAAATTATGGCGTTTACCAACCTCAAAATCGTTCGGGTCATGTGCAGGCGTAATTTTAACAACTCCCGTTCCAAAATCCATTTCAACATAATTATCAGCAATTATAGGAATTTGCCTGTTTACAATAGGCACAGTAACCGTTTTGCCAATGTATTTTTGATACCTTTCGTCATTCGGGTTAACCGCAATGGCAGTATCGCCTAAAAGCGTTTCTGGTCTTGTTGTTGCGAACTCTAAATATTCATCTTCACCATCAATCTTATATTTTAAATGCCAGAAATGACCTTGTTTTTCCTCATGGTCAACCTCAGCATCAGAAATTGCTGTTTCACAGTAAGGACACCAATTTACAAGCCTTTCGCCTTTATAAATATAACCTTTTTCATATAGCCTAATAAAAACCTCTAAAACTGCAGCAGAAAGCCCTTCGTCCATCGTAAAACGCTCCCTATCCCAGTCGCAAGAAGAGCCAAGTTTCTTAAATTGCTCGGTAATAATTCCACCATACTCGTCTTTCCAAGCCCAAGCACGCTCTAAAAACTTCTCTCGCCCCAAATCTTCTTTTGTTATGCCTTCTTGTGCCATTTTGTCAACAATTCTAGCCTCTGTGGCAATTGCGGCATGGTCTGTTCCTGGAAGCCAAAGCGTAGGAAAACCCTGCATCCGCTTTGTTCTAATCAAAATATCTTGAATTGTTGCATTAAGAGCATGACCCATATGAAGCTGCCCCGTGATATTTGGCGGTGGAATAACAATCGTAAACGGCTTTTTACTCTTGTCAATTTTTGCACTAAAATATTTTTTGTCTAGCCAATTTTTATATATTCTATCTTCAATCACTTTAGGATTGTAGTTTTTTTCTAATTCTCGTTTCATGATGAAACCCCCAAAAAATCAAATTTTCTTACTATTCTTAAAAATGAATGCAATTTTAACACAGTCGATAGCGACGACCATGGTTTCATTCTTGACCTCATAAATAAGCGAGCCTTCACTGTTTTTTACAATGACAGCATTTTGGCGTTTTTCACCTTCCCAATAGCTAAGAAAACTCATGCCTTCGTTTTCAGAAATACTCCATCTGCAATCGTCTAAAACCTTGACAAAGTAATCATCAGGGCATTTAAAATATTTCATAAGTTTTTTTTGAGCCTTTGAAAAATCTGAAACTTGCTTGCTCATAACTATTTCTCTCCGTTTCTTTCAAAATCCTTATATAGTAGCGATGGCTGAATTCCTTCATTATTTTGATATTTTCCAGATATGTATTTAGTATACTCCCCACAAATTGTGTGGTAATAAATCTGGCAAACCTCGATAAACGGATAAATCTTAATAGGCTGAACGCAATGAATTTCTAAAGTCCAAAACCCTGCAAACCCAACATCACCAAAGCCTGCCGTTACGTGGATATACATGCCAAGCCTGCCTATCGAGCTTCTGCCTTCAAGCATTGGCACTAAATTTTCAGTTCTGGTATATTCGTGAGTTCGGCCTAAATACAATTTTCCGGGTTCTAAAACAAGGCCCTCTTCAGGAATGACTATCTTACTTGCAGTATTAAGCTTTTTCATATCAAGATTATAATCATCATAAACCAAAAGCTCGTTATGAAGCTTTAAGTTGTAACTATTTGGGTTTATACATTTTTCATTAAATGGCTCGATAAATATATCTTTTCCTAGCCTTTTCTGTATTTCAAGTCCTGATAAAATCAAGATTTTTCCTCCTCATAACTTGCCACAATTGTATTAATTTTGTATTATACCATATTTTTTTGACATTTTCAAGGTTTTTTCTTGATTTGTAACTAGTATAACACATAAGTACCCCTCAAAAGTCTCGCGGCAGTGCTTCGGTCTGCGTGAGGCAAAGCCACACTTGCCCTCAGCTACTACCTTTTCGCAAAAATCAGGATTTTTGCGAGTTTGGCGACTTCGTCGCTTAAGTGTTGTGAAATCTAGCTTTTTAAAAGTATATAAACTTATCACAACATTATTGTAACACATAAGTACTCCTCAAAAGTCTCGCGGCAGTGCTTCGGTCTGCGTGAGGCAAAGCCACACTTGCCCTCAGCTACTACCTTTTCGCAAAAATCAGGATTTTTGCGAGTTTGGCAACTTCGTCGCTTAAGTGTTGTGAAATCTAGCTTTTTAAAAGTATATAAACTTATCACAACATTATTGTAACACATAAGTAACCCTCAAAAGTCTCAAATTTGTCTCAAGCTTTTACCAATATTCGTTCTACCTTTTTGCCATAACCCTAAGCTCTTTTGCAGCGTTTAGAGTGTTTTCTGTAATCGTAGCACCACCTATAAGCCTTGCAACTTCTGTAATTACGCCATTTTCTTCAAGTTTTGAAATGCTTGTTTTTGTGTTATTATTGACTGTAGATTTTTCAATCAGATAATGACTGTCAGACATCGCCGCAATTTGCGGAAGATGTGTTATACACAAAATTTGTTTAAAACTCGCCAAAACTGCCAACTTCTCGGCAACCATCTGTGCCGTTCTACCACTAACGCCTGCATCAATTTCGTCAAAAATAAATGTGCCTATGCTATCAACACTTGCCAAAACTGTTTTTAAGCTTAGCATAATACGGCTCATTTCACCGCCCGATGCTATCTTAGCTAGCTGTTTAAGCGGTTCACCAGCATTTGGCGTTATCAAAAATTCAACCCTATTATTTCCATTTTGGTTAAACTCTTCAAGCGTTTCTATATTAATTTTAAACTCTGCATTTTTCATGCCTAAGTCTTTTAAATGATTTTCGATTTGCTCTTCTATTATTTTTGCATTCTTAAGTCTAATTTTGTTAAGCTTTACACAGCTTTCTTTAATTTTTTCTAATATTTTAATTTGCTTTTCTTCATACTCCAAAAGTAGTTCGGCACTATTTATTAAAAACTCATATTCTTCAGTAGCTTTTTTATAAAAAGTTAGTATTTCCATAATATCTTTACCATACTTACGCTTCAATTTAGAAATAAGCTCAAGCCTTTCGTTTACTTCTTGAAGCCGTTCAGGGTCATCCTCCAAGTTTGAGTGATATTTACGCACCTGCCTTATAAAACCTTCAAGCTCCGCCGTTATTTCTTGAATTGTTTCAGAAAAATTTTCTGCATCGGCATCACTTTCACCTATCTCTAAAATCAGCTCCGAAGCCATGTGAAGCTTATCAATTGCACTATCATCATTATCACCAGAATACAAAAGCCCTAAAACCTTAGAGGCTTGCTGTATAACATTTTCCATATTTGAAAGAAGCTTACGATCGGCTAAAAGCTCGTCTTCTTCATTTTCTTTTAAGTTTGCATCTTCAATTTCATCTATCTGAAATTTCAAAAAGTCTATTTTAGAATTTTTGTCCATATCACCGCCAGAAAGCTTGGCTATTTTTTCGCTAATTTCCTTATGTTCTTTTAAATTGTCTTTTAAATTAACCTTAATTTCTTCAAACTCCGTTCCGCAAAACCTATCCAAAAGCTCAATATGCTTTGAAGCTTTAAGAAGCGACTGATGCTCATGCTGACCATGAAAATCAATCAAATACTGCGAGATTTCTTTAAGTACAGAAAGCGTAGTAGTTCTGCCATTTATACGGATAGAACCCTTTCCCGCTGTATTTATTTTACGGTTTATCAAAATTAGGCTGTCGTCATCAACTTCAACTCCTAATTCCTTTATCTTATCCGCATTTTCACTAAGAAAAAACACGCCCGAAACCTCTGCCTCGTATTCACCTGTTCGTATAAAATCTTTGCCTATTCTATTTCCCATTAAAAAATTTATCGAATCAATTAATATTGATTTTCCAGCACCCGTTTCGCCCGATAAAATGTTAAGCCCTGCTGTAAAATCAACGTCTATTTTCTCAATCAATGCAACATTTTTAATTTGCAAATTTTCTATCATCGCTATCACCTTTTTTATACTAACCCTCATTTAAAATGGGATTAGTATTAGTATACCACATAATTATACTATAACAATAGGTTTTCTGTATTCGTAATTTTTCTCTTCAAAATTTCTGGTTAATAAATTATAAATATCTGTTGATTTAATTTCTTTTTCAAGTGCTAATTTTGCCCTATTTTCAAGCTTCTCTATATCCTTAGCCAAATTTATAACAAGCGGTAATTTTGCATTTTTCTCAAGTTCTTTAAAAATTTCTGAAGATGATTTTTTAAATCCCAAGACCCTTATATATTGTGGCATTGTAACATGCTCTTTCTTTATATCCAAAATTATACTAATAATTGCACGGTTAAGCCTTGTCATTGTATAATTTTTGCACTTTACCTCTTTTAAAATATCTGTTATTTTAAAATGCTTATCAGAAATTTTTAAAATTCTGTTTTTCAAATCATCATTAATGTCAAAAACATCCTTTATGTCCTTAGTTCTTAATATATAGTGCAGTAAAAAGCTTAGATTATCAATATTTTTTTGCCTAAAATTTTCATAATCAGATTTTATTATTTCGTAAATATTTCCTGGGATATTATTTTCTATGTTTTCTAAGCCCTTCATAAGTCCTGCTCTAACTGCCGTTGCCGAAGCAATTTTATTATCTAAATCTATGCTGTGATACGGTGCAACAACCCTCTTTATAACAACAGGCTCTATCTTTGAATTAAGCTTTTTCAAGGCTTTTAAATATTCTATCGCTAAAATATTATTTGGCATGTTTAACACCTCTGCCATTTCAGGAAATTCCCTAATAAAAGCCTCTTTTCTAGCCAAGGGATACGACATTCCCTTACCTAAATTCTCTTTCAGGTTATTCTTAAATTCAACACTCTCATTTATAAAAAAGTCTGCAATTTTTTTCAATTTTTCTATATCAGCATTTTCTGCACCAAAACAAATATTATCAACAATACCCATAGATTCAAGCAAAAATACCGAGGCGTGCGAAAAATACTCGGCACTAGAATTTGCAAGCATTACAGGTAATTCTATGACCAAATCGACCCCATTTTTAAGTGCCATTTCCGCCCTTTTAAATTTATCAAAAGCAGCAGGATAACCCCGTTGAACAAAATTTCCACTCATAACAGCGACTATATATTTGCAATCTGTAACTTCTCGTGCTTTTTCTACATGGTATAAATGCCCATTATGAAAAGGGTTGTATTCTGCAACTATTCCTGTAATCTTCACATTCTCACCCAGCCTATAGTAATTTTTATTTGAATATGATATACTTTTCATAAACACAACTAAGGAGGTACCAATGAAAAGAATATTTTTATTTGCAATAATTTTCACATTTTCTATATTTATTACAGCCTGCCAAGTGGCACAAGTTCCATTTGAAGAGCTTCAAAACGGACAACAAATAACAGCAAGTCAAGCCAATGAAATAATAAATACTCACCCAGATGCAATAATCGTTGATGTTCGTACGAGGCAAGAGTTTAATACAGAACGAATACCTGGTGCAATTTTACTCACTCAATCCTCAATATCAGAACATGCCGAAACTGTGCTACCTGATAAAGATGCACTTATCTTAGTTTATTGCCAAAGTGGTAATCGTAGCCGCTCAGCGGTACGATTACTAGTTTCTATGGGCTACACTAATATTTTGGATTTTGGCGGAATAAGAAGTTGGCCTTATGAAACAGACTAACTTACCCCCAAAACCTAAGTATCGAAAAATCTATAATATCTAAAGCATAAGCAATACCCGCTAAAATGGCTAAATGCACTGGATAAAACGCATAAAATAAATACTTTGATTTTCTTCCTCTTTCGCCATTATAACATAATAAAAGAATTGCCGACAAAAAGCAACATAAGATATAAGGCCCTGCAAGTATCACAAAATTAATGTGTATGTTTGAAAGACCGCCACCTCGCAAAGCAAGTAAAATAACCATTATACCAGCAAATATAGGAGGAATAATTTTTCTCCAGTTTTCATTTTTAATAATTTGATACAAAAGAATTACTATGCTTGCTGCAATACCCCAATCGAACGAAACAAAATATTGCAACACTAGAGTTAAAACAAATATAACCCCAAACACTACTTTATTTTTAATTTTGTCATACAGCAAAAGTGTTACAATCCCTAAAAATATAGTAAACATAACATTAAGTGTATAATTTCCAAAAATCAGTGTAAACGGTATTTGTGCCGCAACACCTGCCAAAAAAACCCTTAATAAATATTTTTTTATGTTTGATGTGTGCTTATACCCTTCCACAATAAAAAATGCCATTATTGGAAAAGTAAACCCACCAATAGCAAAAAACATAATCTGCATCCATCTCGGAAAAACAGGAAAAAGAGCATTAGCCATATGGTTTGAAAACATGCATACTATGGCTATTATTTTT
>Ga0131853_10009335_pt1 | contig 17949 bp, 9 predicted proteins | sample TergutLab28metaG_FD_92764 | JGI IMG/M metagenome (GOLD analysis project Ga0131853, IMG submission 92764) | Labiotermes labralis P1 segment gut microbial communities from Petit-Saut dam, French Guiana - Lab288 P1 (version 2) (version 2) | ecosystem: Host-associated > Arthropoda: Insects >... | reverse complement strand
TATATATATATATATATATATATATATATATATACACACATACATACACACATACATACATACATACATTCACAATTCAAGACTACTTCCTATTATTTATGAGGTCCTTTTCACAATGCTGAGTAAAACCAGTAAGCAAGTAATTACCGGGGTTTCGATAGGGCTGACTAATAGCTACTTTTTGTGAGCTTCAAAACAAGTTCAGTTTAATTTCAAAGAAAACTGAATGGTTACTTTACGTGAATGTGTATACCACTATTTCCTCAACTCGTTATTGCTCACCAAAATACATGAAAATTGCAGAGTTATTATTACTTGCTTACATACACTGCAGCAGCGCCACCACATAGTTTCTCCGGTTAGTTTGAGAGACCAATATATTCACCTGCAATTTTTAAAACTTGTCTGCTTTATTTCATGTGTAGAACCATATTCTAAAAATCTGTATCTTCGAAATTGTAAGACTGAGCCATAGAAGTGCAATTACGGTTTTATCATCTGTGTGGGTTTTCTGTTTGTCCTTCTAAACAGTTCATGGCATCAATTTTATTACACTGGATTGAGCTTCTCCATTTTATTGCCACCAGATTGAAGTACTCGAGACCTCTGCTTTCGTTCACTCTGAAATTACTACTGAATTTTGCTGTCATTCCATTCTCTCTCGCTCTCGAAACTTTACCTTAGCGTTTCGTTCCATCCTTACATGTGAGATTCGATTATCGACAACAGCGACGGAGAGAAAAGCTTTCCGGAGTCAGGGTTAGGACGAACCGTTGATAAAAGGAAAGACGACAACGACGAAGGTGACTGAGTGACGAGTCGAACTGAGTGAGACAGAAATTGAATTAACTTCTCTTTTATTCTACGTTGTCTTTTCCAGCCAACAAAGAGGCAATGTTGTCGTAATAGCTCCAGGTGACGTAAGGTTACGTACTTTCCCTGCGGCAGATTCTTCATAGGGATTCAGTTTTACAGCTCATAATTGTGTTGCAGACTTATGTGTACAGTACTTATAAGAACCTATCGAATCTCAAAATAGTGAGCATTAATTAAAGCTTACAGAATTTTGTTTAAATGTCCAGCTCTTGTGCTCCGCTGCTGAGCAAAGCTCTTTACTTACTGGGGCTGGTGGAGTGTCACATAACGCAATGTGGACTTCAGTAATGGCTAGACGAGTTTCGTATATGAAATGTATTTACTTCGTTGTACTGCAGTAAAATGACAGTGTCTGTGATATGTGTTTCACCGTATATAGAATTCTGTGTAGCGCAATTCTTTCGTCCTTTCTTGTCAAGTGAAACGTGAATGAGTGGTACGTGGAAAAATACGAGGGAGGCATCGATCCCGCTTTGTTTGATTTGATGAACGAAAAATATCCCATCTCTTATATCTCTTCATATTCTTCCCTTTTTTTTGTATATCTTTCCAGCTTTTTCCTCTCTTCTTGATGTCTCCTCTTACGTGGTAGCACCGTCTTGTTCTAGCGTCTTACCCTAGGTTTCCTTCCTTCAAAATACAATGCTTGTGTGTTAGGTACCCTTGCTTTGTCCATCAGTTTATGTGCCCAAACCACTGTATTATTTTTTTTCTACGCCTATTAATAAATTTTGGATACTAATTAGTGCTCTGTCGATCCCGGTGGCCGTGCGGTCTAAGGCGCAGGTCATCAGCTGCCCGACTGCTGGGATCTCGGGTTCGAATCTAGCTGGGCATGGATGTTCGTCTGTTGTGTTTATTCTGTGTTTTGTTGGTCATAGTCACCTTATTTTCTTTATTCATTTTCAGTCCTCCATTTCTTTATAGCAAGGCTACATTCATCTAAATTCAGTAGAATTTTCTCGTCGCCTTTCCCACAGATCAGCACGTCCATTTTAAACAATAACGTCTCCATGTCGGTCCTTTTGTTCTCTCCTCTGACTGCCGAGCAGTTTTGTCAATCATTACATTAAAATAGACTGCCGAGAGGACAGTTTCTTGCTTTACTCCTTTACTGTTACGAATCAACCTGCTTGTTCTAATTCTGTTTTAACACACTTTTACAACCGGCATACGTTACCTTCACACTTCAGATATTAAGAAGTTACGTTTCATTCCAAAAATCATGTGCCTTACAAAAAATTGAAGCAAACGATATAATGAACTGTAGACGTTTCTTTCTAAGTGTCTAAGAGCCTAATCCAGTGCTTATGTAGACTGACGCACAGTAGTTTGGAATGGTGCTGTCTTCTAGCAGATCTTACAGTTCACTTTGCAGTTATTGGTCGCACCGGGTCTTTCCCGGGGTAAAGTGCGGCCGGGACGTGCTGCCGACCACTCACCCCCTTCTAGTGCCGCGGTCATGGAAGAGTAGAGCTATACCTCTACCCACCGTCTGGGCCTCACCAGGCCTGTAACGGGAAAACTTTACCTTTACCTTTACCTTTTATTCGGGAGTGAAAATCATCAAAGAATATAGTCGCATACAGAAATCTAACTTTTGCCGAGTAACATTTCTTAAAATGAAACGTCACTTACCTTATCGGACAAACTTCCACAGCTCCAAATACAGCTCAGCTAAGTAACTTGACTTATTACGAACGTTAATTCGTCTACATTAAAAACGATACAACTCCAAATAGGTATATTCAGCATTATAAGACATAATTACGAAGCAAGTCACTTTTCTATAAACAAAAGTGACTAAACTGCAAAAGTGACGATAACCAACAGCAGTTACCTCTTAAACAGTTGTTACTCAAGTGACAAGTGACACTTGCTGATACGTAGTGTTTAGTATCAACTGAAGAAAAAAACGATAGTAATGATCTGTAGCAGAATATTTTATATTTACCCTTGTGACGCTTTGCAGTATAAAAACTCACATCTTGTGTGGAGCTGGGGGCTGGTACAACGGAAAATAATAAGTTTTGATCTTAGGATGGAACATTCCGATATGTTCAATGAGTCGACAGAGAAAACTGTAGAATGTCAGTCACAACAGTTTTTAGACGATACCTTTTAATGATAGCTTTACGAATATAAATGATAAATTTAGCACTTTTAGACAGTGGGGAGGTACTGTCTAAAAAATACGTATTAGTGACCGACGTCTAAAATTTGACTTGTGTCACTTATACCATCAATTTGCGATATCATTATCCTTAACTCCCTGTACTTATATTGTACCCTTTATTTTCGCTCTACGTTTACTTTACATTTGTTATATGCTTTACTGTTAGCAGATGATGGTCGTCTTCCGAACCTACTCCACGACTTCCATATATTATTCCATATATTAATTGCAGCGTCTTGCTACTGATACTTTTATCTGTCCAGACAATACTCTGTTTTAGGGCAGGCGGTGAGCCTTACTATGTACTGGGCCTTGTTGGCAGTGTTACCTAGTGCAGTTTTTCCTCTTCAATGTGGTAGTTAGGGGGATTGGTTACAGTGTGTTGTGCAGAACCGTGTTCCTCAACTTCTTACGGGCACCATAAGATTACGTGAACGCGGGTGCTTATGGACCCGCCTTTCCCACCCCGGTTACATAAAGTACGTACGTATTTATACATTAAACATTTACACAACGCTTGAATAGCTGATGCTGTCGGTTTCCTTGTTGGTGATTGGGTACCCGCTCCCATTTAACCGCATGTGTATAAAATTTTCAGCCTTCGTCAGGTTTTCTCCCGTATGTTTCATCATTTTGAAACTCATATACACGTAATCAAAAACCGCCCTAGGGAGAAAGGCATTGGGCGTGGGGTGACTGTAATTTGGCTCTTAACCAGTGTGTACAGGGTTCAAGAGGGTTGACCGTGAACGTGGACATTCATCTTCGTCGAGAGCCGAATTTGGTATGTAGAACTTCACCCGATTAAACGTCTTTAACTGGTGTTTAAGTTTCCTGTCACTCCTTACATGTGAGTAATGTGTAATACCCTTGTTGTACCTGTTAAACTAACGGAAGACTCCGTTAACTCACATACATACCTGTACGGTTGAGCTTAGTTTAGGAAGCTAGCGACTCGAAGTTCAGACTGTACGTCACAGTTTTGAGAATACATTATGTAAAGTTCAGGTTCTGAGCTCAAAGCGTGGCTGAACGGGCAACTTGTATAATGGAAACTGGAAGGATAGCACTTCGATATAGGACAAGGCAGTGGTAACTAACAAGAAGGAGAATGGGAATATGAGGTGAATGCATTGAAGGAAGATGGAGTGTGGGTAGAAAGGTAGTTTAATGTTGGAGGTCGCTATATAAAGCAGCTGGAGTTTCTGGCTTTATACCCATCATCATCCGAAGAGCAGCACCAAACTTTGTGTCTTCTCTTAGGACTTTACGTCGCTTTGACTTACCGTTTACCCACCGTTGCGCAAACTTATATAGGCGTGACTTGATGAAAGGTAGGGGGAAGAGAGAGGTGTCATTGTGGCAACTGTAAGCTTAAATGTGGTCCCTTCTGTTAACGGACAAAGGCAGACAATGAGAAAATCGTCGAATGAGTAAGAAGGTGTAGATTAGTCAAGAGAAGTTCCGAAATGTTAATCGGCGTGGTAGAGAATGTTGTTGCTCTCTGGAGAGTATCTAATTGCTGATGATTAAACTCTTAAGCAAGTAGCCTAATTTAAATTACACGGAAAATGTTCTGCAATTTTATTTGTGCAGGTACAAGCCGCACTTTTCCGATTCGCCAGAGCTTTTGTTTTTTCATACAGTTCGAAGGTTCCTGCGTATTATAACAGATAGCTGTGTAAAACGACTATGTAACTTATTTTTGGTTGCAGTTTGATGAATTTATTTCAACAAAAACTGAGACACTTGCATTTGAGGGTCTGTAACTCAAGTTGTTTACTTATTAAATTGTTTAAGATGTACTTGCGTATTTGGGAACGTAAATTGCTGAGTTTACTCATGTCATTACGTCGCCCGATTGATAGGGATAAAACAAAAGTTTATATTTTGCACCTCGTAGCTTTTAGCGTGGCATGATAATTACCATTATTTTCGTGATTTCAGGCTTCCGCCTCGAAACAGATTAGGACTGCGCTCTTCTGGGTTATTAATTAGCAAATAATGGGGGCCGATGGTTGTCCCGAAACGTCGGTAAGAAATTACCACTAGCTGCGTAATGACCCAGAAGAGCGCAGTTCTCACCATTACTTTCTTTTCAGTTTCATTTTGCTTCTTTTTATCCCTCCCCAATAAGAGTGCTCGATCAGATTCTGTGCTGCATATAGCTTTTGCCGAACTCTGTATTCCAGATTTTTATACGCCGATACCATTTGCTTGGCTTTGTATTGTTTATGCTGCAGACCCCCTTTAGATTTCCAGTAGACATTCTTCCCGAGCCAAATGGAAGCCAACAGAATAAATATTGTCAAGTGTATAGACAGTAAAACAGGTAATGTTCTTACATTGCCTACTGTAGGTTAGCTGTCAGCACGGAAACAAAATACCGGCAGACGTCACGTTTTTGTGCTGTGATTACATAGCGAATTTCATATTACACAAGATGAAAATTTGTAATTGTCCGTACCAGTAGCTTTTTAAAACTGTTTTGCAATTAGGTGATCACTCGCCTGATGCGGGGAAGAGTGAAAAATGCGCATAATTTTGTCGTGAAAGACCAAACCAGGGTATCGCCTAAAGATTGGAGGTGTTGGTCTATAATAAGACATCATATGTTCCACCCTTACAGTGACGGTCGGACAGTAATTAGGGTGTACAACCTAGAAGTCGTGGTTTGATTCCCGGCAGGGGTAATAGGGTTTTCTTCAAAGAGCCTAGGCCAGATATGGGGCCCACTCAGCCTCCAAACCGGTGGGGCCGGCGGTAAAGCGTCCGGGGCATAAAGCTGACCACTCATATCCGCCTATTGCCGAGGTTCATAATGCGATGAACCGTACAGGCGTGTCTCTGGCATGTACAGGGACATTATCTTTATCTTACTGTAACGGTGCAGTTTAATAGGGAAGACATGGTAAAAGACAGCCAACGGCAATGAAAGTTTCCCCGAAATTGCGTTTCTGTTAGGCAGAGATTCGTAGAAGCAATTGTCCTTTGCGGTGCAGTACAGCGGTGCTCCGTACGACATACAAGCAAAACATGACGAAATGCCTGTAAGGTATCTTCAGTGCATCATTTTTGGTACTTTCTAAGAAATGTCAATGAAGCAATGCGTGTACGTCTCTAATCTCTGTGAAGATGCACCTTCCTTATGTTCTCATATAAAGCAAATTGTTTAGGAACATCTGCCTCTCTAAGAACGTTACGCTAATGTATTGGTATTTGTGTAGACAGCTTGCCGTCGACACAGTAAGTAGTGATTCACAGAAAGTGGTTCAATTCCTGTCCGTTAATGTATGTGATTCTTCGCCAAAATATTTTCGGTGTTTGCTGCACGTAATAAAACAACCTCGAACCAAACTGATGCAGACAAAATTGCACGTGCACAGTTGAATGTCGCGTCTTGGTAACTGGGGGGGATTGTCACTTCCCTCCGCAACTCTGCCGTGCGTCTGGGCGGTCGAATGAATGGGCCGAGTCAGATTAAAGAGCAAGCAGTAAGTGGCAACCGATAGTTGTCAGCTAAAATAGCAACCGTATGCTGTATAAGCATGTGTGAGATCTGTAGATACAGTATGTTACGAGTATGTATAAACTGTGCACGTTTCTCATTCACCACTTACTCACTGATTCCTTAGAGCAGAGTTCTCATTCAGAATACGTGTAAAATGGTCGCTTAGCAAGTCAAGAACTAAGCCTACTGTGTTTATGGTACGCGAATGTCGAGTGTCGTGTTCACAGGGAGTCCGTCACTGGTCCCTGTGTGTGCCTCACAAAACTTCACAAAACAAGAATAATTATACAATTGCATGGACAGTCACCCAGGACATATAATCTAATTGTATCTGCCAAACAGGCTAATAATACGAGTAAACAAAGAGAAACGTTTGAGCCATTGTTTGGACAGAACTGCCGTTATCCAAAGAACGCTGCGTTAGAGTAGTTGTATTCGGGCTTGGTATTTAGGTTAGAAGTTCGGAAGACAGCTATTTTGACTGATGTTTATCTTGGTTTTCCTTAGTATCTCCAGGCAAATTCCAGGTTACTGTCCACCAATATGTAGGACAACGGCATCCTTTAAACGAGTAATATTTCGTCTGACAAAGCAAGGTTATAATACCAAGAAAGTAAGGGCAAGTTCAAGCGTCTTTGCCGAGTCTTGCGCGGAAGGCGTGGATAGAGCTAGGAGTGTGTGTGTGTGTGTGTGTGTGTGTGTGTGTGTGTGTGTGTGTGCATTACCTAATAGTGAGTTTGGTCGTGCCAATTCTTGTAGCCAGTACCTGTTTTTTGTCGGGTTAACAATTGATCTGTCCACACTCCGAAGACGGAGGACCAGAAGAGGAGTATTTGCTGCTTCTCTGACATGGCAACAGTGTGATATGCAATGAACATCATCAGTGGCGTAGCTAGGTGTTTTGGTGCCCGGGGCGAGTAATCACAATGGCCGCCTCTAACAAATTATAAACTCAAAAAAATTATTTAATTTCCTTATATTCGGCTGAGTAATTTACAGTTTGTTGAGCGCAGAAATAGATTTTTTTTTTAATATTCATTTTGTCTACCCCCTCCTCCCGCACCTACGCCCCTGAATATCACAGGTCGCTGTTGTCGTTTTCCATACAGATAAGAGTAGAAATACATATCATGTTATGGTGTTTATCGTTATCAGAATAACGCAAAATCGCGGTGTGACCGCGTGGAAATACGATAACGATTCGAGAGAAAACTATGGAGATGGGTACGAGAAAACGGAAATTTGTTACTGCGTCGCGACGCACTTGTTTGGTAACAACCCTGGTACTAACGGCATCAATTAACGAGCCTTACTACTCGATTACATTGGTGTTACATATTCATGCAGGTCAGATAACACTAGGACACGTGAACCGAGGAATTTGTGAAGAGAAGGCCCGTGTCACACATATTACATGCGTTACGTATGTTATATCCACTCTACCCCGAGCATGAAACAGTAAACACAGAAATAGCGTCTCTCAGATCACACTGATTGGGTATACATCGCTGTTATGTTGGTCTTGCTCGTTTTCCTCATGAAATTCAAAACAGAATTGCCCTGCACAGTGTTACTGACTCAACATGCATAATACTGATGTCACATTAGCAGAAACTGTTGCCTCAGTGATTTAATAAAATTAATAAAGTTAAAATTTCCATGAATAAGGCACTGATGCGTAATGGTAAAAATGGTAATACTACTACTACTAATAATAATAGTATTAATTCTATCATTAATATTTTTGAACAATGAAAAACTTGGCGATCGGAAACCGATTTTAATCACCGATATCACAGAAGCTGAAACTGCTCGATGTAGTTTATCTCAGTATTTAACCAACTTGATGCACAAAATTTGTTTCACAATAAGTTTTAGTTCATGCTTCTACGTGTTTCGAGCACATGTGCTCATCATCAGGAGGTCAAGATTGCATTACACAGCCTCTGGTATCATCACACCTATAGGTGTGCATCAAGTTGGTTAAATACTGAGATAAATATACTGCGATGCACGGTCAACAAAACGTAAAAAAATGTTCGATGTAGGTACACGGCGAACAGAGTTGAGTTCATATTGTCGTATTTTTTAAAATTAAAATTCGTTTGAACATTTTTCAATCATTTACGTCTGACCCCTTTTCCAGTGCACATGTCTTTGTGTATGTTACTGACCAAAAACTGTTTTCCACACGCCTGCTACATGTGTGACAAATCTAAGTCACTTCCTTTCATTGCCCTCAAACGCGTATTGCTTGAGAACTGACGTAGTTCTTTCTCTGTTCTCCGGTTACCCCATCTAACTTAGTCCAGAGCGTGTTGTAATACGCACAGACTTTCATATTGCCCTTGTAGTGACGTACGAAGCTTCACGTGCGGATAAACAGCGGGTAAAAGGTAAATGCATGAGTCAGGACATGAAATATCTGAACCATTCTTAAAGTTATTCTGTTCTCGAATCTGCTATTAATATAATTTTATGAGTTTTATGTACAAAGTACCCACAGTGCTTGCCGGGGAGGTAATAACGTATGTCTGTCCGCCTTTCTGTATCATATCATAAGGTAGCAAACAGATTTGTATTAAATTTTAATTTTGCTTCTTGGGTCAAAATAGATTCTGCGTTATATTGAGATTTATGATGGTACGAAAAACAGGTAAGCGTACACGGTACAACGTACAGCCCCGCATCCCGTTAGGATCTAAAACATTTGTTTATGAAGCATTGAATATTTGTGAGCTGCTGTCTGTTTCTCTGTCTGTGTCTATCAGTATCTGTCCATCTGTCTGTTTGTCTGTGTACCAAACCATCCATATCTATATCTTTATACGTATTTGTCTCTCTTCTGTCTTTCTTTCTCTCCGTGTGTGTGTGTGTTTGTGTGTGTCTGTGTATGTAGGTTTCGTTGTTTTGTGAATATTAGTAGTATTTTTTTTATGAAGATATCTGTTAATAATGCCGAAATCGGAGTTCCGCGGTCACCCCATTATTTCTGTTCCAGTATTCGTATTATGGTAAAATAAATTGTGGTTAATTACTATCTGTGTAAACTCAGGAATCTCCCATATTTTTATTAATTATTGTTGACTTTGTTTTTTATGTTATGTTTAGTGTTTTGCGAATTGGGATTTTAAGTTTTATGGAAAGATCTAGGTAGTTTATGGTATTGTTTTCTTTCCATTGACAGAAACACCAACAGTGTAGACATAAGAATATATAGAAAACCTACACATACTGATGCTACCATACAGTTTTCTTCCAATCACCCACTGGAACACAAACTTGCATCATTCAATTTCTATACAAACAGAATTTTGACACTACCAATCACAAAACAAGCTAAACAACAAGAATGGAAGATCATACTTGCAGTAGCCCAAAATAACAGATTTCCATTACAAATCATTCACAACCTGAAGAAGAAACTGATGGACAAAAAACAAAAACTCCCAACCACAACAACCAAAAAATGGTAACATTCTCAAATTACAGTCCACTAATATGTAAAATGATTAATCTCTTCAAACCCTAATTTAAATATAGCCCTACGTGCCACAAACACTATACATCAACAACTCGCTGATAAAATAGTTAAGACCAGCACAAATTCCAGCGGGATAAATGAACTCAAGTGTAACACTTGCAACAATTCATATGTAGGACAATCGGGAAGCTCAATAGCAACAAAGCACAAAGAACACACGATACATAAGAAGTAATAACCCGATTTCAGCATATGCATTACACATACTAAACAGTAGACACGAATACAGCATTGCAGAGGAAACCCTGGAATTATTGAAACCGTGCAATAAGAGAACAAAAATGAATTGTTTGGAAGCTCTATATGCAAGCCTTTCACCAATGTAACGTATTGATCGAAGAACAGAAGGTCAGTGACATAAATCACCTATACGAACTAGCCCAACACGTCACAACCGGTTACGCATTCCCTGACTCAGTGTACTTCCGAACAGTGCAGCATACACACAACAAGTAGGGTAAGTCCAACCATTTTTGATACGATTTATTTGATTTTGAAAATCCTATTAATACAATACTTGATACACTGTTATTCATTACAGACATACTAATATATGCAGCCACATCACCACCGAATTAGTCACACACCGATGTACCATAATTAACTATTTTAACAAAATGTAACTTTAGCAAGCACGGATACTGAGCTCCCTTAAGATGGTGTAATTACTCCGAAACATGTCGGAGCTATTTTAATGTAAATTTTAATATTGTTTTTAAGACAATTACTTGTGCATTCGTCGGTGAATATATAACTCTGATGATATCAAGATGCACGGTACGAATGTGAACATATTATTTGGAGAGTTTACTGAAATATGTTGACATATTCCAGTTTCTGTCAAATTGGCGCCAAAATAATAATAGACTTTTACATAAATACCTATGTGCATTTCTTTGCGTACTTCGAGAGTAAATCGCTGAATTTTCGCCGGTGCTAAAACTATTCATACGAGAGTTGTGGAAGAAGTGGAGTTCGTATTTTGTGCCCAGTGTGCACTTCTTCAGAAGACTTAACGTGTTTTGAGGTAACTAAACATGCGTGTACTGCGGCGAACGTACATACTTTGCGCTATGTGTGTATTTCTTAACTTCCTTCGTTATAGTTTATTTTTAACGAATTATAACGAATATGTATACGCGGTAGCTTATCCTCATTAGTTTGTAACTGCATTAAGTGAACGTCGGAGTCAGAAAAAAAAAAACAAGCGTTTATCTCGTCATCCATGCAAGATTGATATATCGGCTTTAATTCTTTTACGATAACCGTGAAATAACCATGTTTTGTTTCCGGATTTGCATACAGCAATAATGCCTTTTTTTTTTCAATCGGCTATTTGCGTCTCAAGTACACAGAAGCCCATTGACCATAGATTCAGTTAATGCCTTCAATATATTGGATTTTTGTTTCATGATGTCCTATTTAATTCCTGCTTCATCTGCTGTCAGCTGGAGATTAATGTAGTTTCTCTTCTGTTTAAGTGCTGTAACTTTTCTTGTCATTATGGTCGAGTAACCTTTACATCGCTACTCATTTGTATGCTTCCTAATCCGCTAGAATGCTCTCTGCATTTAGTGTTGTTTTAAAGCCATTGCCCTGTAATTATGGTGTCTCCTAGGATGCTTAAATTAAACATCACATTATGGGTATTAACCTTCCCTGTAATTAGGTGACGTCCTTTAGGTCTTGGTTTTAAAGTGACTGCGCGACTTCAAGTTAGATTCTCGCGGAATTAACAGCAAAAGAACGAACGTTTAAAACGGTTTAAATGTGTGGGATTGAGCGGTAATTGTGTGTGCAACCTTCTGTCACTCAACTAATGTCTGCATTTTCCCGCGCATAGTGTGTTTATGTTTCAGTATGATCCGCACAGTAGACACCAACTATTTCCCTGCACAGTATTAACAGATTGTTATTTGTAATGGACATGCAGTGTACTCTCAGTGAGGTACGAACCGAAGTTTTGTGTGTAAATTATACGAACGCTAGTGTTCATAGGGATGACAATTCTTATCTCAAATTCAAGATTTATTTTCAGGCTACTGCAAGTGGGCGACCAGTGTGACAGATGGTCACTTATACACCAGGATTACATTTACTTCATTGCTTGTAATTAGATTTAATGTCGTAGATGTGTGATGTATATTTGTGGTCACAAGGTTTAGGAATTTATGTCCATGTACTCGTGTCCGGTAGTAGTGCCATGAGAAACAGTATATAAAACCATCGTCGTATGTATTATGTTTGTGTTGTTTTGTGCGCGTTTTGCTCCTGTGTGAAGTGACTAGACTTTGTGATACTGTCGCTACTTCTTGGCATTGAAGACGGGTATGTCGCTTGAACACAGTATAAACAGTAGTCTGAGTTGTCATAATAATATTAGGAGTACTACAGTGAACTTTTTCATGTTTTATTTGTTTTGTGCTTTCTCAGTCTTATTTTGAAATAGCCCCATTCCTCGTTTTCTGTGTTTGTGCATAGAACAAGAAACCCGAACAGCACGGCATTTCATTATCCCATGCAACCATTGTCTCTGTTTTTACATTCTCTTCTCATTGCTGTGGATGAAGAGGAATGCGATTTTGTCGTCGTAGATAAACAAGTTATGGTTGCTTACGAATAAGAGTAAAAGAATAAGAACCTCTGTGTGGAAATAAATTGGAACATCCGAGCCGAATAAAACATTTGAATTGCAAATGGAAATAAGACATAGACATTGGTGGAGAAAGCGAATATTTAGCAAAGCAGGACGCTGAGAAAGAAAGGTTGAATTTCAAGTGTGGGAAGTGCAGTAAGGGAAGAATACTGTAATTTTCGGAATGGGTAGAGCTAGGTTGGGTCGGGACTTAATCACGTTTGTTTTTAACATTTCTGTTGCCCCGCAAAGTCCGCTGTTTGTTAACAGGATAACAATGTCGAGCTGTGAGTGAGTGAGTAAGTACGTGTGTGCGTGAATTAAGTTGAATGTTTGCGAGAGAGTGAGTGTGGGTAGGTCTGTGTGTTGTGAACTGTAAAGTGGTCAGAGGAATTGAATCTACTGTTTTGTATTAAAACAAATCGGAATTATCGAAAACTCTGTATGTGTGTGTGCATTATGCATGTAGTATAGGGCTAACGTTCGTAGATTTCGGTATGCACATAATGAAACGCTGTACTTATAGCTGATAACTTTATTGGTTAGAAACGAAAAATGCAAGCCGTAATCTTATGTAATTAAATTCCAAAAGGGACGAGGGGCATTCCATAGGACTGCAGACCAAACATGACTGAAGTGTTTTATTTTAACTTTGGTTTTAACCTTCATTATACATATATGACTAATGTGTATTTCGCCAAGCGTTTCAAATTTTATTTGCTCTGTATATGTTTGCGATTGTCTGTACATTTAATGAAGCGGACAGGAAACAGTACTTTATGGCTTCTATCAAAGCAGATATTTCAACGGCCAGACATTAGCAGTCAGCCCTAGACAGGAGGTAGTATTACAATTTATTTCGAAGAAAGGGGCGAAGAGGACGTGGACTGGATTCATGCGGCTCTGGATAAGGACAAATGGCGTCCTATTGTGAACACAGTAATGAATCTTGGGGTCCTTAAAAGTCAGGGAATATCTTGGCTAGCCAAAGAACCGTTAGCTTCTCAAGAAGGACTTAATTCTGTAGACTTAGTTTCTCAGTTAATTACTGAGTTTCTTTATTTTTAGTAAACGTGATGTCATCTCAACAATTTTGAACTTATTTTTTCGCAATAAATTTCATTCACACATGGGATATTGCTGTGGAAATGACTTGCAGCAGGTGGTAGCGCAGAAGGATATTAACTTTCGAGAGTGCCACGCATAAACCGTGACTACAATGAAACAGTTCTTTGATTCAAGAGTAGAGTATTCCTACAGTATTCTCAGTAGTAAGGTAGTATTGTATTACATGATGTGTGCGGTACGTGCTTAAGTAAAAGGCTCTTTGTTTTTGCTGGTATGTGTTTGATTGTTGACATGTCAGGCACAAACCCCCTCCAAATGTTCCTTAATATTCGACCGGCTAAGTAAAGTTCATTGGAAAATTTAAGTTAGTCCTGTCGTCCAGCCAGAAGCCAGCCACTGTTCTGACTATATAACCATATGGACCATGTGCTTAGTTCAGAATAAAGCTAATGCAGGCCTATAATTTCGTAGACTCAGTTTCGTCCTCGTATATGAACCAAAATCGGCGAATATTTCTTCCTAACGTTTTGCATGCTTTTATAGGGTATGGGCACTTTAGGCTACGCACTTAGACCACGCCGAATGCGTGCTGAAGGGACCAGTGATTTGGGATGTTGGTTGTTGAAATTTCTTTTGTTTGTTTGTTTGTTTGTCTCACTACAGGCGGGATGTTGCCTCGTGCCTTCTGTTTTCCAGGTTTGTGATCCTCGTTTGTAAATATTTGTTAGGATGCGAGGTTTGAACTTCTTACAGCGGCGATGTTAAAGGTTTAGTCTTCTTCATGTTACATTGTGTCTTCGGATGCGACATGCGACACGTAACATTCTGGAGAACTTGAATATGCGTTTGGTATGGCACCTTGTACGAGGATCGGTCGATTGCGAGGCCACTACCTGCACAGCGCAATGTGGATACGTAGAATAGGTGTACAGAAATCGACTCGCAAAGTGACATTCAACCATGACTGTAACAAATGGATACGACGCTCTTTTCATAAAGAAAGAATACTCACAATAAATCTCAAACTTTTCACTTAGTTTGGAAGGATACGAGCCGATCAGATTGGCCAAGTGGTCCAAGATATGTATCATCTTCGACGACTCGAACAATGGGAAGGATCATTTGATTACGGTAACATCGTATGTACCCTTCAAATCTGTTTGGCCTTCTTTAAAATAGGGGGGTAGAACAAAAGTATGGTCTTGTCTCTTCCCATGCCACAAGAAGCAACCTAATGAGCAACATATGTGATAGCTGGAGGAGAATCGAGTGCTGAAGTAATGCATTTTTTACGAAGTCTTTCCGTCTCCAGCATGTTACGTTCAATCAAGATAAGAATCCAAGCACTTCTCCTGTGCAACGTTCGAGGGATGCACAGGGGACACGAGATATAAGGGAAGCTGGAAAGTAGGGTTGGTTCTGTCGGGGATACTGCGTGAATCGTTCTCATGTTGGGATAAAATGTTGACAGTCGTATAACACTGCCTTTAAAAACCGATGTTTTCAATTTTGCGTTTTTTAAATTATATTTTTGTAGTGTTAAGCCAACTGAACGCAGTAGTATGGATTTGCCTTTGATGATCTGTTGCACAGTTTATCTTTCTCTTCAGTACAGTTCATGTTTTAAATATAATTTACTCTTAAACTTCGTGAGTATGTAGTAAATCTAAGTGTATATTACTGTTTTACGGCGGGTTTAATTTCATGTTCGTTCTTTTCATAAAATGAACACGTAAAGGAGAATTTGTGGGAACATATTCATCATATAAGCTTAAAAATGCCAAATAAATCTATTTCACATTTGGGGATGTACACCAAAAATTGTCCGCCGAATTTAATTTCCATCAGCATCAGTGTGCCCTAGCTCTTATCCACACCAGCCTTCCCGGATTGCTCAGTGTAACTCACAAAACTGCACGACGTATGTTTCTTTCTAATTATAAAATAAAAACCACCTGATACACATAAATGGGCGTGAAACCATTGTACCTGGATGATTTTTGTTTTGTCACTGTTGTAAATGAAGTATGATGTAATCCTGAACCGGTTGAAGGTGAAGCTCCTTCAACTTTTGTTTGAACCAGTTGTCTTGCGAATCAGTTGTACTGCTATTCATTTTAATGTTTATGTTGTTGTTTACATCCGTCAACAGTACTGTTTATGATACAAAGCCATGGAGTTGCTTGCTTCTAATTGCTTCCGCCAGCAGGAGATTTGTCCCTACATTTAACCCTTCGAAGACTAAGCGTTTGTGTTTTAAGGTTCCTCTGGTTCAACCATTTGTCCGTACGGTACGAGCAGCATGCAGATGAAGAAGAGTATGGAACCTTGGAAGAATGATACTATAAAGGGAAAACTACAGCACTCGGTGGAGAAACCTGCCTCACTGCCAGTTTTCCCACCATAAATCTCACATTAACGGGCCCGGAATCGAACCCAGGCTTTCGCGGTGTGAGGCCGTCAACTAACTGCATGAGCCATGACCTGACCTCTAAATATTAATTGAAGGTACTTTTCTATCCAATGTTCCCAGATTTTCGAAAGAGCACTGGTTTTTGGAATGTTTCCAGACTTCGACCCTTTGTCCTTCTGGTGAGCGGAACGTGTCGTTGAAGATGAGACAGGAGCATACAGACCTCAAATCTCACATGGACTAACTTTGGCTCGAACTCTGGCCTACGTGGTGGGAGGTCGGAGGCTAACTGCCTCAGCCATGGCACGGTCATTGAGTAGGGTTCACGTGAACTGTATTTAAAGTCGTGTAGTAAACACACTACGTCTCGATTGTAAAAGCCAATCAGTTAATGTTGTACAGAGAAGTAATTGCTGTTTTTCTGATAACAATACGAAGCACAGAAATACACTCTGTGGGCAGAACGTGGAATATCTTAATGTTAAACTTGGTGGTACGCAAAACAACCATTAGGTTTTAGACCATTAAGATATTCGCACTGACTGAGAACCTGATTGAAAAATACATTACTAAAACTGGTAGATGAATTCTGAAAATCAGTACCCTGCAGTGGGGTGATATTAATATGGGCGAGTGTCACTGGTCCCTAAGAAGCTTTTGAGCGTAGGCTGTTACTGAATCTTTAACGTCCTACCGTGCATATTGAACTGTTACGTAAATAATTAAAGAAAATCTGCCAGTTGTATTTGAAGGATATATATTTTGTATTAGTTTGGAATAAGGTCCAACTGAGTGATACGAATATTTGTGTAAAAAAGATGGCTGATGTATATCAACTTTCCTGCACTTTTTAAGGCGTAGTGAATATGTGTTAGGCTACACGTTTTCCAGGTTTGGTTGCTTGCTGAAGAGTATCAGGGATGACAAGAGCTGTTTCAGCTTTTTTATTTCAACACACTGAGATAATAAGCGACGTAGTGACAAGCAGTCTGTCGACTGACATATGTGGATCTGCAGTAATTGGGTTTGTTTTCATTCTCGCGTTTTCCTTCCAATGTCATATTAAGCCAGTGTTTCTGAGCTGTTGACTAGCCCAGCGCAACCGGTCCGCAAATTTTGGTTATTGTTGTAGTCTAGCATGTAGTATCTGGTCATAATTGGAACGAGACAGGTAATGTACGTATAAGAGTAGCATTGAGACTCGTTCGCCTGACCACTTTTACCGTTGAAAAGGAATAAATATTACATGTTCTGAGTGTGTGACTCTAGCCTTACTTATCCAGCATACAATGCTCATGCACCGTGCTATGTTGTCATCTGTGGCTTGTCTGGCTCTAACATATTTTTCCGCATTATCTCATAAACGGTACGATTTTCGGGGGGGGGGGGGGGGGGGTGTAAAAAAAAAAATTTTTTTTTTGTTTTTTTCTAAAAATTTTTATAAAACATTTTTTTTTTTTAAAAAAAAAAAAAAATTAAATAATAAATAATTGTGGTTTTATTATATTAATCATTACATGAACGTCTATTTTGACCGGCAGAAAAGACTTAAAGAAACAAGGAGGTTATAGAAGAATATATAAAAAAGTTCAAAATACTCTATTTGATTTTTTTATTTTTTTTATTTTTTTAAAGAAGGTAGTGGAAATCAAAGGAAGAAAAGAATTTACTTCTTCTTGGGTCCGATGTAGACATCAGCGCAAGAGGTGTAGTATTCGTTCTTGTT
>Ga0131853_10009332_pt1 | contig 17951 bp, 19 predicted proteins | sample TergutLab28metaG_FD_92764 | JGI IMG/M metagenome (GOLD analysis project Ga0131853, IMG submission 92764) | Labiotermes labralis P1 segment gut microbial communities from Petit-Saut dam, French Guiana - Lab288 P1 (version 2) (version 2) | ecosystem: Host-associated > Arthropoda: Insects >... | reverse complement strand
ATTTTTGCTCGGCTTCGTCTGTCATGTGGGTGTAGATTGCCTTTGTCATTCTCGACCCTTTTGCGTGTCCGCACCATGACTGGGTAATTATCTCGTCCACCCCTTTTTCGTGACATCTTGTGATAAACGTGTGTCGCAACTCGTGAATTGTTATGCGTGGAATGTCATTGTCTTTGCAAAGTTTTGTAAGCCGTTTGGACAAGTTATGTGAACGATAATTTTTGTAAATTCTTTCGTGTGGGTCTTTGTCCTTGTGTTTGAGTAGCAACTCTCTTGTCAATTTGAACATTGGCATTGTTCTCAAACTGTCACGGTTTTTAACTTGCAAATCGTCTGGGTGGGCTTCGTCATAACTTTCATCAACTCGCAACGTGTTTTTGGCAAAGCACAAATCGTTGGGTCGCAGGGCTAACATTTCGCCTTTACGGACACCCTGCAAAACACAAATCAAAAGTGGCTCGTATTTTTCAAGGTCTGCAAGGCAAGCGGTTACAAAGGTTTTCTCTTGGCTCTCGGTCAATGCTCTCTTTTCATGTTTCGCAACTCGCTTTGGAATTTGAAAGTTGCTTGTTGGGTTTACGTCAATAAGTCGATTATTGAACGCAACCAAGAACATTTGTTGTGCCAAGTTGCAAACTGGAATTTTCATGCCCTGTGCGGTTGTCCTATCGTTGATAATTTTCGTCAACATTAAACTTGTTATCTCGCCAATAGGTGTTTCATGCAAGGTGTGGAAATTCTTGAATGACCTTATAAAGCCGTCAATCGTTGCTTGTCGCACTCTACCTACTTTATAGGTGTTCAGCCACTCGTCAAACCACTCTTTCAATGTGTAGGTGGTAACAGTCGGCTTGCTTTCGGTCTTTACTGGCTCTAACTCACTTTGTACAAATTGCGGTGTAGTTAGTTTTCCAAGTAATTGCAACAATTTTTCTTGCTCTACCTTGTCGGCAATAACCTTTAATTTCTCGTAGGTTTCTGCCTTTGTCCTGCCGTAAATTGATAGGTACTTGCCATTATGCCTAATGCGTACAAACCAATTTCCCCGTTGGTGCTTTGTGATTGTTTTGTTTTTGTAAGTCATTATATACTTTCAAAACCGAAAATCACTTGTTGTTTTTGTTTGTTTCACACCCTCCTTTCATACAGATTTTCACACTACATTATACCATTTTTACAGGGTGCAGGCAAGGGCAACTTTTTCAATTTCGACATTGTTCTTACTTGCATAAATTGGCGAAAACTGATACCATACACACATGGATACCGAAAAAATCGACAAGCCCAAAAGAGAACGCCCACGTTTTTGGCGGTATGGCTTTACGATTGCCAACCCATTTATCACGGACAGGGTAAAGGTTATAAACATAGACGAGTTGACCGAAGAACAAGAGCAAATGCCACAAATTGAATATGACTACACATATTTAGAGTCAATTCCCAACTGGGACAACTACATAGAATATAGGTGGGTCGAGTTTTCCAAAAACAAAGTGTGGAACGATTATTCGACGTCATACCAAGCCATAGCCAAGCGGTGCTTTTTCAAAGATTATGAGAGTGCAAAAGAGTTTTTCAAACTGATTGATTACATAGATTATGTATGTTTCAAGTATGAACAGGGCGAGGAAACAGGACACCTGCACTTGCAAGGGTTTATGCGACTAAAAAGCCAAATGGATATGTCAACGGCAAATAAGTGTTTCCCAACCATGAACCTTGATGACGTTAGCAAGAAAACAAACACCTACTGCCGTGAATACTGCATGAAAGACCACACCGCCGTTGAGGGTTATGAATTTTTTGAACACGGAAATTTCAAGCATGAAAAACAACGCACGGACTGGGTGGAAATAAAAGAGGACATAAAAAATAAATTGCCGTTTGACCTTATGTTTGAAAAATACCCACACTTAATGATACACAACCACAAAAGAATAGACGAGATTCAACAACGGCTCTTGAAAGAACAATACAAAAATGTTGAACGTGAAATACACTTGATTTATATTTGGGGTAATGAGGGAACTGGTAAATCAACATACCGAACTCGTGTGCTTGGACTACTGCCCATGAACATTCACATTATCGGTGCTGACGATTATGATAAAAGCGGAAAATATGACGATTACGAAAACCAAGAATATATCCAATTTGACGAATTTGACAGCCACCTACCAATTACAACCATGAATGACTTGTGTGACGGACAACCACGAACATTAAAGGCACGATACGCAAACAAAGTTGCCATGTATACAACCGTTATTATCACGTCAAATTATCCACTTGACCACCAATGGAAAGATGACCGATTAAACAAGGGCAAAGAGCCATCGTTCAAAGGTTTCAAACGCAGGGTCAAGGAAATTATTTATGTGCCAAAGCAAAATCATTATGAGTGGCAACACGGAAGACCAAGTGACGAGGTTATCGCAAAATTAACCGAACGTGGCGATTATTTCAAACTGCTACCGCAGGAAATAACCCAAACCACGTTTGACGAAAGTGAGGTGTTTTAATGGACAAAATGAAATTGATAATTTTGAAAGATGATAGGTATAGGAAAGTCAAAGACGGCTCTATGACCGTATGGCTAACCTTGAATGACGATTTTGCAAAGTCAATAGAGATTGGCGAAGTCCTGCAAGTGCTTAACGACAACACAAACGACACTTGTTATATTCGTTGCGTTGGTTTTCACGTCTATTCAACTTTCGAGGAACTCTACAATAAAGTTGATAAAAACACACTTGGTTATAATGAAACGGACAAACAAAACATCGCCAAAATCAAAGACCAAATGTTTTGTCAATGTTCGCCTGAACTCGAAAAAAAACATGGTGTGCGTGGGATAATTTTTGAATACAACCCTGAATACAAAACTATTGCAGAAATGACCGAAGAGGAAGGGCAAGCGTTCGTCAAACAAGTTTTTTCCACCCTTAAAAAAGAACAGAACAAACTTTTCAAAGCCATGCAAAATGCAGACATAACCGCAGAAGGGCTGACTGGCTTAATCAAGGTAAGTCCTGCGTTCTATTTTGCAAGCACAGACGAAGCAAACAACGACAACCTAAAAAGCGAATTGAATTTTACAATATCTCGCTTGCAAGATTTGCTCGACACAATTCAACATTGGGAAAAAGTATTAGATTTCCCAACGTCGAAGAAATTTTGACCCAACCAAAAAAACAGGCTTGTGTGCTTGCTTTGCGTTTCCCTCTCGCCGTAAATTAAACCGCACAAGCAAAACCACTTGTCAAGGTCGCTTGCGTTCAGTTTAACCTTGACAAGTGGTTTTGCTTGTGCCACAAAAGAAAGGCGAGAGGGAACGACAAAGCAACACAGGCACAGAACACCGCAAATGCACAAGAGAAACTATGCCCACGAATCCAACCGTTTCCCTTGAGCCACCGTCGGTAGACACAAAATCACCTTTCTAAAACAGGCTCACCAATGCTAGGCGTTTCCATGATTGGTTTATACGGCTTAAATTTCCAGCGACTAAGTGTAAATATTTCTTCAGCCTTGCTAACTAAATCTTCAACAATTCCAGCAAACTGCCTTTTTTCACGAATCCCGCCAAAGCCTTTTTCTATTGTTCGTGAATTATTGTCATCATCGGCTAACATGCCAATTTGCGACTCACATAGGTCAAGAACTTTGAAACCTTTTTTCTGTATTTTGTTTTGAATAGCCAAAAATGCATTATGTTTCTTTTCGTCCGACCAAGGCAAGTCTTTTAGCATGGTCAATTTGCGTTGAACTTCAAATACCAAGTTTTCTATTTGTTCTCTATATAAAGGCTGAACCCATGTGTCGGAATCAGGGATTTCGTAATTTACTCTCCTTCCAATCTTTGCTACAAAGTTTCCAATAGAAAAGCAGGAAGTATAACAACCTGCGTCAAGATACTTAACGCCTTTATCCCTTAGTGAGCCATTTGAAGTTTTTTCGTTCTGATTAGTGTCAGCAACTTTCTGCAAGAATTTATATGCATTTTCTATGTGGCTTGGGTTTTTTCCTAATTCATACAAAAGGCTTTGATGACCAGACCTTGTAATTTCGGCAGGTAAAATTTCCTGAATTTCACCCATCATTCTTTCTGTTTCTATATCAAATTCCACGTAATCAGTATACCCAATTTTTTTGCGACTGTCTATTTATAAGGTGTGAAATCAAATACCAAAGCACAAAAAATATTGCTCAAAATTTTCAAATAGTGTAAACTATCTTTATGGAAAGAAAATCTTGGTTTCAAAATTTGTCAAGCAACAATGGTGACAAATTGTTTAATGTATTGTATGGCAATGACGAACTTTTACAGTCAGGTAAAGAATACATGATAAGTGAAAGAGGCTTGGCAGGTTCTAACAAGGATGCACAACTTTTTCAGGCACGTATAACCGCAATTCAGGAAATACAAGAAAAGTTAAAAACTCGCACCGAACCAGTGTCAGGCTTGCCCCAAGCATATAAAAATTTGGGACTTGAAACACAACTCATTTTACATAGAAATATATCTTATCCAATAGACCCAAAATTGTTTATGATTGAACTCGCATATTTAGAGCAACACTTAAAAAGTGGGCAACTGTGGCATGAACACCTAGGCGATAAAACGCAATTAGGCGAGGACGTAATAGAACTTTTGAGTTCTGATATTGACTACTTACACAAATTAGGGTTGTTCAACGTTTTTGAAACATTAGGGCATATAGAAAATTATGACTATACACAGACTGCTACAATTCTTAAAAAGAATGCAATAATGATTGATTTTGCAAGATTGAAAAAAGCATTGGAATTGGGTGTTATAACCAAGGAACAATATGACGAAAATGTTGCAGAGCGACAAAGCGAAATGCAAGAGGATAACTGGGTCACGGAAGCCGAAAACTTAAAGCATGGTGGTCTTGGTGAAAGTTTGCTGAATAGATACGTTGGTGCGATAAAAGATTACTTTCCAATTTCTGCCGATTTAACAGGGAAAGCAGGCATACACTATGAGAACAAAAAAACATATATGTTTGGAACTCTACGTAGAGCAATAGACCGTGACGAAAGTTCGCCAGATTACAAAAACAATAAATACATTGTTGATTATAGAAAACTTATTGATACTGAAAGTGAATGGACATCTCAAACAAACAATAAAAAAGATGATATGTCACAAGTTTAACTATTCCAACTTTTTTTCATGTAAAAAAAATCGGTGTATGCGTTGGCGGATATGTGCGGTTTAGCACGTCCGCCAACGTGCCGAAAAACAATATAGGGTATTCGTCTTTTGCCTTGTAAATGGCGAGGTGTGTTGCCGTTGAGAAATAATGGGCAAGGGCAGAAAAAACCGCTTGCGTAGTGTGTGTGGGGGCGAGTGCTTGCACCGCCCACACACGCACGGTTTTTGTCGCTTGCCATTTTAGGCAACACCGCCATGCAAACAAAAACGAACCTTGTCAGCTCGCCCTTGCAAACAACAAACGATTACGATTTTTCAAACTCCTTTTCGTTTTTAGATTTTCCACCCACAAAAGTAATGTGTGTGAAATTATGTGTGTAATGTGTGTGAACGTCACCCAAACCCCTTAAAAACCCATATATTCCGCCTTATGTTTGCAGTTGGTAAAAAGTTGTGCTAATCGTTCACCATCCCAACCCATAAATGAAACCAAAAACTCAACTGGAGTTGTGTTAGGAATAAAATTAAGGAATGTCCAAAATCCTTCTACGTTTTGTTCAACATTGTACAAAGGCTTGTCATCCAAAATATGTCCAACATTAAATCCACTTTCTGTTATCCACTGCCCATCCCATACATCACCTGCCAAAGTTAAAGGAGGTCGTTGAGATAATGGAACCTGTGGATTAAATGCAATTATCTCGTCAAGGTCTAACACTTCATCTTCATAAACAGTAACTTCTGCTATTGTACGATGATGCACCCAGGTATTACTCATTAAAACTGGTTCTTGGAATCTAATTGTAAGAGGTTGCATTCTTCTGAAAAAAGCAGTAATTATCGTGTCCTGTTCAATGGGATTTCCTTCGGCTTTAATATATTCACCCAGCCAGCCTAAATTATTTCGCCATTCTATAAACCTCCAACCGCGTACAATAGGTAATTCAAGTGTCTCTGAAAGTCTTGGAATCATCTCTCCCCAGTTCAAAGTCATTGAATGCAGTTGTTGTGTACTGCCATCTATTTGAACATGCCAAGAAACTGTGTATCTCATTTGATTATGATTTATGGCAATAGTTACATAATTGAAATGTCGGTTTGAAACCATTAAATGATGGATTAATAAAGCTCCAACTTGTCCTGTGTCCCTATCTACAAGAAAGAAACCATAAATGCTTTGTCCACCAATTATAATTTCAGGTAAATTATACACAAGCCAATACATACCTATTTGAAAAGTCCCTGACAAGTCCATTTCAAATTGGATTGACCCGATGTGTGTGCCATTTGTACTTTGTACAAAAATTGTAAACTCACGAGATGATATCGGCGCATCTGAACTCCAACCACGGATTAACCCCGTTGTACCACCTCCGCCACTTGAAACACAATTTGCCTCTACAAATGTTGTAGATACTTCAATTATTGTTTCTGGCGTTGCGGGGATATAAAATCTGTCCCAAATGTTTATCCTATCATTCTCGAATCTAATCCAAAAATTCCTAAATTGCACATTTATACTTTGTTGAATTCTCCGCACTCCAAACGCAAAATCGCCATAATCGTATACCAAAAGTTGTGAATTGTTCATACTTACACGAATTGGGTGGTCACCAATTAACAACCTTGTCGTAAGAAAACCACCGTCTGAAATAAGTTCAAAGTCGCGGGCTTGCATCATCAAAGTTCCAAGTTGAATGTGCTGTTCAATTCGTCCTGTTCGATATGCCGAGAAATGATTTTCATCAACGGTTGCTGTTATTGTAAGGTTTCTCACATCTTCAATGTTCAGATTCCTATTCAATATTTCGCCCGTCATGTTGACGTAAATTTCCACTACATTCGTGTCCCAGTCCGTAAAATCGAAAACAAAAGATATTTTGCCACCAACACCCGTATGGGTTTTTTCTTGTTCATTGATTCGGACAATCGCATATGTCGGCCCCTCATTCCATGGATTTATTTCATATCTAATGCCTAGATCAAAAGCAATCTGCTGAATTTGGATATTGTAATTCAACGCCAATCTCCAAAGTCCACCACGACCATTCCATTCCGAAATTGGAACCCACCAACCTGCTTCACCAAATGCCAAAAATCCTGCACCATTAAATATTCCTGCATTACCTCCATCTGAAAAGGTTGCCGTTACCGTCCCATGCTCATTTGTGGAACCCATCCAAACCGGCTGCAACCACAAGGCTGAGCCTTGACCCAGTACGTAAGGATTTGAGGTATAAACAGAAGCTGACACTCGGTGAGATTGCTGAGTTTGGCTTACCAAAACACTGTGCCGAGAATCTGTTGTAGCACTATATAATGAAGCAAGTGAAAGCAAGACGGCAACCGCCACTACTACCGCCGAAAAAAGTAGAAGTTTTCTCATCTTAACCTCCTACTCGCACCAAACGCATTAGTTCTTCAAACGGAACGAATGTTCCCGTTGGACCCATGTGGAAATAATGCTCGTGTTCTTCGCAAAATTCAAAGAACCTATATGACGCACCAAGTACCCATCCCTCTTCATCGGGTGCAACTTCCCAAAACACAAAATCATTTGGACTAAGCCAAACCAGTGCCAATCTTTCATACCGCACAACGACAGAAGCCAAAGTTTCATCAATCATTTGTGTACTTGAAGTTCCATTCACAACATTAAAAGTTGTATAATACACAAATTCTGTACGATATTCGTCTGCCATATAAAGACGGTATGTTCCATCGAAATGTGTTGGCGAATTATTTACAGCGTTTCCACTTGAACCACCGCCAAAAGTCAAAACCACACCTAGTCCTATCGCCATTAACACCACAAGTGCCACAAGAACACCCATCATCTTTTGTTTAATCTTACTTGTCTTTTTTACTTTGGGAAGGTCGTCTAGAAAGTCATCATCCCAAATATCTTCATACATCATAAATTTTTCTCCTTTTTAATAAAATTGAAAAACTGCGACTTGTGTGTCGTATTGACTTTGCACAAATCGCAGTTTGATCGGGTTCTTGGTCGAGTACGTTATAAATGTCTTCGTTAATTTCCTTGCGTACCGGGTCCAGCGTCACGCTGGCTAAGTAACATTTTCATTAAATTCTTGTCCGAATCTCTGTAAGTCTTGACCTTACATTCGTACACTTCGCCTGTGTCTTCGTCAACTGTACGTGCCGAGTAAGTGTTACCTTTTGTAACCCTGCCTGTTGCCTCGTCCTTGATTTCATACGGTGTCAACACAAGTTCCGCTTGCATTACATCGCCAAATACGATGTCCAGCACCGCATATCCGCCTTTGTCTGGGGCAACGAGCAAGACTTTAACACCTTTGCCCCTTATTACTCCTCTAACAAAGTACGAGAAATACATTTTTCCTTCTTGACCTTCTTTCTTGCTTTGAAATGGTTCTCTTTCTACCATAATTTTATTTTCCATTAAATCCTCCTTCTTATTTCAATTTTACTTTAATTTTTTCGGGTGTTTATCCCTAGTCACACGAAAGATTCTTTCGTACTATAAAAGATTACCGTTTTCCGATTGTCTCCGCAATTTTAAGCGCTTCCTCTTTGCTTTTTCCCTCGTTTAATGCTTTTTTGTACTTGTATGTTCCGGCTTGGTCTGATTGATTTTGTAGATATCCTCTACGCATCGCTTTTTCATACTCTGTCAAAGGTTGCCCTTTTGGTCCCTTTGTGTAGACTTTTGCCTTAAGGTCATCGGCATACTTTGCCGCGCGACGCTTTGGAACACTCCAACGTCTTTTGCTGTAATCTGGTTTCGTAGATGTTGCCACCTAGCACCTCCTTGTTTTTAAATTTCACTCACGCACACTTGTACGGATATTGGTTTGTGCACGACCCTACTAAACTTGTTTGAGAATTTTCTCTTGCGATTGTCGAAGCGACGTCTTTCTTCTAATCGGTTTTGTGTCAGGCAGGTATGGGATAATAATAGGCTATTAACTCTTACAAAAACAGGAAGTCTATTGGAACATAAGGCGTATTATATGGAACTCTCATAGAAATTTATTGGAAGCAAACTAGAATTTTGCCCACCTTTACTTCAAATTTTTTTGCAAAAATTCTAGCAACTTCTTGTTCAGAAGATATATGACCTTAGATGAGTAGCCTCTGTCGTGTGCCATACTTTCCTGTGTAAGCCCATTAACATAAAGTGAAACATAAACATCGTATAATCTCGGTGGCGCACTTTTAATTATTTCATTATACTTTCTCACTTTTTCTATGACCGAATTTGTGCCTACTGTGTCCAGGGATTTATCGAATAGTTCTTTTCTTGTGTAGTAATATTGGATTTCTTTCAAGTCTGTCCTAATCTCATTTAGATTTTTCATATCACAACTCCTTGTTCTTAAATTTTTCAATTTAAGTTCAATAAGAAAAACGCGAAGAAACCATTTCACATTGTAAAATCATGTAAAAAAAGAAGGCGCCTTCCTTGGTGTGATATCACTTTAAACTTTATTCTTCTGTTTATACAAGTATATATCAAATGTCGAAAAAAGCAATTAATTGTAAACTAATATTTTTTTCTTTCGACTGTTTTTGTATCTGATATTTCATCTGCTGTCAAGGGGGTGAAAAATTTTGCCCTTTGATTTAAATATGTTTTGTATACGAAGGCAAATTTTTTGCACCTTGCTATATACGAATGTGGACTTGACCTTTGACAGCAGATGGAATATCAGATTTTTCCTTTTTGTCGAAAGAAAAAACGACTTAAAAGGAAGTATATGTATGAACAATGTTCCAGTGAAATTCTATCTCAGTTCCACTTTTTGCTATTTTTGTGCTGGTAAAGTTCCTGTTGACAACTGCCAAAGGGGAATAAAATGTCGCAATGAGTTTAGAAAAAGTCGTGCAGCAACAAAGCGAACAGATATCGCAACTAATGGCGATGTTGTCAGCACAACAACAAAACACCTCCAAGGGAGGCACAGAAGAAATGGCTAAAAAATTAAAATATGGGCAAGGTAGCATCAAATTGCGCACTCGTCAAAACAAAAAAGATAGCATCTATGAATTTTATGAAATTAAATGGTATGATGAATATGGAATAAGACACTCTACTTCTACCAAAACCAAAAAAGAAGCAGAAGCAACATTGTCAAGAGAAAATCCACGCAGCCTTAAAAATAAGACCAGAATTACAAAAACTTTCGGTGAATATTTCCAAGAATGGTATAACGCTTTTGGAAATGCAGAGTGTGGACCAGCACGAGATAAAAGCAATTTAGGACAGATAAAGAAAATTTCAGCAGACATCATGAATACGCCTTTGGCTTCGGTAACTGCAATGCAACTACAAACACACATCAATAGCATCGAAGAACCAAATCCAAAAGTCCAAATCAAACAACTTATGCGAGCATGTTTAAAATATGCATTCATCAACGGACACATCAAAGTAAGTATTGGTGAATCATTGAAAGCAGACTTGCCTGTTGTTACAGAAAAACAAGTACTGCCACGAGAAATTGAAGATAAATTTATTAGTATGTTGCCAGAAGAATATCAACCATATGCGATTGGACTAATTTATACAGGAACAAGGATTTCGGAGTTTTTCAGTCTTAATAAAAATTGGCAAACCGACATTGATTACGAGAAAAAGATAATAAAAATTCGTGAAACCAAGTCACTTCGCCAAAAAGATTTGAAGGCAGGAATCACATATGTCATTCGCGAAGCACCATTGCTCGACCCTGTTGCCAATATTAAATTCCCACTTAAAGAATGCAAAAAACAAACAATTAATAAGAATTTCAATAAAGTCCAAGCTAAATTAAACAAGGAAAATAAGGACCTAAATTTAAAAATCACACCACACTGCATGCGTCACACTTTCATTACTAGGTGCGATGAGCTTGGAATTAATGAAACTGCGTCTATGAGTTGGACTGGGCACAAAACAAATAAAATGCACAGAAGATATAAACATAAAACAACAAAAATTGTAGATGACGCGACAAAAGTCCTTATGAAAAGTGTGAAAAATAAGGCTTAAACTTAAATTCGTTCGACTATTAGTTCGACCATTCGGCGCCAAGTTGTTAAGAATGAAATTTGTCTTGTGTTTCACTTGTCAAGAACTATACCATATATGGTGGTCAAAAAAATCTACGAATGATTTCTTGGAGGCGGGAGCGGTAAACTACCCCCCTTTCGCCGCCGATATTGTTGTTTAGGAAGCATAATGGAGGGTAGACGACGCACCACCAGTATAGGACATAGAAAAAATTACAAGATGTTGTGTGTTCGGGCTTGTTTTGACCCCTATATATTGCGTTTATTAGACTAGTACACTTATCGTACACTTGTTTGGTCTAGGTACTGTACAAGACTTTTCAAAGAAAATGCACTCTTTCGGGGGTGCATTTTTAGTTGTTGCAATTCAATTTTACATAGCCTTAAATACACATCAGTTTCGGGGTTGCTCGAAACACGAAAGATAAGCGGAGGAAAATATGAAACAATACTTGTTCAACAAGGCAACCCTGAAAATCGAGTTGCATTTCGAGAAAGAAGAATACTTGGCTTTGGGCGAAGAACAAAAGCGAAAATTGAAAAGTAGTTACTTGTGGAGTTCCAAAGGCGGTTGTTGGGTGTCAAGAGCCAAAGAGCCTAATCTTTATTGGGCAAGAAAGACAGCAGAAGAACTGGGGTTTGAAAAGGGTGCGGACATTGGCGAAAGGTTGACTTATGCCGAGCAAGTGGAAAGGCAAAAAGAACGAGCCGAGAGTCGAGCAGAAAGGTTTGACCAGTACGCAGAAAATGCGGACAAGCGAGCCGACCACTTGCAAAGTGAGTTTAATGAATGTCGCAAAGACTGGTCGTGGCTGACTCAACCAAACATAAATACTTCGGGTGGTCGTGCGTTTACCAACCAACGCAACAAAGTTGTCGCACGATATGAGAAAGGCTTTGAAGAAATGAACAAAGCCGACTATTTCCGTGAACGCAGTCAATTTGCACTTGAAGTCGCAAACATGGAAAAGTACAACGACCCGACCTATTTGCGTAATCGTATTCGGGAATGTAAGCGAGATATTAAGCACTTGCAAAAAAAGTTTGACATTGTGACTGAAAAGATTGCTCGTGCTGAACAAGGCGAACAGTTTACCATTCGGGGCGAAACGGACACTATCGAAAGCATGAAAGAACGCAAAGACTACTATGTTGAACGCATTGATACCCTAGTGGATAAAAAGTCTTTTATGGAAATGAAACTCGGTGCGTTGGGCGGTGGCAAATGAAAACATGGGACTGTGCTATTTGCGGTGGAAATCTTGACGGGGTTTGCTACCATGCCGAGCCACTGGCAAAAGGCTTGTGTTGTGTGTCATGCCACACCAAAGTTTTATTTGCTCATGCGAGTGTCAATCGTTGGGCAAAAGTTGTAGGGCGAAATCTTTACCAAAGCCACGACATCAACCAAGCATTTAACCAAGAGTGCAAGTTTGCAAAACAAGTTATCAAATGCACGGGAAAATATATGCGAATGGACTGGGGTGATGTATGTACAGGTGATAGCAAAATGAACGACCATGCGGTCTACTTGGGCGGTGATAGAGTTGTCGCAAAATACAAAACAAACAAGGGTGATATTTTCATAATCACTGAACAAGACCGTAGTGCCACAACCGTCATGTTCGCACACGAAAATTGACCTATCAACCCATTTTTGAAAGCCACTGCTCTGTGGCTTTTTTGTTGTCCATATCATCATAACATTCGTAATGTTTTGCGTTAGCAGTATGGGTTTATATGGCAACGCAACAAAATTTTGACCTTAATATCTTTGGATTTCCCTAATGCTTGTCACTTGATTCTGAATAGGTGGTTGTACACCGACACTTCGGGTGAAAATTACGCATTTTAAGGAGATTTACTAATGGATAAAGATTGGGAAGTTGAAATATATCCAGACGGGCGAAAGACACTAATTCCACCAACTTTTACACCTTATTCAAGGGTTAAGGGGGTGTGGTTTGGGGGTAGACCAACCAACAGCCAATCCAAGCACGAGTTTATGTTACGAGCCGATTATCGCAAGACATTGACTGCTTGGTATCGTGAAAAATTGCGACACATTGTCGTTGACTTTGTATTGTGTCGGTTTGTCACTCTTACTCTTGACCGTGATATGAGTTGGTACGAATTGTTGGACTGCTTTACTAGGTTTATGGCGGTGCTTTCTCGTGCATTTCCAAACACCGAGTATCTGCGAGCAGTGGAAGTACAAAAGGGAACGCAGCGATTTCATATCCATATCGTATTACTCTTTTCGGGTGCAGTGCCAAAGTCGTTTAATCTTGATTGGGTTAATGCAAGCTGGAAATGCGGCATGGGTCACATTCGCAAGAAACAAGTTGATGAGGGTGCGTTTCAATACTTGTGTAAGGACAAGGAAGAATCAAATAGCAAGCATACTCTTTTCCCACGAGGCAGACAAGTTATTGCAATAAGTCGCAATTTTGGGAAAATCGTCATGCCTACAAAATCTCGTATGGCAAGTCATGAAGCAGAAAGGCTTATTGGCGAACAGATGGAATTGTACAAGGCAGGACTTGGAGATTATGTCCGTATTGACATGAGTTGGTTTCCAGATATTCAAACTGGGGAAATGAAAAAACACAGGAATAGGATTTACCTGCGTGGTACTTCCGACAAAAAAAATGAAAAGGAGAAATAAAATGGGAGAAACTAGAATGTTTACAGTCAAACAATGGCAAAGTGTAAGTACAGAACGGAGATTGTCACGAATTAAGGAAATGGAACACTACATTAAGTGGTGCGAGAAAGTGCCACCAGTATTCTATGGTGCAAATGGTGAAGACAAAAGAAAAAATTGGGCAATGGAAGAAATGGCAAGAGTTAAAAAATCATTGGAATTGTCACCACAAGTGTTTGAAAAGATTTGCGAGCCACCATGGTGGGAAAATTGCTGATAATAATTCCATCACAAAACTTGTTATTTTACAATGAATGTGGTACATGACAGACATCATTTATGACGAAGGAAAAGCAAAGAAAATCAACACGCAGTTTGACGGGAATTAAGGTTGGAAACATCAGCGGTTGGCTGACAAGTAAAATGTATCGTGATAAGGAAATGGTTGTCATGGTTGTGGCATATTTCAAAGGCGGCAGAAAGGTCACAGAATGTCGCACGACTGGCATTACAAAGCAAAACTTTGTGCGTGGTAACAAAGTTCGTGCAAAAGAAATGTTGCAAGAGTTTGTGCAAGCAAAAGCGGACGAGTTATCTGCGAAAATGTTGCTTGCACCAAAAGCCGATTTTGATGTCGCAAATGCGACTGTGCTTGGCTTTATTGATTATTTCATGCAAAGACGAAAAGACAACATCGGCAAAATGGGTCGTGGTGGAATTACCACAAAGACTTATCGCAACAATGAATACGAAGTTGGCAAGCTGAAACTCTATTTGACCGATTGCCGACAAGTCAAAGACTTGCCTTTGCACTCTTTTACTCGTGAAGACTTGCAACACTTTATTGATATGCAAAAGTCTTATGTCAATCGGTTGGGTGTTGAGAACTCACCAATTACTATCAACCACACTATCACATTTTTCAAGACTGCATTTAAGTTCGCTTACAGCGAAAACATAATGCGTGACGATATTGGTCGTGGCATTTTGCATGAAGACACTTCTGACACGGACGAACAGCCTTGCCTTAATCGTGACGAAGCAGTGCAGTTTTATCATGCGTGTGAAGACTTGGAAGTCGGTGCGGTGTTGCAAGCAACTTTACTTATGGGAACACGCATAAGTGAAACTTTGGCTTTGCACTTTGACGATATTAATTTCGAGCAAAAGACTATCCACCTACGCAGGACAGTTGACGGGGACTTGAATGTATCAACCAAAATGAAAACGAAATCGAGCAAGGCTCTTATTCCACTTATCGAGCCACTGGAAATTATTTTCAAAAAAATGCTTGAACGCAACCAAGCAAGAAACCATGACAAACGGTTTGACGGGTTTATATTCCGTGACAAGAAAGGGAAACTCTATCGTAAAAACATCTTTGCTGAAATTACTCGCAGTGTATGTCGTGAATTGGGAATTACTGAAATCACGACACATGGATTAAGGCATACGATGACCACTCTTTCGGTGCGTGGCGGTGTTGATGTGAAATCTTTGCAGGCTCTTATTCGGCACAAAAACATCACTACAACTTTGGGAACTTACACCCACACGGACATGACCGACAAAATCAAAGCCATGCAGACCTTTCAAGATTACCTTGACCTTTAATCCAGTACAAAATATTATGAGTACGGGTTTAGAAAACATCAAACAATCTCACTCAAAATATTATGATTATTGGAAGACTTGCAAGATAATCCAGTTATTGCGTGCGACAGAAGTGCGACATCTAATTTGGGTTTGTATATGGTGGTTGATATGCTCGGTAGACTGGGTAGAAGTGGTATTTATACGCTATATTGCCCTTATGGGTGCGAAATAGCGAACTGTTAAAATATCTGTTCCACCACAAAATATTATGATACAACGAATTGTCACGCACGAAATCTTATGCAAAATATTATGAGACTACGAAGTGCCAACGAGTCAAAATCTTATCCAAACTATTATGATAGGACGAAATGACAAGGACGGCAATCTTACTCAAAATATTATGAGAGTATGAAATGTCAAAGGGTGAACACTTGTTCATGGTTATTTCCTTACGAAAGTGTAAAAGACTGCTCGACCTTGTGAGTTTAGACCCATGACAAACCTAATGAAATCTTGCCTATTATCATCGTGGAAACCATGACCCATTACTGACACAACATCATTTTGGTCATCAAAATTTATACCGTCATTTGGCATATATGTGATAAATTGAATGTAATAGAAAATGTAACTCCATGAATTAGGTGTGCCAGTCCATCTTGCTCGCAGATTTCCATGTCGATTTCCAAGGAAACAGTAATTGCTACTTGTCATTTGACCATCGGCTCTGCGTGTTCCGTCAAATGTGAAATGCATTTGTTGTGTATGTTCCCATATTCTTTGTAGGCTTTCACTAGCCATGTGAGTTGGAACACCTTGTTCAAGTGGAAAGTTCAAATATCCAACTGCGTGTGGTATCCATGTGCCGACTAGGAATTGTTCTTGCGGACTTAACTGGTTATTCGGTGACGAGTTTGTAGGCCAGTATCTATTTGCGAGTGGTATTCCAACAACTACAATTATGATTATGGCAAGTCCAATAATTAGGTTACGCCATTTAAGGACTGGTATCCGTTGTGTTTGATTTGATTCCATTTGCACCACCTTTTATTGTTCGGGTGGTGAAAATATAAAAGTGCCACCCTTTCGGGTGACACAGTCCACTGCGAACTCACCCGTTGCGGTCAACAACTCCCTAACAAAAGGGTGGGCTTATTCGCTAGGTGGCGAAAGTTAGCCCTAATGTTAGGAATATTGAGTTGTTGACCATTTCCATTATTGCACAATTTTGATGTTTTGTCTACTCTCGGCTTGGCTTTTCGACAAAAAAATGTTAAACTTGGGGACTATGCAAGTTAAGAGCAAAGAAAGAGTTTCAAACCATGGTGAAGTGTTTACGGCAGAACGCGAAGTGAATGCTATGCTTGACTTGGTTAAGAATGAAACCGAGAGAATTGACAGTAGATTTTTAGAGCCTGCGTGTGGAAATGGAAACTTTTTGATTGAGATATTGAAACGCAAATTGAATGTAGTCAAAACTCGATACAAGCGAAATCAAGCGGACTATGAGTTGTATTCCGTTGTGGCGGTTTCGTCTTGTTACGGGGTTGATATTTTGGAAGACAACTGTGTTGAATGTCGGGAAAGACTTTACAAGTTTTTTGAAAGTGAGTACAAAGCACTTTACAAAGAAAATGTGCGAGAGCAAGTGCTTAATGTCGTGCGGTTTATTCTATCCAAAAACATTGTTTGCGGTGATGCCTTGACCATGAATCAAACCAATGACGAGCCTATCGTGTTTTGTGAATGGTCTGCCATGGGTGGTGGGAAAGTTAAACGCAGAGATTTTACTTTATCCAACCTATTGGAAACTGAGAGTTATTACGCAAAGTCAAGCACCGACCAACAAGACTTCTTTTCAATGTTGCGTGAACAAGGAACGGACTTGATAACACCAAAGGCAGTTGGCGAGTTTCCTATTGTAAGTTTTGACGAGTTAGACAAGGGGGTGACATGAAAGTTGAACACCGACCCGACATCTTAACTTGTATTGCGAATCTATCCAATGACGAAGTTTTTACGCCACCACAACTTGCAAATCAAATGCTTGACCTATTGCCACAAGAATTGTTTACACGACCCGATACCAAGTTTCTTGACCCAGTTTGCAAGTCGGGTGTGTTCTTGCGTGAAATTGTAAAGCGGTTGAATGTTGGACTTGAAAATATTATTCCAGACCGACAAGAACGACTTAATCATATTTTCACAAGGCAAGTGTTCGGCATAGCGGTTTCCAAGTTGACTGCACTTATATCTCGGCGGATTGTCTATTGTTCACGGATAGCCAATGACGAGTTTAGTGTCTGCTCTGCGTTCACGAACGAACAAGGCAATATCAAGTTTAATGACACAAAGCACGAGTTTATAGGAGTGCCCAACTAGTGTCTTTGAACAAAGTGAATGATTGAACGATTAGGATAACGAAATTTGCGGAGTTTCGGATTTGGAAATGGTGATTTGTGTTTAACGGGAATACGACAGTAT
>Ga0131853_10009330_pt1 | contig 17951 bp, 5 predicted proteins | sample TergutLab28metaG_FD_92764 | JGI IMG/M metagenome (GOLD analysis project Ga0131853, IMG submission 92764) | Labiotermes labralis P1 segment gut microbial communities from Petit-Saut dam, French Guiana - Lab288 P1 (version 2) (version 2) | ecosystem: Host-associated > Arthropoda: Insects >... | reverse complement strand
TTGTCTAGCATGTATATGCCATCAACTTATTACATTCCTTGATAGCCTTAGAGTGACTGCGTTCACTATTTTGGAGAACTCTTATGGAATTTTATGTTTTCTTGTAACAGAACGCCAATAAAGACTACCCCATTGACGCCATTTAACTGCACAATACAGCCACTCCTCGACGACAATTCCACTCATGTCCAATCGAAGTTAAGGCCAAAATTTAACGCAAACTATTGCAAAATGTTATCAATTTTTTTTCTTGCGAACTACATTTCTATATTGCGCCATGCCGGCCTGTCTCCTAATCCGTACCCTTAATCTCGACCTCGCCCTGTACCATCCAACTGTACCCTTAGTCTTGGTCCCTCTTCTTTTCTCAGTGTGTTGCCTTGTGAGTGGTGGGGTAGTGTACGGTCGATCGGCGTGCTAGAGTGAACGTATTCTAAAATCAGTCTCGGCCTGAGAGTTAATACGAAATTTTGTCTGGCACTGTTGGGGAATCTGCGGTCGACCGGGGCTCGACCCACAAGCAACGAAGTTGGGATTCTTCAGCAACGGTAATTTCTGGCAGACAGATTTCTAGGTTGTATTTATTGTTTCCTGTCTCGAAAATGTTACTGCTGTAATTGTTCTGGGAGATGCCGTAGGAGAAGTGATGCAGCCATGTTTAATCTTATTTTTTGTTATTTGGTATGTATTTCAGTTATTTTGTCAACACAACGTAACTGATCCGTTAATCTTAGTAATTAACCAACTTAATGCACAAAATCTTGTTTTGTAATAAGTTTATTATATTACTCTACATGTTTCGAGCACTGTTGTGCTCATCATCAGGAGGTCAAAATTGTATTATACAGCATTTGGTATCATCACACTGACACAAGTGAGTGGTCTAAAATTACTAAAATACAATTCTGTAAATATGAGCAAATAGTAGTGAAATTTATGTGTGAATTTTTCGGGTGTGATTACTGTGTATTACTTACTGTAAACATGTTATGTCATGTAGAGGTTATGTTTATCCAGTTGTTAAACTTATTAAAATGTGCTGTGTCTATTTACATTATATGTTCAGTGTGACGATACCAGATGCTGTACAATACAATTATGACCTCCTGATGATGAGCACATAGTGCTCGAAACATGTAAAGGCATACAATAAACGTATAATAAAACAAGATTTTGTGCATTAAGTTGGTTAATTACTGAGATTATACTGAGATACACGGTCAAAAAAACATAAAAAATAAGTGATACTTTCTTCTTTACTCTTATCTCATCTGTACTGATCGTAGTGCAATATTTTGGTGAAGAAACTCTGTTTTTATTATTTTGCAACATATTGAAATTTTTTTTAAAATTTTCTTAGACGTGCCGGAGACTTTATTTTCCAACTCGTGTAGTATTTTCGAAACACTACGGGGTGTTGAGAACTTATCTTGTTTGTGAGTCGGGAAATACCCGCAATGTGACTATCATTAGAGCGCTGTGAATGCGAACCGAACAGGTTTGTGTAGCCATTAGTTTCCGTACTTGTATTCGCAACTTGTCTGACTCCATTCTCGGCTTATCCTTCCACATGTGACCTTAAAATTAATGGATAATTAATAACCTAAACCCATTAAGTTGCATTTTTGCATAAACCAGAAGGCAATCAATGGTTATTCTTTTATGGATTCGTAGTTGTGTACATTTTTTAATTTGTACAAAATCGTTAAACAGCACAGACGATAATCGTACAGATTGAAATTTGTTTTCACGGTCACAGCAAACCTGCCATGCAGACATCTAGGTCAGTGTAACTACGCTGATGTATAACACCATTCTTACCAATATAACTTTTGAATGGGCAGACGTGTCCATGTTAGTCACGTGACTTTGGAAGACTTCCTGTTTGTCTTCATCTTCACCGGATCCCATGTCAGTCCTGCAATAAAACCAGTAATAGCTTCTCAAAAATGCCTTTGCTCAATGGAGTTAGGTAGTTAGTGAGTGGGAGAGTGACTTAGTTAAATACTAGATTAGTTATTTATCCTGAGCCAGTCAATTGCAGTTCATGCGATCCCGCCCCATTTCTGTAAGATAGGTTTCGATAGATTCGTGTCCTCTACGTCCAGATCTTCCAAGTGGTTCTCTTCTTTCAAGTTTTCCTGTTAGAAATGTGTATGCTGTTCTTAATCTCCTAGGAATTTTATACGGCTCACTGAATGCAATAGTGACACAACCCAAAAATTGTCATTGGGGATTAATAATACGATTAAGTTCCAAAATATAGCAATACCGGTATACTTGTTAGTTGCAACATATCCCACCAGGTGCCATTTTTATCAGATGGGGTTTTTATATATTTAGCTCAGTCATATTATTAACTCCAAATGGGCAATTTTTTTATTGCGCCACTGTTGCATTCCGTGAGCGATATGTCCCGTTTATTCCGCCCTGCGAGCTATACAACGCGCGGAAATTGACCACCACGCTATCCATACACCTTCATTAAAACACCGACAGAACATTTTCATTTTAATTGCATACTGTATTGAAGTTGTGGGCGAAAAATTAAGGAAGCCATTGAAAACATGAATAGGTCCATTTTGTGTGCTAGTAACTGTAGGACGGAAAGACAGTCCATAAAAATGGAGAACAGGAAACGGAAGAAGAGAGTGAAGTAGCAACAGCTGTAAAATAATATGTAACCAGTAGGAAAGCCGGTAGTTACTCATTTCATTGGTTGTGTATTCGAGTGACCATACACATACCTACATACATACATACATACACACATACACACATGAGTCCATTAGCAGTCTGAACTCATTTGTAAAAATCCTTTTCATCATGTCAAGTTTCACCGCGTAATTTAGCTTTTGGTCATTGTGACGATGCGGCATTGAAGAGGAAATGATGATTAAGGGTTCCTAACACGGTGGATTCGTCTGGTTAATAACAACAGCAACATAACACCAAGATAGATAGGTTGTTTTGAGCATGTCGTTTATAGATTGCCAATGATGAGGTGTGACCCCCTGTCTCACAGACAAGCATTTTGTATTATCCACGTGACGAATTGTATTGTTCCTGTCCGTTTTCAGTATGTGCCTTCCTGTTTTTGTTTCTGGTAATGTAGGCTCGTGACAATAGACTAAAATACTGCCTTCCTATTGATTTTTTATTGCTACTGTATATCCTAAGCACTAGCTTGCTCTACCCTTTTCTCATTTAGGAGTGTGCTTCATAGCTAACAGTATTGTTTTATAGCTCCTCCAGGCTTTGAATTTCAATTTTGTTTTTACTTTAACATTTCGTTTTTGTAAACTGTCTTTCTCATTTTTTAATTTTATTTACCAAAGTAGGCAGTTACTGTATTTTGCGGAGTGTGAAAAACCTGTTTATTTTTTTTAAAAAAATTGTTATATTGGTGTACTTTCATTCCTGTTTTATTTTTCTACACAATCCAGTACTCGTCAGTGCCTTGCTACTTACATTTCACATATTTTATGTTCATGGTTACTTGCATCGTTGATATATATTAATAACTGTCCAACGAGATGCAATACAAAGCAGTCTATTTATTATTCTGCGAGTTCACTCTACGTGTTTCGGGTGTAAACCACACCCATCATCAGGAGTACACAAAACTGTTAACTACAGCCTCCGGTACTGTTCATACTTTTTGTGCAGCTACCTCCCTCCAACGTGGCCACGCTGGTCACGTTGGAGGGAGGTAGCTGCACAGTACCGGAGGCTTTAGTTACAGTTTTGTGTACTCCTGGTGATGGGTATGGTTGACGCCCGAAACATGTAGAGTGAATTTGTAAAATAATAAATAGACTGCTTTGTGTTGCATCTCGTTGGACAATTATTGATATATTTCACATATTATTTTTGTAAAGGGGTAAGATGTTTTTTATTCGATCGTTAGACCCTTTACATCGTTGCTTTCCTTTCATCACGATTATTTAAGAAGTAACATAATGTGTTTGCTCTCCGTTTTGACCTCCTGTTGCGTCAGATGATCTGATTCTTACCTTCCTCACATGTTACAGCTTAGGACAACCAAGAATGTGCGCGTGATCAATACGCCCGCTCCCAAACAAAACAGGTGAATACATCTCAATCACAACTAACGTTTGTGTCATTTATTATGCAGCTTTTATGCGACAAGTTTCAGCTTAAGTGCTAAAGCCCTCTCCAGACGAGATTAAATTATTTAATGTGACCTGATGCACGCGGTGGTGTAGCAGTTTGAGGCACTGCGCTACAAGCCGTAAGATCGCGGGTTCGATTCCCGATGGTGTCATTGGAATTTTTCGTTGACATAATCCTTCCGTATGCATTATGGCCCTGGGTTCGACTCCGACTCTAACAGAAATGATTACCAGGAATATATCCTAGGGGTGTAAAGGCGGCCGGTTCGTAGGGTTGACAAACTTACCACATTCATGCGCCGATTGTCTTGAAATATGGGAGCATCAAACTTCTGGAACGCTCAGGGCCTGTTCAAGTCTGTAATGGGATTACTTTTCATGTGGCCTGGTAATGTCGCATTGAAGTTGTTATGATAGGCACAAAACTTAATTCTTATTGACGGTCTTGACCTCTTCACTTCGTGTGCCTTCTTCACAACGGAATGTCTCTCCAAAAGGCATTCACTCCCTTTTAAAACTTTCAACCTATTAACAATATCTCCTCTGTTTCTGCATTTATTGTCGTACTGAAATTCCATTCGACTGTAATTTCGCATCTGCTGACCACAGTTCATTGCTGTTCTTCGCGCATTACACCACCGGAATATCCATACATGTCACGGTATCACCACGATTCAAAAGACAATGATAACTAAGTAGGTGCAAATGAGGAAATATTGTTATTCCTGCCAACTACCAACACCACTTTAATTCCTTTTATATTTATACATTCCCTCGTCAGGTTGGTGATATTTATCAGCGCATTTGCTTTAGTTCTGTTGCTGTGCCTGGCCAGGCAACCTTAATTTTATGCAACTTTCGTGACCCACAGCTGCTGCAGCTGTTACTCTTGATGATTTCTGTACACAGTTGTAAATTGAAGGTGCCAGTCAGAATGTGCAGCTTGTTAATGCCGAGTTAGCGAGGGTCTCTAAATACGCGGCAGGGTTTGACTGTGGGACTTCCGCGAGGGGATATCGTAATTACATGCACGGATATGACACTACGGGAAACTGTATAATATACCAGCCGTGACGCAATACTCCCCTCCCATCCCGCTGCAGACCTGTCTTCACTACCAGGAAGAAGTTCCTGTAGTTTCTCCGCGTGTTCATTTTCAGTATCAATCCTCACGACTTGATTGCATTTAGTATTTGCCGATCACACTAGAAAATTCTGAGCTTATTTTGTGTATATCCATATTGACCGTGTTGATATAAATGATTCTTCCTCAAGGTGCTCAGCGGAGGTCCGACTTCGATCACGGGCTAGGTCGTGTGGGATTTGTGCTGAACGTAGTGGCAGTGAGACAGATTTTAATCCGAATACTTAAGATTTCTCGTGTCAGTATTGTTCCACTAATGTTCCTTACTCATATTTCATTCATTCTCCCCTGACGCCATGTAATTTTGTAAGCTGACAGTCAAATAGAATAGTTCAATTTTTGAATAAAGGTTGACCAACTAGATGACACTTGCTTTATTATATATTGCTCAACATGTTTCAGACGTTAATACGTCCATCTTCAGGACCTAGCGACTACTTGTTGTGTTGTGTAGGCTGACTTGAGGCGTGCTGAGTAGTGGTTCAGCCTACACTTGGATACCACATCACCAACAGCCAATCCCGCCACATAAGACCAGCACGCCTCAAGTCAGCCTACACAACACAACAAGTACTCGCTAGCTCCCGAAAATGCACATATTAACGTCTGAAACATGTTGAGCAATATATAATAAAGCAAGTGTCATCTAGTTGGTCAACCTTTATTCAAATATCAAGATGATGCACGGGCCAATACGCATAAGAATAGTTAACTTTCTTTCCGTTACGGTGCTCAAAACAAATTTCCTTTGTTTGTCAGAAGAGATTTATTTTCCAAAATTCTGTATATTGCGAAACGATGTGTTATGAAGGCCCGACATTGTTGCTGTAATTTAATGCTGAATACCAGCATTGTTTGGTGGCTGCACAGGGCGGAACTTTTATTGGTATTCTGCCAAATGGCGGAGGCTGTTCAGTTCTGCGAAGCGTATTATTTATGTAATTGTATGTATTTTGTATGTTTTGAGCCAGGCAATGGATGGTATTAAGATAAAAGGTAAAGAGATCCCGTTACAGGCCTGGTGTGGCCCAGAGGGTGGGTAGAGGTATAGCTCTACTCTTCCATGACCGCGGCACTAAAAGGGGGTGAGTGGTTAGCAACACGCCCCGGCCACACTTTACCCCCGGGAAAGAGCCGGTACCCATTGTACAGGAGGCTTGGTGGGCCCCAGGGCCGGTCTGGACGGACGGAAAATCTCGTCCCCACCGGGATTCGATCCCGGACCGTCCAGCCCGTAGTCAGCCGCTATGCCGACTGAGGTACCGGCCCACAAGTATTCAGATAAAGCTTTTTAAAATAATAATAATGAAGTAATAGTAATAATAATGATATGCCCTTCTCACATCAAATCTCACAACGATATCTAACATTCTTTATTTGAAATAGTTCCCTACATGGTGACTAAAGAAACATGAGCAAATAATTTTTTTTTTATTATTCTATGCCAGCGAAAGAGATGCCTGCCACTTTCTGTCTTGCAGTCCAATATAATTTTGAATGAGCAAATAAGTTTAAAAAAAAGTTCACTCTATAACGTTCCATGAAAGCAAAGAGGAGTAGAGGTATAGCTGTACTCATTAAACTTGGATGGGTGTTTAGCGCCACGCTTAGGCCGCTTTACCCAAACAATGACCCGGTACCCCTTGTATAGGAGACTGGGTGGGCTCCAAGATCGGTGTGGACGGGTGCGCAAAAATCTCTCCCCTCACCGGGATTCGATCCCAGGACCGTCCAGCCCATAGCTAGTGGCTAAACTGATGAGGCTATTCCGGCCCTGAAGTGTGAGCAACTACAATTTTTTAATCACTAAGTATTACTATCGATTTCACATTCTGTCGTTATTTTGCCAGACGTTAGAATATGTAGAACAAATTCTCCTTCACTGTGTATTTGTTTTCGAGGAGGAAAGATAGATTACAGATCTTCGGGAAACGAAATTTCCAAGAAAATCCTTGTGTCCAAAGACCTGCAGTGAGTGCAATATTTAGGATATCACGTAAGGAAAATATCGCGATTAATATAGGCTACCTACACAGCAGTGTTGTTCACATAGTGAAATGTAGAGTCTGCCGTGTGACTGGATTAGGGGAGACCACATATGAACCTCCAAGAATTTTGTGATATAAACTTATGGAAACATTCTCTTAAAAGGCACAGAAGGATGTCGGGACGGTAACGTACAGACGGATCTTTGTGAGGTGCACTTTGGTCTTGGGACGTAGAGAATACTGGCTCAGGAATGTGTTCAGTCGTGCACTTCTGTATTAGCAGTGTTTAATGGCAGAACGTTAATTTCGCTATGCACTTACGCAATATATTTTCTTCCTATTATTTAACATCTTTGGACATAAATGCAATTTAAGTTAAATTACATAGACCTGGTTCAGTAAGATCACCCAGTGCAGTGCTGTTGTTTACTCACGTGTCTTGAGTTGTAGTGTGTTGTTTTCCTCCATCTTTGCCAAGTTGCGTCGAATTCTTGAGGGCGCTTATGGCTCTCCCAACTGCAGACAGCGACCCGTGGAGCCCAAAAGACGACATTCCCACCTCTCAGGTGGGTCTCTCGGTACAGTAATCAGCACCCACACGGTATTAGCAGATTAGTTGCACGGAGGTTACATGCTTCTAGCCGATCCACGGCTCCACGACAGCGGACGTGTGTTCAACAGCGTTGTCCAGAGCGTGCCATTTTGTCTTATGAATAGGGGGAAGGATCTGAGATCTTGATTCCTGTCCAGCAACACAGTACTCCACTACACTTGTCAATGAAAAGAAGGGGGAGGCGGGGGGGCCCCGAGCCCGCAAGTGTCCTAGCTGTGCCACCTGACAGTCCTCAACTGCTTCTGCTCCCAGCCACTTCAGATGTGGTGTTTGAGAGCCCCCGTGTCAAATTGAGGAGGGGGAGGTGTGTCCTCCACTGTCGGTGTAAATTCTAAGTTAGCAAGTGATTGCAGAGTTCTCGGTTCAGCCAGGCAGGATGGATCCTGCAATGAGATAATAGCACTCTGCCCCCCCCCCCTGACGCCACTCCTCTCCAGGAAAACCTGGTTAAAACAACCTGCATGGTGGCAGGAAATGGGTACTCTGCAGGGCTGTCGCTCAGTTGCCACATCGTTTTACATTTTCGCTTGCACTCGATTTTCCAGAGCGAACAGTGCCGTCCGTCACTCAACGAGGTACTTGGTTAAGATGAACACGCTCAACCTCAAGGTCTGCACCCCACCCCACATATCTGTGCAGAACTGATCAAGTACGTGCCAAAAACTTTTATTTAGTAACAGCGAACATATTATTAAAAACGGAAAAGGAAGCTGCTAAAGATGTTACACTTCTTTTTATAGTAACTGACCTTATGACATGCAGTACTGCAGGACAGGACTTTCTCCACATTGTACGGAAACCAAGCTCATGTAACTGACCCTGTTGCATGCAGTACTGCAGGACAGGACTTTGTCCACATTTTACGGAAACCAAGTTCATTAGGGCTACCATATTTACAAGTTCAAACCCGCAGACCGAATCCAGTCAACGTCTACGTGGAATTGTGGCTTAGAATTTCACTCGTGGCATACGTATATATCTGCTAATTTTATGTGTAGGCATAGATTTGTTATTTCGTCCAAGGATTCCTTGCATTAGCCTATCCTGAATAGAAGATTCGGTAACCGCAAGTTCCAGACGTCGTTAGCCTGTAGCAATGGGCAGATAGATATTTTATATAGCGACGTTTCGGAAGCTGCCTCTGCTGCTCTCACCAGGTAAAAATTACGTAATAAAGTTTAGTCTTTTGGGTCGAGCAGATCGACATAATCTCTGCCCACGAAGAGCAGAAGCTCTAGGCAGGGTTTATAATCTGTAAAATTATAGCAGAGGGATAGCTTAGTCGGTATAGCGACTAGCTACGGACTGGACTAACCGTGGTTCTAACCCCGTTGGGGGCGAGATTTTCCGGACCCAACCACACCAGCCACGAGTTCTACCCATCCTCCTGCAAAACAGGTATCTTTCCCGAGTTAAAACGGCCGAGGCATATTACGAGACAGAGTGAGAGAGACGGAGAGAGAGACAGAGAGAGAGAAAGACAAAATAGTTAACGGAACCAGAAGCGACATCTAAGAAAAATTACCCGCCTTGACGTATAGAATTAATCACAGTTTTTACCGAATGAGGGAAAGAGAACTATGTTCTTAAAGTCGTTTATATCAACTAGCATACGTGAATCAGTGTACAGCGTTCAAAGTAATATTCTTATAATGAATGAACGACTTTGTCAGAACCTTGGAGAATCTTTGGAAAAATTTTCTCTGTGCAGTATAGAGACGCTTGTTTGATTATAAACCGCTCCGTTCTGTTCGGTACGTTTCTCCCCCACTGCACTGTTGTTCCCGCACCAGGACACTGGACACCGGAGATTTTTCTTGTCCTCACCATCATAATTACAGTTATCATAGTCACAAATGTTTTACTGGTTTTTGTGTTATTCTTCGATATTTTCCTCTTTTCATGCAATCTTTTCTTTGACTGTTGCTTTAAATTTCGCTGATTCTTTAAGGCATCCAATGTGTATACTCGTTAAGTGTGATACTTTCATAACAGCAGTGCCGTGGGACAGTTTCGCAAAGATCTGTGAAAAAGCTCAGGAGATAGGTGTCGAGTCTTAATCTCAGTAATTAACCAACTTGATGCACAAAATATTGTTTTATAATAAGTTTATTTTATGCCGCTACATGTTTCGAGCACTGTGTACTCATCATCAGGAGGTCAAAATTGTATTATACAGCATCTGGTATCGTCACACCTGTAGGTGGCCGTCCGGTGCACAGGTTGAGTCCTCTCTCAACCTGTGCACCGGACGGCCACCTACAGGTGTGACGATACCAGATGCTGTATAATACAATTTTGACCTCCTGATGATGAGCACATAGTGCTCGAAACATGTAGCGGCATACAATAAACTTATTATAAAACAAGAATTTTTGCATTAAGTTGCTGAATTACTAAGATGATACCGAGAAGCACAGTCAGCAAAACATAAAAAAAAAATACATGTCGAAGTTCAGCAGACCCTAAAGTTATAATTCTGGCACAAATGAAGTAACCAATAATGAGGTTATAAAAGTAGAAAGTGAATTCTGACCTTTATTAACGGTAAATTTGTCTCGGCGCCTAATACCAAACCATGATGATGTAATGGGGTAGAATCGTAGCCTCAGGCACTCTGAATCTCAATATAGATGGAGATGAGAGCCTTACCACCGGAAAGAGAACCCTGTACCCTTTCGATAAGAAAGTGCGTGATCCCCGGAGTGTCTCGATGGAGAAAAGTGATAACTGTACAGGCTACATGACTTAAATGTTAAATAACGAAATTCCCTCATCGAATACTCGTAATAAGGTGCATTTGCATGTATTTGGAACAGGCATTATTAAACACTTGATCTTTGTGAGGTATGCGGTGTGCTTTCTAGCCCTAGGAACCGAATTTTAATAGTAGTATATATGGATCATGCAGCGTGTGTTATTAAACTAAACTCGGTTATTCGGTGACACCTCAAGTGCCGGGTCAAATATAAAGCTCACCATCTCCGGAAGCAGGAAGTGTGGCTGGTATGATGGAAAGCGTAACTTTATACTGCAGACTTTGGCAGAGAAAACTGTTGGAAAGTCACCGTTTGCGAGAGACAGGATGGGATGACAATAGTGAGTTACGAATAGTTATATATTCTTACCCTGGAAGGTGCAGATTAATGCACAAAACGCAACACAATATTCTTTTATTAACACTTTTATTGTTTACTTATTTGTCACCCAGTCACTCATTTGCCAGTCCTTACAGATGTCGTCCAAAATAAATTCCGGTAAGACGAATTTAAAACGAATGTTTATGGACATAGAAATAATCAAGTAGCTTAACAACACACAAACGAAATACCTTTACACGTGGCCCGGTGTTTTCAAAAACTGAATTGACTATCCAATATTGAAACTTTAAAAAGAATTAAAATATGACGTTGATTTAGCATACTTTTAAATCTTTCACAATGTTGAGAAGAAATGAAGTTTGCCAAACAGTGGCCTATGCAAAATTTCGGCATTCAAGCCCCTACTGCCTGGCAAACATTCAGGTACAAGAGGACGTTTTTAAGAACATATCTTTGTCTAATTTATAATATTTCAACATCGGTTAGAGAACTTCTCTTAGTAACCTATGTCTGTAAAACTGTGCTTGTATTTCACCCTTCAGGGAAACGTAAGGCGTACAGATGTCTAGCATCACATGTACAGTGGTTCAGTTTGTTATCCTAATGAAATGGAAATTTGACAAAAATTCACCAAATTTATAAATCCTTTTTTAACAACTACATAATGTTAGTGTGAAGATGGATGCGTGTACGTTCATAAAATAAAATATTCACACCCGAAATACATGTCCCGTGAGATCTGTTTTAAGGAATACATCAGACGCATAATATGCAACACTCCGAATTATGTGGACATTGTTTCTGATAATGTTTTCCAGTAACTATCACGGCATCATTTCAATTCATGCCGTAAAATCTGGCCTTCAGTCCAGCATGGCATAATTATAGTTGCTGTGAAGTATATATTCAAAGATCGCACTTACAGTTCAAAACAACTGTATTCAAGTATAACTCAATAGATAAATTATTTTCTTCGCCAAACTGCCATTATTTGTTTGGGATTATCATCTTATTTACTTAGTAAGAAGAAGAATGTCGTAAATAAATGCTAATAGGGGCATCTTTAGAAAGGGGAGAAAATGCTGCTGTGCAGGTGAAAGTCAGTTCTTGATTACATGATTTAATAATTAGGTCATGTTGCCACCCACTAAGGAACTCTTAAAAGTTATATTGCATCTTGCAAATTGTCTGAAAGTCAAATTCAATAAAAGTTGTGTAAGAAAATTTGTGAATATATTTTGTAAGAATAAAATCGCAAGCCTATTGCCTGACTTTGCGTATGCTTTTGCATTTGTTCAGTAACCTTTATTGTCATGAATTAAAATGACAGTGTTGCGATTACATAGGGAATTTTTTTATTGTAGACTATGGTTATATGACTAGTAACTATGAAGATAAACTGTACTGATATAATGAAATTTCATTCTTATTGTGAGAGTTACATATATGTTTCCTTTGATGAGACAGTACCGCAAATGCGAAAGACTATGCTGTCTTACACATATTTTACTATTTACATCCCTGGTTCCAATATTAGTCGCTTTATGCGTGAGATGGTGCCCAGACTCTAGTTAGTTGGCCACCGGTTACAGTGAACTTGTACACAGCGGTGGACATAGCTGCGCCGTGGCTTATTAAAAAAAAGAGGACTGTGGGCTTCTCTCAACGAGACTTTGCACGCAGAAATGTTGGAAACTGGAGAGAGAACATAATTTTGCGAATGTATATATATATATACACATACACACACACACATATATATACAAACATATGTGTGTGTGTGTGTGTGTATAATGTGCTCGTTTTGTCATTGTCATTGTACCGCTCTGAGAGTGATTATTTTGCACGTGTTTAAATGTTGAAATGCTTGCTGTAATATTTCTTGGCTTCTTTTATTTTTTCCTTATTGTGTTGTCTGTTTCAATGGCTCTTAGGACTTTGCGTGTGTACTGAACTGTTGCACTTGCTGCAAGGTTGACCATTATGACCATCAATGTAATCATTTCGGAAATTAGATCTTTTTTTCATTGTCCAGAAGTTGCCAAATCCTCCATGAGAAGTGTCTCCGTGAAATCCAGACGAATCCATTTCTGGAACACTCTTCTTCATGGTCCAGAAATCCCCAAATCCACTGTTGAACGTGTCTCCATGAAATCCAGAGGAATCCATTTCAGGTCTCCTCTTTTTCATAGTCCAGAAGTCTCCAAATCCACTATTAAATGTATCTCCATGGAAGCCAGATGAATCCATTTCTGGTTTACTTTTCTTCAGAGGCCAAAATTCTCCAAATCCGCTATCGAACGTGTCGCTGTGAAAACCTGAAGAATCCATTTCAGGCCGTCTTTTCTTCATGGTCCAGAAGTCGCCGAATCCGCTGCTGAATGTGTCTCCGTGAAAACCGGAAGAATCCATTTCTGGTTTTCTCTTTCTCATTGTCCAGAAATCTCCGAAGCCGCTGTTGAAGAGATCTCCGTGGAATCCAGAGGAGTCCATTTCTGGTTTCTTCTTTTGCATTTTAAATGCATTTTCAAAACCATGACGGAAGGAGTCACCTTGAGAGACAGATGAATCCTTTCCAGGTTTCTTTTTCCTCATAGTCCAAAAGTCACCAAACCCACCGCTGAAAGTGTCACCATGGAAATCGGAGGAATCCATTTTCGGTTTTCTCTTCTTCATAGTCCAGAAGTCTCCGAATCCACTATTAAAAGTATCTCCGTGAAATCCAGAGGAATCCATTTCCGGTCTTCTTTTCTTCATGGTCCAGAAATCCCCAAATCCACTATTAAATGTGTCCCCATGAAAGCCGGAAGAGTCCATCTCTGGGCGTCTCTTGTGTTCTAGTCGGCCAAGTGCGTCTGCTTCTCTGGATGTACCGCTGTTTCCCTCTATTGTCCATAAATTTCTAAAATTATTAGTAAGTGTGTCTCCATGCAAGTCAGTTGAATCTCTTTCCAATTTTCTTGTAGCTGATTCTGGGCTGTACAGTTCATTGTTATTGACTTCTGATTTTAATTCACTTCTTTTCATTGTTGAGAAATCACCAAATCCACTAGTAAAAGTATCACTGTGAAATCCCGCTGGTCCGATTCCAAGTTTTCGTTTGTGCAGTGTCCAGTAATCTTCTAAGTCGTATCGTCGCGATGAGTTTGCCACGTCTCGTTTCATGGTCCAGAAGTCACCGAATCCTCCACGGAATGTATCGCCATGGAAACCGTTGCTGTCCATCTCGGGCCGTCTCTTGGATACTGGGTTACCGATATCGGCACTTGAGATGTCTCGCCTGTGCTTGCTGGAGCCAGATTCATGGTGCTCGTTCTGCTCGTCTGGAGGGAACGGCTCCTTAACTCCCTGCAATTGGCTTGAAACTCTCGGTTCCTCGGTTTCTCTTTTCTTACGTCGTACTGGAACAAGATGACCGATGTACTTGTGTGAAGATGTGTCTGTAGTCTGAGGAACAGGGTGTCTCCTAAAACATAGGCACAAAGTAATTGATTTCAAAATAACAATAACAATTTTTACGTTATTATTTGTAACACAATTGAGGTTTTCCTCAGCAGAAAGTTTAACACACTTTATCTGAAATATTTTATTAACTTTTTGTTTAGCATATCTTAAATTTCTATAAGCAGCAATATGAAATTAGGTTATCAAAGCTTTTAATTAAAAGTGAAAAAAAAATAAGTTCTATATATGAGTAAATGGTAACCATGTTTGGCTGTAGTGGATAATGCATTTTGAACTTACTCTTTCAGAATATATGTGGATATCGGAATTATATTTTGTATCACTGCCACAAGGAAGATTTTCAGAATATGCTAGCCTGGTAAGAGTGAAAAGGCCTAATACACAGTTCACTTGTGTTTTTGTTCCCAAAGCTAGGCACTACAACGCAACTTTGATTTAAAAATAAAACGAACTTTTTTTTCGCGAATAAATAAAAAGTTGTGTTTGATTGGAAAGAAAATGCTGCAAACACAACGGGATGCGACGTTTAGAAATGTACTGTTTTTCGTTTTTGACATGTTTTTAGGTTTTGTTTGTTAAAATAAAAAAGGGAATAAATGGAGACCAGTTCCGTCGCCTCGTTGGGATTTCATGAATTTCGATGCAGTAGCTCTTTACGAAGAGTTGTCGAACAAATGTGAGTTACGTCAGAACCATCTTAGTGACACCCACGCTTTGCTTAAGGGATAAATGAATTTTTAACCTTACTTACCCTATTCCTTAACATGTTTGTGAAAGATACTGTATAGTCATTCTCCACGTAACGTCTTTGCACCAATATGAACTTCGTGAGAGTAGTTCAAATGAAAGCCATGCTTTGCTGAAGGGCTTACACGAATTTCCACATTATTTTCATCATTACTTGACTTATTTTTGTGAAATTCGGTACAGGGGGTTTCTACATCATGCTGTGGAGCAATTCTGTGTTTCTTGGGGATGCGCATATGATAGCATCAGCGTAGGAAAAGCAAATTTATAAATAACGAAATTCCATTGAAGGGCAGGATTATTTCCACAGTTTAAATAAGAACTGTGGGCCATCGAATGTTCTTCCATTATTACCTTAACAGCAAATGTTACCATATATATATATATATATATATATATATATATATGTATTGAAATCTCCGTGTATGAGTGTATAAAGTTTCTAAACAAAGATTTGTACTGAACGTTCAAATAGTTTTAGTTGCACAAAACATTCGTAACAACTATTCAGGTACAGCACATGACACAAATTTAAACTACAAAATAAAGGATCACAGTTATGAATGACAAACTTCAGTAGACCTTAAATTAGGTTCCTTATTGCGCAATACGAGATACTCCCTTATTCGGTGTGGCCAACATTCATATAACCGCGTGAACTAGTCTTGACTTTAACTTACGTATTAGATCTTTTCACCGTGTGGAAAGCTCCGAAATCTCGGTTGAAGACATCGTCATGAAATCCTCGAGAGTTGATGCCAAGTGGGTCCCGCTTCAGCCGTCTGGCCTGAGGATAATAATCGTCAAAACCGTCAAACACCGACTCGTGGAATCCTCGTGCATCAATCTCTGTAAAAAAAAGAAATGAACGTGTATCAATATTTGTAGCGTAAATGGTCATGCATGATATTCCACCGTTTTGTTGTGGAATTTATGAATCCTAACGTCTTCTTCGCACGAAACTTTGAATGTACTAAGTGACTGATACGTTCAGGTGCATTTTCACCTTCCAAGGAGAGAGAAACCCCATTTTCCATTACAATTCTCATTTTTTGTTTTTTACAGACAGTAAATAAACAATATAATGAAAAGAACACAGGAAATCCATGTGGGATTTGTGGTGGGCATAGTGCCACTGGGATAGTTTATACTTTCTATATTTCAGTTTTCTCCTGTCAGTATTGTGGGCCGGGTAGTTCAGTCGGTATAACGACTGACTACGGGCTGAACGGTCCGGGATCGAATCCCGGTGAGGACGAGATTTTCCGCCCGTCCAGACCGGTCCTGTGGCCCACCTAGCCTACTGTATAATGGGTACCGGGACTTTTCCGGGGTAAAGTGCGGCCGGGGCGTGCTGCTGACCACTCACCCGCTTCTAGTGGCGCGGTCATGGAAGAGTAGAGGTATACCTCTATTCACCCCCTGGGCCACACCGGCCCTGTAACGGGATCACTTTATATTTTGCCTGTCAGTGTTATTCTGTCGGCGTTCTGTGTTTATTTGTTCCGTCTGTCACCGATGCTGTATAATTTCAGTACTTGACAGCCTCATTAAATAGATTTTAGAAAAGAGTACCGTATACAGAATGTCTATTAAACATTAGTAAGTTAATCTATAAGTAAGCAACAAGAAAAGCGAGTATTAAAAAATTCAGAACTTACAGCACCATGTAATATAAAAATAGCTAACATGTGTGGACTGAGTACAGCCAGACTCAATATAGGACCAGGTAGTGAACCCTTCTGAATGAGGCAGTGATTCCATCTGCTGGGTAAAAGGCCCACCCTCTTTCTTTAATATCTATACTAATATTGTAATGTCATCTATACCTAGTTCTTCCAAGTGGTATTTTGACTGCAGGTCTTCTTACCAAACCCCGTATGCATTTCTCTCCTTCCCCATACGTGCCACATGCCCGGCCCGTCCAATTTCACTTGATTTGACTATCAGAGGAATATTTGGTCAGGGGTTTCACATTTCGCTAATGTTACTGCAAGGAAGCACGTAGGAAATGCGAGTCGCAAAAACCCCTTGTCAACGTAGTTCACTCACCAACAAAAGCACTATTCATTAACTTGGTTAAAAGTTTTAAATTTACATTAAACTACACAATAATATCGGGGACCGCGGTAGCACAGTGGTTAAGGTGCTGTGCTACAAATCGGAAGGTCGCTGGTTCGATCCCAGCCGGTGTTAATGGATTTTTCATTGACATAAAATCCTTCCGATCGCACTATGTTCCTGGGGTCGACTCAGCCTATGACAGAAATGAGTACCAGGAGTATTTCCTGGGGGTAAAGGTGGCCGGTGCGTAAGGCTGACTACCTTACCACCATCCTGTGCCGTTGTCACGAAATCTGGGAAACTTAACTTCATGGAACTCTCTGGGCCACTGCGGGCCTGTAACGGGACTGCTTTTACACAATAATATCGTTCCTACACGTTTCGGTCTTTAATGACCATCATCAGGGAGCTTTATGTGTACCTAACTGTAGTTACATTTATGTTAAAACACTCGGTAAAATTACGTCTTTCACGTGTGCCTCTCTAAGACATGCTGCCACATCACCTAGAACGACGTAATTTTACCGAGTGTTTTAGCATAAATATAACTTTAGTTAGGTACAGATAAAACTCCCTGATGATGGTCATTAAAGACCGAAACATGTAGGAGCGATATTATTGTGTATTTTAATGTAAATTTAAAACTTTTAACCAAGTTAATAAATAGTGCATTTGTTGGTGAGTGAACTGCGT
>Ga0131853_10009329_pt1 | contig 17951 bp, 10 predicted proteins | sample TergutLab28metaG_FD_92764 | JGI IMG/M metagenome (GOLD analysis project Ga0131853, IMG submission 92764) | Labiotermes labralis P1 segment gut microbial communities from Petit-Saut dam, French Guiana - Lab288 P1 (version 2) (version 2) | ecosystem: Host-associated > Arthropoda: Insects >... | reverse complement strand
GTTTAGTCTATTAAATAAAAATCTGATTGCAGCATATTTGTGGTGTGCTGGGTGGTTTGAGTTGAGCGGGATGATTGTGTCTGTGAACGTGGGTTTTCTGTATATGGTTTTCTTTATATTTGTTGGGGTTCTGTGTATGGTGATGTCTAAGTAATTTAATTTATGGTTCATCTCATTTTCTGCCACGCACATATATTGCCATACTAATAAAACTATATTTATCCTGGACATAATACATAGTATGTACACAGTGTACGCCTGTTCTTCGCCTATGTTGGGTGTGATTGTTGTTTGTTAATGAGGATTTTGTTCAAGCGCTCGGCGCCAAGTCACGTTATTTCCAACCTTCGTAATGAGCCATTCGCAACTTAAATCGTGCACGGATAATCCACAAACCGGATAATCCGAGGACGGATAATGGGGTGTACGCTGTATGTGTTTGTGTACTATAAGCAAGCTACGTGTGTCTGTCCTTCCTGACCGTCATCGTGATAGTGAATAGGAACATAAAACAAAAGTGACATTGTAAACTCACGTATGTCTTTGAGTTGTGAGATGTCACATTAAGTGTTGTTTTGCAATACTTATTGTTTGTAGAGTGACTGCATACTAGCTTAATCTGTAAATTTATGTTTGTTGTATTCTTATTGTGGCTTTTAAAACATAGCCTATTGAAGCACAGCTATTAAGGCATTTTACAATTAAAAATTGCAATAAAGCATGTAATGTGGGATCTCACAAAAATAGGTTTATATGTCAATTTTCACTTTACATCTAAGTTATTATGCGCAGGCCTTATTATGGTCGGGAAGGACCAAACTTATAACTTTGTAGCAATACACAAAGACGGGGAGTGAAGGGACTGTTTGTTAAACGTTGGAACCACATAGAGATGACGTCCATCAGCTTCTTTCATTGCGCTTCTTCTTTCGTTTCGTTCCCATATTTTCCCCCCCTTCTCTTTATTTCTTACTGCTCTATTTTTGTTTTAGTTAGTTTATATTGTTACATGCTTTCTACTTCCTGAAATTATTTATTTCTTTTTCCATTTATTTTGTGTATTTATATGTTATAAGCGTTGCTCAATTGTTGTCATTGTTTCTTGTCTTGCTGAATATTTTTAACACGTTTATTGTCTTATTAACGAGTGTTTGATGATGTGACCCCCCCCCCCCCCACAATCTTGCAGCATTGGCTGTATTCTGCCTGGATGTAATTGTTAACGTAAACCTGCTGTTAAGCTTCAGTCCCGCTATTTCTGCTGCCACCAACTATGACTCTGCTCTACGCGATGTGGGTGTGGGAACTCAATTCAGCGTTGCAGCAGACGTCCCTCTGTGAAAACGAACAGCGCTTGCATGAAAGTCGCTTCCCTTGCTGGTTTGTGTTTCAAAGCCGAAGAAGTGAGGCTTGAAACTGAGAAAAATCCCACTTCCTTGTATAATTTAAAAATCCATTATGTAATGGAGTGTATTTTGTTCTGTATTAGAGAGGGGTCCTCGGCCAGCTGCTGGGTAGAGTACCAGTAGAGTACCAGTTGTATGCGTACCGCCAGGACTATGCGCGTATATGTATAAAACTCATATTTGCTACAAACTGTAAATCGAAAGCAAGTGTACTGAAGTAAAGTGGCTTAAGTGGCTGGATAAAGTGCACTGTGTCATGCCGGTATGTCGTAGGTGGCCAGCCTTTTGGACTCAGGGATCTACAATAAGACAGAGTTTTCCGCAATCTACTATAGTGCGTAACGGTTTATAAATATGAGGTCAACCAGGAAACGAAATGTCAATCAGCATAATAACATTAAACACATGAAAGTATGAATGTTTTATTTATTAAAAATTGATCTTTCCAATCTAAAAATTTGTTCATTAACCTTCCTATTGCGAAGTTGATGCGTGACACTACACAGCTTGTAAATCCAAATATAATACAACTTGAGATCTGTAATCAAACAATATAACATTAGTTTTGAACATACGATAAACTTCTCCCTGAGGATGGCGCAATAATCGCCGAAACATGTATGAGAGTGTTGATAATAATGCGTATATTTTATTGTACATGTGCATTTTGTTCGTTTATTATAGATGTAATTATTATCATGCACGGAATGGGAAGCTTTAAGGCATACAGTTGGAATTTTATGTTTGTACATCCATTATTCGTGGTTGCAACAGAATTGTTGTTATCATCATCATTTTTATTGTTCAGCGTAGTTCTTGTTTTATTTGAACAGATGGACGAAATCCCCCCCATTGGCTTCTGTATTTCCAGTCTTTCGTTTTCGCTTTTTCGCCAAATCTCATCGCATTCAACTCTTGACCCTACAGAGTGTGGTACCGCAGGAGATTATTATTGGAACTTGCAGTCGCCTGGCGATGTGTTACGAGCACAGTCACGGAGTGGCGGTGCACGTCGTCACCATATGAATATTTGCCAGTGGCTGAATAAGGAGATGTTTATGGTTCCTCTGGATTCAGTTTCATAAAATAATGCTCTTTATCGAGCTTACAAATGATACAGGCCTTCCTTGTGGTGCCAAAACCAAATCGTGATGTTGTTGAGGCACTCCTGGGGCTGCACTGAGGTTCTGAGTGCTGGATTCCGATAACATTGTTTTGGGGTAAAAAAGGAATAAAATATCTTATGCCTTCTATGGGAAAAATCAGTAAAACAGAACGACGGAGAAGCTTTCATCCTCTGTGAAAAAGAAAATTCAATGAGAATAAGTAGTACAGTGCACACTGCTGAAAGCTTTGGAGTTGCTGTTTACACAACATACACACACACACACGCGCGCGCAATACCCAACACACATACGCACACAAAACACACACACACAACACACAATAAAACACACACACACAAACGCTGGTACTCCGTATCTGTCTAGATCTACTTCGGATAATTACAGTGTGTCACAGATTTGTCATCGTAAGCGTACAGTTTGGACATACATAGGTTTTCACTGTAAATTCGGGGGTATCGCGACTCTGAAGTTTAGATTCTGATTTTTCGTGTGTTTTGACTTCTGTAGTTACGTGGTTAGTGACAAACGTTGCGAAGGAATTACTTCGCGGTGGGATACTAATATGGTTCTTTTCGAAAATGATGTGCCAAACATAAAAACATTGCAGAACAGTTTGTTAAGTGTCATCATGTTTTGCTATAACTCATATTTTATCGTATAATTGGTATATTGAATTTCTACAAGAAGTTGATTGATGAAGTTATTAGTACGACTGTTTTTGGTTATATAATAATTTATGGGCATTAATTGCAAGTTGATTTGTTTGTTTTGGTTGAGGCACTGCGTTACAAGCCGGAAGGTCGCGGGTTCGATTCCCGATGATGGCATTGGAATTTTTCATTGACATTCCTTCCGGCCGTACTGTGGCCCTGGTATCGACTCAGCCTGTAACAGCCATGAGTACCAGGAATATTTCCTGGGGGGTAAAGGCGGCCGGTTCGTAGGGCTGACAACCTTACCACCTTCTTGTGCCGATTATCATGAAATATGCCAGCCTTAGCCTCCTGGAACCCTCAGGGCTTGTCCAAGCCTGTACAGGGATTGCTTTACCTTTTACATTTTATGCTGGGATGCATAACTCTGTTATGTTAGTGAAATTTGTAATTGAATCGGTGTTTTTTATTGTCGTAACTCAGGAATTCAAGAGCAGTTATTGTTTACAACCTCTGACATCTGGAAACGAAAGGTTCACACTTCTGTTCTGTAAGTCCAATTTTTATTCTCTTCTCGCCTTCAGCCAATATTTAAATATGAATTACTAGAGTATAGGAATCGTGTTTGAAGCGGTGGCTGTATTGGCATTCCGATATTAGGCCTACTCTGAAACAGCTTCAGCGGGAAACGAATTTGTAACACCGACTGCTAATGGCATTTTATCCCCAGAGCCTCGGCTCTCTGTCCGAAGAGACAGACTTTGTTTGAAGTGTCACTTGCGATCTGGTGCTTTATTCTGTGCAGTGTCACTTTCTAGTCTTGAAATTTAATTTGTCCTCAACAACTCGCAGTAAACTCGTTACGAGCTGTTGCGAAGAGCCTGTTCAACACTTGGCGCTCCTTAATTTCGCCACGCGTCAACTCTGTCTACTCTGAAGTTAGGAAGATTTTTGCCTGACACAGGGTAGTTTTGTCTTGAATGATTTTACCCTGCCAAAATAGGTATTTTAAACACACTGAGGTCATACTGATTCTTTCATTAGAGTTACAATGTGTTTTGTAGTTAGACCTGTGTGCAGCGGCGAACGATTGTGGCCTTGAAAGAGGACGTGTACGGGAGGTACGTGGACATAGCGTGCGGGTACAAGGAAACGCCGCTAAATCGAAAGTTCATATTTATTGCATTCATAAAAGTTACATTTTTCAAAACAGTATTTTTAATTACAATAATTATTATTAATTCGTTGAGCAAACGTTTAAATTCATTTTTCTCGAAACTTTGTTCGTTGGACTTCGTGGGTTGTCCGTATACGACGCCTACGATATTGTGTGGACGTAGTGGCTGTAATGTGAGCACAAAACGCAGCAGTCGTATGGTGGCCGTTAGAAAAGCCTAGGAATAAAGTCGGTCATCACTGTGTAAGGAGGAATTGTGTAACAGTCGTTCGTCAAGAAATTTAAGCGAAAATGCAATTCATCTGAGAGTTTTCGGTATAGAATTCCAACCCAATATCTCTTTTACGTCTCTTTTGTAATTCGTGAGATTAAACACGCTGCTTTTGCCCCCTTTTCGTGCAGCCTGCAACCAATGTATGACAGAGAGGCGTATTCAAGAATAATGGCCTCCTTCATGGACAGAACTATCCTTCCAGTCATTCTATGAATTATTATGATTACTAAACATTTTATCTAAATCTGATTAGCTCTAATGTTAGAGTTTATACATTGAATTATTTTGACACACAATCCCTCCATTTGACTTATGAATTATTGTGAATACCAAACAGTTTGTGGGCCGTGTAGCTCAGTCGGTATAGCGACTGACTACGGGCTGGACGGTCCGGGATCGGATCCCTGTGGGGACGAGATTTTCCGCCCGTCCAGACCGCCCCTGGGGCCCACCCAGCCTCCTGTAAAATGGGTACCGGTTCTTTCCCGGAGGTAAACTGCGGCCGGGGCGTACTGCTGACCACTCACCCCCTTCTAGTGTCGCGGTCATGGAAGAGTAGAGCTATACCTCTACCCTCTCTTTGGGCCACACCAGGCCTGTAACGGGATCACTTTACCTTTACTTTTACCTTTTGTTAAACATTTTACGCCAATCGGAGTAGATCTAATATTAGTGGTTTCTACAACGAATTATTTTGACATGCGCCCTTCAACAGGTTCGCCGTTTTTCACCTGCAAACTCAGTCGTTCAGCTAGATATTTAAGCTAAGGCTCCTGGGAATCGATGGCTAACAGGCAGTATGATTGAAGCCTGTAATCTCATTTTCACAACACTGTGGAACATTTTTGCCGCTGGAGGACTTAACAGTCGCATTCAGTTGCTCGGAACCTAAATTCTTAATTCACTCGTTTCTGGGGTGTTACTGGCACAGCACGTACAGGTGACAGCCCTTCGTGCATTATTCTTGCTTGATTCACAAATCGTTTGAAAAGCTGCCTGCTGCCTGTTAGTCTGTCTCGATATCTATGTGTTTCTAGGCACTGTTTGCACGAAGCGAACACACACCGTGAAGGTTTTGTGTGTGTCCATATTTCGTCGTCATAAGTCGGCACATTTTGATGAAATTTAGTACGAGGAATGCCCTGAAATTGATTGGGTGCATTTACAATGGGCTCGTATCAGTTATGTGAAGCCCATACTTCACAGGACGTTGAATTCAAAATTCAGCGATTCAGAACGCTCATCTGTCCTGAAGACTGTGGCAGCAGGATATTCCGAAATGTCAGTAACGCCACCGGAACCACAGAATGCCGTAGTGCCGAGTTCCGTAATCTAAATTCTCACCTCCGTTAAAACTGCAATTTCGTATCGTGTCGCCTCCGTGTGTCTTCTGCTTCGGATATTGCCAGTTGGAATTCAGGAAGAACAACTGACTGCCCAGTCGGGTTGTTAGTTACGGTTTACACCGTGTATTTCAGGCGTAATTCTAAACAGCTGTGAAACTGTGCACTGAACCCTTACCTCTGGAATTTCCAAATCATCCTTATATCCCATTATACGATAAGTAACTTCTGCAGTTGGTCAGCGTCTTTAAATTTTTTAGATCAACGTACATTTTATCGCCACTACCTACCACACCATGTTGTTTCGTATCACGAAGATATAATGTGCCTGTTACTTGCTGTGCATTGTGGTACAGAATTATTTTGGTACGAAATTTAATTTCGTACTGCGTGATCGTGTGGTGCGGGAACACTTTTTGTGCTCTTTGGAATACGATTTGGACGGATGGGCGGTCGGACGTGCGTAAATCTTAAGGATTTCTCCCTTACGTTAGCACAACATTCCCTTGTTCATTGAAAGATGTCAGGTACCTTCCACAGAATGGAAGAAATCGCAGACAGCGCGTGTTGAAGCAATTGCGCTGTAAATTCGAAGGTGTGAATCAAAGTTGTCCTTGTGCATGTCATGAAGGGGTATGGTTAGGGAGTGGAGGTAAATTCAGCAACCCTTGTGCTTACGTGCTACAAGGCTGGGGTTGCGAATTTTGCTTGTATCATATATTAGTTTCTCAATGATAAATATATGTGCGCAGTACCGGGAATTTCTTTACAAGCGCGCTGCGATAATTTGCACGGGATGCCACGTGACGAATATCGCTAATAAGGCTCTCGTGTCGGTGTCAGTGTTCGACATGCGAGTGCTTAGAAATTCTGTGCTGCGTTGGGTTGTCATGAGCTGATGACTCTGTTCATGTTACTAGCACATAGGCGAGCCTAACTGCACAAACAAGAACTAAACGCTGATTGCTGCTCACCTAGGCAAGACATTAGCCTCCATATCGTGTTCCCAAGAAGAGAGCTTAATACCAGAACTAACATCATGGTTCGAGTCCTTCTGGACAAGCTCTTACTTAATTCTCCTGCCTTACCTGGAACCGAATGTCCAGTTTTCTGTTCACAACGAAAGCGCCTGGCGGTCTAATCCCAAGGAGCGCACCAAAAGGACGTCTGTTCGTTAAGATGCTGTTTGTATTACTCGCTCCGAAACTGTGATGTGCTATTGTATGAATATTTAACAATTCTGTAGGAAGCAATTATAAAAGGAAACATGTTAGAAGGGAATCCTCTGAAGCCAGGCTGCCTTTATGCAACTGTAAATGCAATGGACTTTGTGAGACTGGTTACCGTAGTCACAAATATGAAGATGAAATCTAAGTAATGAAAGGGGGACCGCGGAGGCACAGTGGTTAAGGTGCTGTGCTACAAATCGGAAGGTCGCTGATTCGATTCCAGATGGTGTCATTGGAATTTTTCATTGACATAATCCTTCCGATCGCACTATGGCCCTCGGGTCGACTCAGCCTCTAACAGAAATGAGTACCAGGAGCATTTCCTGGGAATAAAGGCGGCCGGTGCGTAAGGCTGACAATCTTACCACCATCCTGTGCCGTTGTCATGAAATCAGGGAACCTTAACTTCCTGGAACCCTCTGGGCCACTCCGGGCCTGTAACGGGGCTGCTTTACCCTTTTTATTTAAGTAATGAAATACAATAGAAATGTAGTGTAATGTCCTAATTGCCGCTTTACGCCACGTAACACAGCATATCTAGCACTTCAGGTGTCAAGTTTGTGTAACACTAGGCCTAAGGTGCGGCCACATGGCAAAGCGCTTCTGCCTTGTTCAGGGTTGGTGGTGCGTTTGATGATGGGATGTGAGGGAGTTCGTATAGAACGTTCCACAATTCTTACGCTCCACTCGGGCTTCGATAAACGTCTCTACGCCGGTGGAAGCAATCCATTAACGGGGAAACAGACATCCCCTGCCTGTCTGAAAGCGCTCAATTGAAGTTGAATGTCGGAGAATTAAGCTGCGAGTGAATTAAATCTGTCTTACGGCGCTTCCGTAACGAATGCTGATAGAATACGCTTATGATCTTCTTCATGTTTGTAAGCTGGTTTGTTGACTCTAAAAAAAGTGAGTTTCATAAATTTTTGTTGAAGAATTTTCTTAAAATTTTTCATCATACGCCCAGTTTTTTAGAAGTAAGCAAAAATAAGGAATTCATCGCAAGGGGAGCTGCAGGCGTTTTTGAGACTGTCTCGAACGCCGTTCGCTAAATGTTTGTTGGAATAAAATTTGTGCAGACAAATTGAATACAGTCTACATTTCGTTCCCAATAAACTTTTCCATTTTTAAGGTAATTAAGGAACAGGTATTTCTGTATTATCATCTCATAACTCAACAATTTGTGGTAGTTTTTAAACTGAAGGTTCTCTCTTTTATGTTCATACCGTGCATATTGAATAATAAATATTTATTATGTACCAAAATATGCACACGGTTCCTGTTTACTCCGCACCGCACCACACACACACACACACCAAACCAACAATTACATATGTGGCCACATTTACCAAGATTTTATCATAACAGCACATTACTATATTGTGTTTTATCAATTTAATAATTCATAACTTTAGCTAATGCAACTTGAAAATTCCTTGAAGATTGTGTATTAACACCGAAACATGTGGGAATAATTTAATATAAATTTACACTACTTATTTGCGCATATGTTGGTACATAATATACATTTATGAAGATCCTGTCTTTCCTTTTCCCTGCCCAGCTATCCCCTCCCCTTTTTCTGATATTTTTTGGGCGGGTGGAGGGGGCTGTGTTGAAGTTAACATTTACGAATTGGAACCCTAGCGGCAATAACACAGCGAGCGCGAAGTTTTTTACGCTGTCTTTGTATCTTGTACGCTATCAGATTTGATTTTTGTTAGACGTGTGTATAAAAGTGTGTCTTGTCTTCTTTTTTCAGTTCAATTACTCTAGTTAGTCTGATGGTGTTTTTGTGGGAAAGTTTTTGAATTAAAGTGGTCGACAGAACGAGTATTGCAGGATAGACCTGGACGCTCTGTACACATTTCTATACGAAAAGTAACCAACCGCCTGTCACTCGTGTGCCTACATTATAGAATGATATGAAACTGTGTCTGAGGATGCAGACTAGATCCCGGTGGCTCAGGATAGGTTGCTGTGTGTGACTGTTATGAAGACTGGAGTGAATCTTTAACCTTTAGGCACCATGCATCCTATATATAGGACAGACGTACCGCTACTCGCCAGAGTACGCTTTTTATATATTCAGTCAATAAATATATTTAATTATTTTTTTAGACTTTCTCTAACCATCTTCGTTTATTCCTTCACAAAATGTCGTGTATTTCCTAATGGTGTTACCCTTCTTGGTTCATAAAATATTCACATATTACATAAATGGTGTACTAAACTGTAAATATCCAGCTCCAGGGCCAAAGGGTTAAGTGCGATGGAAGATTGGCCATCTGTGCTACTGTTGGCTCTGTTAGGAGCACACAGTTCCGTGGATTGTTTAGCATGGTATCAGAAGGCCTGTATTGTGTTAGTAGGCCGACATACGTGCTACTTCCGGTCGTATTGCTCCTTGTAATTCTTTCTACCTTTTTTTTTTTATTATTAACTTTGTTAGCGGCGCAAAACAGCTGCTGCAGGTCAATGGAACAAAATGCCCCTGATTGTTAGACCACGACGTCGTTGTTCTGCCATCAGTGTTCCGTTTTTGTTCTGTCTGACGGTCGCAAGACCGCATTACTGCATGTGAGCCTTCGTTTGGAGTGGCCAATAACAGACGTTCGGCTGCGTGCTTTAAAATCGCTCGTTCAATTACAAATTCCCTGGAATTAGTTTGTACTAGTGCTGTCTGTTTTTATTGGCTTAAAACAAAATGGCGTAAAATTAAAATTTGAATGTAGATTCAGCCTTTTATTGTCTGGTTCGTTATTATGGTTGATATCCGTGTGTTTCATGCCTAGCAATTAGCGGCTAACAGTTCCCTTTGCATTGTTCCTGCCACCCATGATTAAACTCGTCTGGTATTTGGAATTAAAATTGGTCTCTTTTGAATTGCGGCTTCTGACTTCTCTTCTATTCTGTTCGTCTAGGGCGCAGTGTTAAATGTCTCCCCATTAGTCCAGCGAAACGAACAGAAAACTCACATCTTGAAGCTTTGTGTTATATTTTTGTTGCGCCGAAAGCAAGTGTTTTTTGAGTTCCATCTGTCTTTTAAACTCCGAGGATTTCCTATTACATTGCAGCGGCAAGCAACCCTATCTTATTACTCTCTGTGGGAGTCAGCTATAAGCACCGATTTTTCAAACGCGGTCAGCAACTCCTTTAGCAAACTACAGCGTGTTACGTTTGGGGTTTCGTCAGTTGTTTGAACAGTGCACTCACAGGGGCGACCAACGTACTTGGATATGTGACATTTATTTATGCTTTTCTGTCGTGTGGTTATTGTCTCGCCCAATGAGATCCCAGAAATACTTCTACATTTTCACGTTCATACCGTGCATCTTGATATTATTAAGTTTTTTTATTCACCAATTGATACACTAGTCAGTTGTCTTGAAAAACAGTATTAAAATTTACGTTAAAATTTACATTGAAACAGCTGCGACATGTTTCGGTGTTACAGTTACACCATCATCAGGGAGCGCAATCAATTCATGCTTGCTAAAGTTACTAAAATAGTCCATTAAAATACACCGGTGTGTGGTAGATACGATGGTAGTGTGGCTGCATATATAAGGTCAACCTCAACAATTATAACGTATACATCTAAAATGTCCACACTATTCTAATTGTATGTGGCAGCGTATCCAAAATTCAATCAATTCACGATTAGACACCCTGTACCAGGACCTAATACATGCAGTCACACTACCATCGTATCTACCACACACAGATGTATTTTAATGGACTATTTTAGTAACTTTAGCAAGCACGAATTGATTGCTCTCCCTGATGATGTTGTTAACTGTAACACCGAAACATGTCGGAGCTGTTTCAATGTCAATTTTAATGTAAATTTTGATATTTTAAGACAACTCAATAGTGCATCAGTTGGTGAATAAAAAACTTAATAACTTCTACATTCTTTGCACGTCACACATCCTTTTTTTTTAATTTTAGTGGTAAGAAGCTTTATTATGATTTTTCTGCTTACAGATATATATTTTCTTTGTCCAGTGTGTGTTTGAATTTTAATCGGCGCCTGTCCCTCTCCGTGGCGTGAAGACATATATAAACCACATGGCTCGCAATGTAATCTCGGAGTAGACAAGTTCGTTGCTGAGCTTCGCCATCTATCGTATTACTCCCAGCCTGAGTCTGGGCGGGCTGTGGGTGGGGGCTACAGACAAGTGATGTGTGGAGTGATGGACAGACAGGGTGGCGGATAAGATGGATAGATGGGAGTGAGACGGGCGGAACATGCAGGGTAGATTGTGCATAAACAAGTTAGTAGATAGGCCTGAACCAAAGATATCACAAGAATAACCTAGGCGCGGATGGGAGGATAATATTGAAATGGATTTTTACCAAAGAGGGTGTAACGGTATGGAATGAATGCATCTTGGAGATGGGACCCATTGGTTGTACCGAAACGTCGATAATGATTTACTTCTACTCACTGCGCAATAATCCAGAAGAACAGAGTTCTCAGCTTCTGAGGAGTTCGTGTGACGGTGAACCGCACTACTTTAGGCTTAGGGTACCGCTACTGTGGGAGAGCGACACAGGCTTGAATTATTGTGAGTTGAGGGACTGGCTTACATTGCTGTAGGATGAGGGACAGAATTTCATTGCTGTAGGATGAGGGACAGACTTATATTGAAGTAGGATGAGGGACAGACTTTCATTGCTGTAGGATGAGGGACAGACTTATATTGCTGTAGGATGAGGGACAGACTTTCATTGCTGTAGGATGAGGGACAGACTTTTATTGCTGTAGGATGAGGGACAGACTTTCATTGCTGTAGGATGAGGGACAGACATATTGATGTAGGATGAGGGACAGACTTTCATTGCTGTAGGATGAGGGCCAGGCTTACTTTGTTATAGGATTGGTGACACTGATACCCTGTTTCATTCTATGTAAAATGTTTAAATTAGTTTGCTAATCTGCAAGCAAATTTCACTGAACTTTGCATACAGATTACCTTTCCATTCTTCCTGTTAAGACAGCCATTTTGATAATGCGTGAAAGGAGTCCGGTATTTAATAACGTCGGAAACCCATTAAGTGGCATTTGTATTAAAGTGCAAGCTTAATAACTTATAAGGCCGTGCCTCTGGGGGATTTGGTACGCTTAATTGTAACTAAAAGTGGGGTGATAGAAGACCGGCTTCCTTCTTCCCTTCCTTCCCAGCGTGCTGAGAGTTTGTGTAAGTTTAGAACGCCTTTTAAATCCAATGCAAGTTAATTGAAGTGAGTTTGCTACCACGCTGTTAGGATGCTGGTGTAACTGCCGCGTGAAAGAGAGATGTTGAAATAATGCTCATTCCCGGTGCGTTTGACCGGTGGGAATACAGTGTAGTTATAACAGACGAGTTATGACTGATCTGTACACGGTGTTAGGTCACTACCTGTATCAAAGGAGTATATTTTGTATATAAATACCTTATTTCAAAAGAGTTGAAGGAGTAATGGGAACCACTTCGAACAACTGGTACCTGCAGTAATGACCAGTAAACATTCAAGTTTTCAAGCCGAAGTTTTGTCAGGAAGGAAGTTCCATTCTGCTGTTATTCTTCCACATATTTACAGTAGAAAATAGTTTAATTAATCTGCAGTTTTGTAGCAAAAAAAAACGCGGGTCCATATACGGTATATGTTGGCGTTTCCACCAAAAAAATATACTGTTCTGAGCCACTGGAGAGTTTGAAGAAGAAAACAGATGTGTTCGGTGGAGGCTGTAACGTGGTACATTGCACAGGATTTCTGTTAATTTACGGCATGATTCAAAATACGGCCACTTTCACTGTGGGGACTTGTACGGTTTTACGAGTTGATCCTGGCACTGAAATACTGTACTGCCACATTCCGGTCATTACTCCGGAATGTGACACGGATTTCACGGTTCAGCGTCCCTTCTGCGTCGCTGCTAGAAAATAATGGAAACTAGGAGCCTAAATTAAGGACGCAAGAAATGAGCCTCTTGATGAATTTGTGGAAATGCTTGTGTTTTATTTACAGTGCGTACATCCGGTAAGGCAGGCAAGCACTGGAACCCTTTTGGTGGTTGCTGTACTTCCGATGTTGATGACGTACTGTACCTGTCGCAAAGGCAGTAGATATTAAGGTACGGTGTGTACAGTGGACTGATTTTATCTTGGCGGTAACTTTCATTGCTGAAGCCTTTCAGGCAAATTGGCGTAAGTTTCAGTTTTTTTATGTTTTACTGACCGTGAATCTCAGTATAATCTTAGTAATTAACCAACTTAATGCACAAGTTCTTGTTCCGTAATAAGTTTATTATATGCCTCTGCATGTCTCGAGCACTATGTGCTCATCACCAGGGGGTCAAAATTGTATTATACAGCATCTGGTATCATCACACCTGTAGGTAGCCGTCCGGTGCACAGGTTGAGAGAGAACTCTCTCAACCTGCACACCAGACGGCCACCTACAGATGTGACGATATCAGATGCTGTATAATACAATTTTGACCTCCTGATGATGAGCACAACAGTGTTCGAAACATGTAGAGACATATAATAAACTTATTTTAAAACAAGAATTTGTACATAAGTTGGTTAATTACTAAGACTAAGACTAATTTTCAGTGTCGACAGAGTCTGCTTGTTAGTTTCATGCTGTCTGTAATTGAGACTTAAACACGAGAATCGTCATGAATTTCTCCTACGGCATTTAGTAAGTTAAAAACACTGAAATTGAATTAGCAGAGCCAATACCTGTCATGGGACACGATCCTGAGCCAACGTGCATTTTGTTTGGATCATCATAACCTGCTGCCGTACGAACGATATTAATGTTATCCTACCATCTGCCCTTCATTTCGTAAGACGAGGTCTTCAACCACTCTTTCCGATAAAATTGTATTTTGCTTTCTGTTCTTGACCATAAACCAAACCCATCGTGCACTCTTATGTTTTCTTGTCTTGCCAATAGCACGTAACTCGTATAAACTACAAGCTTATCGTTATGCAATATACTAAATTGACTACTTACCACATCTTAGGTGCAACAGTGTAATTACTTTCTTTCTTGGGGGTGGAGAGATTACATTTCATTCAAATAACTGTTGTGGAATTTTTGGCATATTTACGCAAATTTTACATCAGTACCGTGTATTGAAGAAAACTCACCCAGATTGATCTCATGAGAGTAATTTTCCTGTTAATTGAACCTTAAACTATCGTTGCCGCGGTTTATCGTTAATTTCCAAACGCGATGGAATACTTGACGTATGTTTTTAAATGATGCCCGCGTCCTCACAAGTCCACCCAGGTTGCGTGCGAATCTTAATGATTGTGAAGAGTAATATGATCGCGAAGTAGGAGCCGAAATTGCGCAAGGTCACGCTTCTGATTCGCTAACATAATGGTAATACGATGCGTGCTTTCATGATTTGCCCTGTCACTGTCATTATCACGTGACATTGCGCTGTATGACTGAGAAAAGGGGCGCCGAGGGAAATTTTAATGAGGGTGTGTGTTCCTGGCAGAGTGCTGTCTTCTGTTCAGTGTCGGAGGGCGACACGTAGCCTAATTGCCCCCTCAGGACGCTGATTAAAGTACAAGTGCTGGGAAATAACTTTTCAATTAAACCTCAGAAGAAGTTAATTAATAGTCTTAAGTTTAAGTAGACTTGGTGGCTGTTTGGCCTTGCGTCTTTCTTTACTCTCCCAGCAGCAACAGCCCCATCAAGACTGTTCACAGGTACTTAATCACAGGGCTGCAGTACCCAGACAGATTCTTTGGTTCGTGGATTGCACATTTCTCCGTATTATTTTAGGAGAATATTTTGTGTGTAGTGATAGACTGATAGCAGGACGATCTACCTAGTGGGAAGGATGGGGTTGTGACCTGTTTTAAATTACCGTCCTTTAGTTCGCCTGCAGTGACCGTACAAAAATCCAAAGTCTCATGATGCCCGCCTCTCGGCGTAACGCGAACTGAACATTACTTGACGAAGATGAGTCTATAACCCCGTACTAAAGTATTAAAAACCATAAAATAAACATAAGGCTCACTGAATGGGCAGAGTGGGCCTTGAGAATCTGATAGTCGCCAACATAGTCAAGAAATTTCCCATATCTTTTGATAGTCGCCAACCTAGTCAAGATACGTCACTTCTTTTTCGACACTCGCCCACATAGTCTGTATGTGTGGCTCCTTTTTTTTGATATTCACCCACACAGTCAATATATGTCACTCATTTTTTTTAAATCGTACACGTGGTCAAGATATGTCACTCCTTTTTTGAAAGTCGCCCAAGTGGTCGAGAAATATCATTTATTTTTTAAAATTCGCCCACGTAGTCAAGATATGCCACTCATTTTCTGAAATTCGTCCACGTGGTCAAGATATCACTCCTGGTTTGATAGTCGCCCACGTGGTCGAGAAATATCATTTATTTTTTTAAATTCGCCCACGTAGTCAAGATATGCCACTCATTTTCTGAAATTCGTCCACATGGTCAAGATATCACACCTGGTTTGATAGTCGCCCACGTGGTCTAGAAATGCCCTTTGTTTTTTTAAATTCGCCCACGTAGTCAAGATATGCCATTCATTTTCTGAAATTCGTCAACGTGGTCAAGATATGTCACTCCTTTTTGATAGTCGCCCACGTGGTCGAGAAATGTCACTTCTCTTTCAAAACCCATTGTTTATTGCCGAGTCCGCAATAACCTGTCGTTACATATCTAGCACTTCAGGATGCGACATTTGTAGTGCTTTCCAAGTATTGATTCTGTTCAAAATGGCGGCTGCCGATACTCGCTACTGGTGGGAAATGAAGGATTTAAATATCTAACCCAAACCCAGTAACAAGATTCGCAAATTCAGAATTTAAATTTCGCTGCACTAAGATTGCAGATTAAGTTGGTGACGTACTGTGGAGAGAGCGCGAACTTACTGCACTGAGTATCAAGTATCAAGTATCAAGTGTCAAGTACCAGCAACCTGCTCCCTTAAAGGAACAAGCGAACAGAACAGGTGTTACACGAAGATGCGCTGTTGTGTTGCATTACAGGCACAACTATACAATTTTTGTCAACCGCCTGCTTGAAACATGTGTTTAGTACGCCGACAGACGTCGAAAAGCACAATTAGATATTCCTGTTTTGTGTAGACGTTGTTGGTTCTCTACAAATAAATGTGCTCTCATTTCGAACAGTAAGACCGCACTCTTGTCATCCCACGCGTACCTGAGAAGGTCACGAAATCGAGGCGATGAAATAGGTTTTCACCCTATTTGTAGGCCACGAAGGTCCTTACTGGGAGTAGAGGTATAGCTCTACTCTTTCTAGGACCTCGGCCCCGGCCGCTTCTACCCCCGGGAAATACCCGGTACCCAATTTACAGAAGGCTGGGTGGGCCCCCGGGTCGGTCTGGACGGGCGGGAAATCTCGTCCCCACCGGGATTCGATCCCAGACCGTCCAGCCTGTAGTCAGTCGCTATACCGACTGAGCTACCCGGCCCATAGGCGATGAAAACTAAAAATGAATAAATTGTCTCGATTTCAACATGTATTTTCTTTCAAGCTTTTCAAACATGGCAGTTTTGAGGTAGATAATTATGTCAGACAATCTCCAAGAAAATGCTTCGCAGACCCGCGTATATTTTACGAATTATGTAAATGGATGATTCGTCTAATTTCATAAATTAAAGTATTTATGAATTGTTGTTTATGGGTTTGTGAAGTTACGTGTTTCCGCTGCGAAGTTTTGCGTCGCATGTTCTGTGCTTGTGCGGTTTATACACGCATTAGTATAGGGCGCATGGTTATTGAGTTTCTCCTTTAAGCACAACATTTGGCGTAGCTTGGATACGAGTGGTCTGCTAAATATATATGATGTACTGTAATTGTTATGGCCATCACAGGTAGCTGGGAGAGGGTTTCCACCGCTACAAGTGGCTTGGGTCTTGATAGCGCCAGACCTACGGAAGGCAGTATCGCAGACACCGTTAAAACACTCCATTAGACGGACTGTAGTAGATTTATTTGAAAGCTCGCCGATTGTGGATAGCCTGAGGTATGGGGCTATTTAGTTCTAGTTTATTATAGACTGGAAAGTTCAGTTTATATGTGTACTGTAAGGCTTGCAAGAAGAGCGGTAAGTACGAGCGATTGCCTAGAGCTCTTTTTACGCCGATTGAAAGAGGTGAGGGTAGTAGATCGAGGGTGTACTGTAACCTGGCAGGGTGGAAGCATTAAGATAATGGGGAAAGTAATGCAACTGGGGTGGCCAGCTAGACGAGCTTCGGGAGGCGCCAATTACGGGGCAGCTGAGGCAAAAACCGTGTCTTAATAACATAAAGTATTTATTACTTATGTTCATGTAACTACAGTAGGTAAATTTCGGTCAGTCATAAGTCTTGATTCTTTTCAAAACAGTTTAAAACGTGGTTGACGGTCAACCTCTCGCGTATGTGAACTGCGTGTTTTTTATGCAACATAACGTGCGGCGCATTAGTGACGTGCACGAGCCGCGTTATGGCCGCCCTCTGACATAAGGACAGCCGCGTACGTAATATAATATATTTACTGCAATTGGGTTGTCACCTGGTGGCAGCGGTTATTTTACATGTAAACAAAGCATGAAATTGGTTACTAAACTAAACTCCGTGGCCTTAGTCCGCACGCGAACTATACCGACAGAGCGGCCGCCGCAGGTCGGCGAAGTTAGTGCCAACTTTTGCGGATAGAGGGGTGTCACGTGGTCAGCGCAACGG
>Ga0131853_10009324_pt1 | contig 17960 bp, 12 predicted proteins | sample TergutLab28metaG_FD_92764 | JGI IMG/M metagenome (GOLD analysis project Ga0131853, IMG submission 92764) | Labiotermes labralis P1 segment gut microbial communities from Petit-Saut dam, French Guiana - Lab288 P1 (version 2) (version 2) | ecosystem: Host-associated > Arthropoda: Insects >... | reverse complement strand
CCCCCCCCGGAAAGACCCGGTAACCATTTTAGAGGGGCTGGGTGGACCCCAGGGCTGGTCTGGACGGGCAGAAAATCTCATCCCCATTGGGGTTCGATCCCGGACTGCCCAGCCCATAGTCAGTCACTATACCGACTGAGCTACCCAGCCCATTCCATCTTCAGGACACCCTGAAAATGTAGGCAAGATTCCTCTGAAAAGTTGGTACCCATCTATCAGGTGATATGACATCACATTTCAGAAGACTATAATTTTAAAATTCACCATGATATACAGCAATCTCATACGTACGTGTAATTGGTGAACGGCATAATGTCTTCACTGTACGCTGAGGCCAGCTTGAAGGAATGCGTGAACTCATTTGGCTTATCACAGCCCGAGATCTTTTGCAGGCAAGACTTGTAGGCAAGGGATTTGAAGTCTTTATGGTCTGCAGGTACGCGCCCTGAGGTCAGGAATTCAATCACTCCTACACACACAGAAGTTACTTATCAATAGTATCAAATATGATCAGATTCTCCACCAAACTTTACAATTTAGCTTATACTAACATAAAGTTCATTGCTATTTCAATGTAAAATTAAACAATTCCAGTCTCTAGCTCTGGCTTCCAAAGACACTTCTTCAACTGATCCATTAACTCATGTGTACGACTATAAATCACAGTTTCATGGGCTATAAACATGAATTTGATATATTCCTGAAAGATGATGTGACAGAAGAAATAATGTTACTACACAAGATACTTTTTGATATCAACATTCAAGGCCACAGTAGTGACTAAAACATAGGTATCTACTGAATGCTTCACACCAACAGACTGTTTTTGAGGATCATTGCCGTGCAGTGTACAATATACGTGACCTGCCACGAACTTTTTACATGAGATTCCTCATTGAAAAGTCAGAAGCACACTGTTGGGTATACTCCAGAACAACATTGCACAACTCAGCACTGTGATATGCTCTTAACCCTCAGTACCTGTAATATTCAAGCTTGTATTGCTGCATGGGAATACACTACACAGTATCCCAATTATCATCCAGACACTAAGGTGTTTTGATGAATACAGCATCTTCATGAGACAGGAGCTTAACATCTTTAGCATTTGTAAACACAGGTTGTAACACAGACTCTACAGACACCAGCCAGAGAAGCTGTCATAACTGCAGCTGAGGAATGATGGCTGTAAAGAAGCTCATGTGATATGACACAAGAACTGGGACTCACAAAGTACTTTGTTATATCAACTGGATCCACACCACAAGTTCCGCATTGCACATCTGTTTTCAAACAGTTGCCCTCTATGGATGCAAGTCTGTGAATGGCTATGACATAAAAAATCTGCAAATAAGCTCTTTTTGAACAAAATTATATAGAGGCGCAAAGTGTGTTTTACACATGAGGCTGTATTCATCATCCACAAGTCACATGTGGATGTGGGATAATCCTCAGGCAAAAGAACATGAGCATCAAGACCGCTTCAGTGTTGACATTTGGGTTGGTAACATCAAGGACACTGTTGTGGGCCACTATCTCCTACCTGACAGACTAAGTGACCAATGCTATTATTGTCGGGAAACTATGCTACTGGGGTGCTTGAAGGAGTGCCTGTCTGTGAGGCAGCAGTTCTATTTCAATCACACTGTCTGGAAGATGTCTAGCAGTAGGAAATTACACGTAATGGATGTAGAAGGCCAACTGCATGGCCTCCTCAGTTGCACAACTAAATCCAAGGGATTTTTTTATGTGGAGACATCTGAAGGAGCACATTACACAGTCCCTCCCACGATTATCAAAGATCTTGTGTTAAGACTTTGGGCAGCTGTGACAACAGTTGGTGCCAGTGTATTGTGGTGTGCTCAAGAGAATGTTTTGCAGTGCAGTGCTGTCTGTCCTGAAACGAATGGAGGCCACTTTAAACACCTGCTACAGATCCTAAGGCATCCACTGTTTGATCATCTGATAACCTGTGCCACTTGATGGACACATGTATCACAAAACTAAATGTCTCAGGATGTTATCTTGTAACCAGGAATTACACCACGGAATATTTGTGTATGACTGGAATATTAGGCCACACTAATACATGCACAAACACAGAAATACTTTATGTAATTACATAACTGAGGTGAAAATTGTAAATATGTACGATGATATGAACATTATGATGCATAGTGTTGAAACACAAGAGGTTATATTAATCGTTTTTTGACCATACTTTACTCAAAAGACCAAGAGAGTTAAATGATTGGTGGTAGCAAGTAAACTTGGTACATAATGCAAGTACTGATTCTGCACAAAACACATTACTTACCTGAATCAGGTAATGAGTTAAAATCTCCACATAACAACAACTGGATATTACTTGTGTCGGGTTTGTGCCCTGGACGAAAACTGTGACTCGCCTCTTCTAAAATACTGCGTAGCTCATTGGACAGCATCATGGTCTGGATTAACTTGACATCACAAAATTCTGGATCCCAGTGTATGTGAGCAGTGCACACCAAGATGGGCTGATGCACTTGGCTCGCATCTGGTGGAAGTCCTGATGTAAGATGCAAAAAATATCTTTCAAAATCATTGCTACTTACAGAATGATTGAAACATTATATTCAGCCTATAATGTGTTGTCTGAGGGAAGCAAGAGTATGGATTCACCAAATCCCTGCATCTACATGCCCTCTGATCCAGTCAACAGTTTTCACATCTTGAATGAACATCTTTCCAAACCATGCAACCTAACCCTTTCTACTTATTGTACCGTTTGGGATTGTCACATGTGTACTTTAATCATCACTGTCTTTGGGAATGGCACATTGCAGTTTTCTAGACGGGAACCAATATATCTTAGGTATCTATCAAATTAAATGGTATCACATCCCAAAAGATAGTAATTTTTATATATTTTTTTTTATTTTCTAACTTCGAAAAACATTGACACCATGGGACGCTTAAATATTTATTAGTAATAAAACTTACAGAGTGTAAAAACTATTTAAACCAGAAGACTGAAACAAATGATGCAGAGTCAGGCTTAACTTCATTTTGCCCAACCTCTCCTCTTAACAGCTCTTCCAACTGGACAACTCCAGAATCTGCACTGCAACCTTATGACTTGTGTAAGACCTATACAATATTCCACCTTCACTTTCACTTCCTTTCACCTGAATATGGTGACTGAAATGACTGGACAGCTTCGACACACAACACAAATATACTCTTAAAGCCAAAGTTCAACATTAAACCCTTATCCAGAAACTCCCAGATTACTTCCTCACTTAGCATTCAGTTATTCTTGGTGCATAGGTGCCATGAGATAGCATCATAACTGTAAGGAGCGCCTTCATTCAGAAAATGTTTAATATGAACAATATCAGGCTTGTGGCACAAAGTAAATGAGAACTGCTCTTCTGGGTTCTTACGCAGCGAGTTGTGGCAACCTGAGTATGGGGCTACTGGCTTTCTTTTTGGATTCTTGACCCTTGAAGATGGGACTGATAGGTTGTCCCAGAATATCAGTAAGGAATTACCACCCTATACTGTATAATAATCCACAAGAGCACAGTATTCTTCTCAAACGCTGAAGAAAGTCACTGCTTTCACATATGTGAAACTTAATTTCCGAATTAGGAGAAGGTATGTAGTCAAACACAACTTAATCACTGAGGTGTAATTTAATGAATGTGATGGAAAACAACTACGTTTCGGCCTGTGTTGGCCATCATCAGGTTGTCTATGGAACTTTAGGGCTAGCTACACTTCCTAGATTTATACGCTAGTCAAAGCCTCGTCCGATCTTTTGAGAACCTTATGTAGTTGTTTTCCATCACATTCATTAAATTACACCTCAGTGATTAAGTTGACTACATACCTTCTCCTAATTTCACACACACAATGGGAATGACACACTTCCTAGATTAATTTCCGAAATAACAGAAGTTGAACTTTGCCCCTTATCCTGAACCAGGCTCATGCAGTTCTTATCTTCACAACCTATTTGTTTTTGAGACCATTTTAACACTATCCTCTCATGTATGCTTATATTTCCCAACTGAAACTTCGCATGCACCTCTGCATATCCATGAATGCTAGGATTCTGCCCATTATGTATTTCTTAATTTAAGTATTTTTAGCAACATAAATAGCAAAATGTAAGTGTAAATCGCATCATATAATTTTGTGCGTTCTACTGTTATGTCATTCATGCATTCACATATTTTTACAGCACTTTATTCTCAAATATTCTCTACCTACAGTCTGAGGAAAGTTCTAAGCTACTCATATCCTCTTAGACTTTCGAAAAAGAAATAATATTGTAAGCAGACTACATAAACTGTCATTAATCCCCATAACAGCCCTATGACTGATTGGTTTGGCATATTCCAGACAGCTACACCCTATAAAGCAAAAATTACATAACACAGATGAATAATGTGCAGATGCTTGCCTGAAAGTACATTAATGGTTCTGCACAAATGAGAGCACGAATTTCATACTTACACCTGCTTCATCTCACTTTTCTTGACAAAGTCAGAAGTAAGTTAGAACTTGTAATTTCACATAGTATCTGTCCCAACTATGTTAACTGGGTTTCTGTTACCCAAGACATGATTTGTTAAAGGTATATTAGTAAGTCCTAAGGTGTACTCACCAGTCCTCTATTATCATTGTGTTACAAAATTATTATTTCTTGTGGATAAGCAATTTTGGCTGTTTATTACTGCTGTGATTTGGAAGGATCTTGGAACATGGAATAAAGAATACAATAAGTCCCTTGTGAAAGATAACTATTTACCATCCTTCTTTCACCAGACACTTCAAAATGACCTTTACTTCTACAACAGAAGCAATACTTATGAGTGAACATTGTAATACAGACTGCAATGCATGTTAGTTATGGACCACACAATGTGTATGCTGTGAATGCTGATAAAGTGGTCCATCACTGATTTGGACCTCAGTAATCCCATTCACCAAGCAGAATGGACAATTTTGCATCAACTACAGTCCAGTATTTCTCACTGAAATTATTACAATGGATTATATCATCATCATCATAGTAGTAGTAACAGCAGTAGTGGCAGCAGCAGCGGTGATAGTAATAGTAGTACACTGTTAAGTATAGCACTTTCGCTTTAAGGAGTTTTACTTTAGCAATGAGTGACATTATTTTTGTTATGTCTACCATACAATTTCCCCATTGTGGTCCAGATTCCTAGATGATCCAAACCACCCCTCTGCCACAGTCTAGATGACCAAGGGACTACTGTACGATACACTATGAACTGTGCAAAATGTGGCAGGGGGACAGCACAAATAAAGGTCTACATTGTGAACACACTGGCATATTCAGTCATGAATAATGCAAACTCAACCGACATAACAGAATTTTTAATAACTGAATCACTGGCTGTAAAAACACTGTATGTTACATTTTGCAAACCTTCCATGAAGTAGGCAAAACCACAAACATTCATATTCCATTTATGCTTTTAACTTCATTGCATCTGTAAAGTAGATGCATCCAATTATTGTCTTCCCATCACATGACACTAAAAACTATTTTAAAAAAATGTAACACTGCCGTGCTATTCCAGCTGATGATCCAATTACAGAATAAAGAAGGAATTTCTCTCATGGTTGTTCACCAATATCTATTACAATTACAAACACCAATAATTATCAGAATGCCTTGCATATCAGAGTGGTTGGGAGATGTTAATGTATCAGATATGGAGACTCCTACACACTTATGTTTTCAGGTGACTATTACTGAAATGTGGTTGAGTATTACACGATCACCTAAAATACTTCCCTTTCTTGTATACAATACATGGGGTAAGTAACAAACCAGAGGTGGCCTATGTTTTCTTACAACCAAGCTTTAATAGCAGTAAGTCACTGTTACAGATTCTTTGACGTTATACAGTCTCACATAATCACACTATGTTATAGATATTACATCTATGAAGAACTATGATGCTACTTGTGAACATAACTGAATTACCACATTCATAAATTAGGTATTTAAGTATTTTGTACCAAAACAATACTGAGTGAGTGAAATCTATTTTCAGAATACAACAATAAGAGCAAATGTTCCGTACAGAAGGGTACATGGGTATGCAATTAAAGGCCTTTGCTGAGTGTCACCTAACATCATAACAAAGAGTTTCGATGCTGCTAAACTACTCCACATTACAGCTAAAACTGCACATACAAATCCAAGTGAACTATACAATGGTAAGAAAACACCAAAAGCAGACAAAATAACAATAGGCAGGAGGCAATAACCAAGAACTGATGCAACAGATCCAAGTGTTACACTTCCCTCTGTTGTCATTAGTGTCAACAAAACATACATTGCGAAGCAGCTCATCATCACAAGACCATACACATAACCAAAAGGAACCTTGCCCCCTGCAAGTAACAAACAGGAACCTAATAAAACGCATAATGCTGCAGGCCCCGCGAAGTCCGTTTCATGAAGCAAATTCACATCAAATGTACGGCCCGTACGGAAAGGATTCAAAACTGCCAAACTCTTTTCAAAAATCCGGGTGGGGCTAATTCCAAGTTCTTCAAGTAGGGGCGGCTCTTCTTCAAAGTCACACTGCGTACCATAAGATTCAGCTGACGAGAAAGTGCGGGTATATGCACCGCATGAACCTTCACTGGATACCACTGGGCCCAAATACGAGACACCAGGTTCGTTAGTAGGGTTGTTAATATCCTCTTCATACATTCCTTGGAATGTTTGAAAATTCAATGTCGCATTGTTCACATTTTCCACCTCGTTTTTGTCAAAACGAAAGTCCGCTGGATACGTAGCATGCCATGAGAGTTCAAACTCGTCACTTTTGTGCACATACCCCGACATTGTAGAATTCTAAACACAACGAAATTCTTTTCCTTCTCTGATAACATCAACAACGCAAACACACATCCAATATGTACGTAATCCGTGGATTTAACGGATTAGCATAGTCACTTTCAATGGTACGGAGCAGATGGCGCTGGACGACACGTACGAACTCCTGCCATCTAGGGGCAAACATAATATCTTCCTCAGCAATTGACGATCGACTTAATTGCTTGCTATTTACAAAAGTTCAATGCCAATTTGTGGAATAATACCTTTTCACTATCATTTAATTCTCCGACATGTTTCGGTCTGACTTATAGGCCATCTTCAGGGACTCTTCTATGACATATGCAGTGTATGTTTCAACCTATCTCTTAGAATTTTCACATTCATTTATACATTCATCACAACAAAGTAAGGTTTATCAAACCTACTGGATACAGAATTTGTCATAAAATAACACAGAAATACAAAATATACATGCCACATCAAAGCATATGTCATAGTGACAAAGAATCATATAAATACAATACGAGGAATGTATACAATTGATTTTAGACCAATACAATAATATCATAATATATGGAACAAGAAATCATAACAAAATTATCAAACACAATATAATTACTAAATTAAAACATTCTATTATAGTAGAATAAATACAATAACACAGTCATAATTTGTTGATGACAAATTAAAGCAAAATTATAAAACATCAAGACTGTAGAATAATAGCTATAATTACATTTACAAAGTAAAACCAAATCTTAAACTTTGGTACTATAAAAATACTCATCGAAAGTATAAAATGATTTGAAATGATCACTTCAGGGTCAAACTAAATTGTTTAACATTGTTTAACAAGTGATTAAATTGTTGTTTACAAGTCTTAAAATCGAAGTTGCAGTTAAATACAGTTTAAAATTATATTGTATACAAACATCCTTGTTTCGATCATTCTTCGTGTGAGGAAGTTTTGGAATCAGACATTCGGTGTGTCATGTATACACTGTAAATGAATACCCTATACTGAATTAAATTATAATAAAAAGTGTTGTGCAACAAGTTTGTATTGAACTTTTGTAAATATAATATAGTTGCACAAAAAATTTATAATAGTAAATTAGAATTGCTTGCTGTTCATTTATGATTTGCACAATCCACACATTTACTGCAATGTTCCGCAAATGCATGGTGCTTTCTATGCACACCCGGATATTCTTAAAATAAATAAAATCACATCATATATATATGAAGTTTTTATATGACTAAGTTAATGGAGATGGGTGTGTAAATAGTAATAGCCATAAAACAAGTTTCAAGTTTTTATTCTCCTATTCAAACATTTTTCTTTTATATAAACATAAAACGCGTTACTCTTGAGATGCAAAAACAATCACGTGTAGGTGTTGCTGTAAAGTATCCGTTATTGCTGACAGATTTTAATCAAAATCTGGTCACCCTGACAAATTTCAGTAAACTTCCTCTTCCAAAAGTCTTAAGATATACCCATACCATTCACTCTGTTTATCAGTTTACCTGGCAATGGACTTATCAAATTCCTCACCTCATAAGATACCCTGTGTCTGCTGAAAAATTCCCCAAAAATCATCCTGCATCTTAATGCCTGATGATCATTAGATACGTACTTAGGCTATTAAATCCGCAAAAACACCTTCCTAATTACAGGACTCACCTTATGAGGTAGGAAATATGCTAGCTTCAAATTCTACCTCTTCTTTTTCATTTCTCATTCCCTCACTAATTTTTTCTCCTATGCCACCTACAGATATCACCCATATCTGTGCTGCTGTCAGTCTACCAAAACAGAGAGAATTTTTTACACCAGACTGCTTGTTACAGAGCTGGTGACAATGTTGTTGCATAATGACTGATGATGCTTCCAACTGTACAGTGCTCATGCCACTGGTGAAAGCACTCTCTGTATATGCCTGTGTCCATTTCTTGGTTTCTGCTCCATACACTAATACTGACATCATGAAGGTTTCAAACACACATATATTTAACTTCCTGGGTATGTCCCATTTCCACAGCCTCTCTAATTGCTACAGTTTTTTTGCATTTTTTATTATTTCTATAATTTTCTTTTGTACAGTACATTTCCGTTTGTCACCACTGTACACCCTAAGTGCATGAAATGTCACACTTTCTATATTTCATGATGACTATATTATAATATTCATGTCTCCTGCCCTCTGGCTTTTTGTCAACAGAAGAGTGGCTCTAACAGGATATAATTAATTATTTGGTGTCTACCCAAATCAGTTCTATTTCATTACAGTTCTTCAAAATGTTTGTCACATTGCATGGAAATGTAAAAGAATGCAAATATTAATTTTAATAGGCCTCAACAATGTATATTTCAATTCGTTTAAACAGGTATTTAGATTTGCATGTAAATGGTCATGCAATGAGGATCAAAAGTGATTTCTTACTATACTATTAAATCAGTCTTGTCAATAGAATTGGGTCAGCACTTGATTGACTTTAGCCAAGAATGACATGACATGGTCTAACAAATGTGCTTATTTGCTTACAGGAGTAATTTCACTGCAAAATTCCTTGTTTCCATCACACAAAATATATCACACACAGAAGCAAATATCTGTGATCATTCAGGAACCCACACACAGTGTTAGGCCACTAACAGCAAAGAAGACAGTTATGGGAGATGTCCCGTGCTGTTGGTGGTTCACCCCTAATAGTTTTTAAATGCAGCAAGACTTATGTTTTCACAGCAGTGCTGATGGTGTTTCGTGTCTACTGGGATATGCCATGGCATCAAAGGCCAACAGTTTCCAATAGCCCACATCGTATCCCAAATGACTTGAGCCTTCAATGTGATGAATTTGATTTTCATGAATTATGGTATAAGTCACACAGCTGGAGATAAACCCAACAAAGTGTTCTGTAACTTTCTACATAAAAGTACTACAACAACAGCTGTACAAAAATGAATACTAAACTTAATAATTCTGGCCATTTGCAGTAAATGAATTTATCTGATAACCTACAATCTGGCAAATGAGATTAGTGAGTAGGGTTATAAATCGTCATAGTCTTGGTAACATGCGTTTCTGCTTCTGTAAATGGGGCAATTTTGATGGATCAAGTGGAAATGTAATTCCACATTGATGTCCCACTTACAAGCAAGGCTCTGTATTGTGTTGCTGCAGCAATGTACAGTAAGTAATATCTTCTCCTCAGAGACAAGAGACAAATTGAAAATGTGAGGAGTTTCTTAGTGTCCAGGTTCCATAATGTGTAGGAGTTTCCATTCAGAGTGCACTGACAAGGTTGTAGGCAGAACACATACACAATTTCCAGCAGCAGCAGGGGCAAATATTTTTCTCTTCTCCAAAGCACTCAGACTGGCCCTGGGGTCCACCCAACCTCCTATTCAATGGGTACCAGGGTCCATTTCTTCAGAGATCAAGCGGCCGATCATACACTCTTATATAATTGTGGTATGGGAGCAGATACACCTTTAATCCCCCATACACCTTCATAGTGCACAAAGGCATGACCTAACATTACCATTATGAGAGTTTTCTTAGGAGAAAGAGGTCATTGGTTATTAAGAACTGTAACCTTACCTTTATTCAGTAAGTCTGGACAGCTGTTGTAATGTTAAGTGTTATGTTAAAACAAATATCCCATGTCCAGACAGCACATGCGAGAAGTTTTAGACATTTGTTAGGGGTAACCTTACACAGCCAAAGAACAGAGTTAGGAATCAGAAATATCATAGTTGGAATGTAAATTACATGATGGGCAATTACTAAATACAAAAGAAACATCTTGATGAAAAGCAAAACCATTTTCAAATGTACACCCCCCAAGGAAAATACAAATTAAGTTCATACAACACATGAAAGAACCCTAGAATGACTTTTACACACTGCAGTTCTTGCTCCCAGAAGAGTAGAAAAATGCACTTTGTTGATACAAAAAGATCAGAAAGTATAAGAAATATGCCTGCATTCCCATTACAACAAAGCATGACCTAAAGAATATGACAAAATGGAAAAACAACACATCCATTAATCACCTATACATACAACTACTGTAAGCACGTGCAAACTAGAGAAACAAAACTCAGTGGAACTAACAGCTGACGTGGTGTGTCAAGGCACTTCCACTAAGTGTTGCTAAGCACGCACTTGCCAATCTCATTTGAACCCTACTTACCATTGTCCCAGGCAGCTTCCTTGGTTTTAAGCAATGCTGCAAGTCCGATGTTATCCTTTGGCATAACTCTATTCAGCATATTGTCTGAACCTTCAGCATTTGCCATTGCCAGCTGGTTGAATTCCACCAGATGTTCCTTAATGAGTGAAAATCTGTAATTGAAAAGACACCATCATTTACATTCAAGCAACATAAACATTTATTCTTGCAGTTAGCAGAGATTTTCAGGCATCAAATGTATGTTCACCAAAGAAGAGTTCCATCCTCAGAACATGCTAGTAGCACTGGGCTTCAGGGTAATCTCTAACAATGCTGAACTATCAATGATACTTTGCCCTGCACTGTCTACGTAATGTGTTACGTTCAAAGTGCGTGAGTGTGCGTGTGTGTCTCCATGCTCTGGTAAAAAAATCCGGCCACGGGTATCAAAATTTATGTGACAACATTTAGCTTCAAATTTCGCAAGCCAGGTCTATATTCTTAGAGCAGAGGCCTACATGTTGCTGTCTTAGGCTGAATACCGGCACACTACATCTGTCAATCAATTCGAACTGTCTACTGTTTTCACAAGCCTGATAACAGATACGAGGCATATGCAACTTCCAAATCCTAAGCATACGGTTTCGTTTCTGCATACAAGAATGGGACAAATAATCCACACGGTTCTCATAGATTGCTGTCCGTACGAGAAGAGAAATCACAATGACCCTAGTAACCCCAAATCTTAAGTTTCTCTTTCTCGGTAAACGTCTACTTAAAACCCCGAACTTTTCAACTCGTGCATGCGTAAAGAATGTTTACTGTATCAAGCAACATACTGTGTACAACAAAGTATTTACACAACCCAAAGATTCTGAAGAAACTTCCACTATTCATTTCAAGAAAGTAAACGACACTGACGAATCATTTCTTTACATTTATCCTGCAGACATCCACGAAATACAAAATCATTACTTTATCCGACAGATACCGTTTCACATTTCATGCCGGCTCGCTTGTCATATTAATGTAGCCCATCAACCGACCGCCCACCCGCGCGATGGAATAGCAGGGGAAAGTGACAAAACGATACTTGTTAGATAAAATACTGGGTTAACTGACAACTATCACTTACCATTTCCTGTCAAATCACGCAACCGAAGGCCCACAAACGCGAGGCGGTGGAACGGCGGAAAGAGACAAACGAGAGTTGTCGGATAGAATATAGACCCCGTACAGTCAGCACTTTCGATTCTCAATACAGTCACTGGTATTTTTTATTGACTTAATCTTTCCGGCCGCAAAATTTCCCTGGGGTCGATTCAGCCTCTAACAGAAATTACTACCACGATTATTTCGTGGGGGGTAAAGGCGGCCGGTGCCTAGGGCTAACGACCTTACCACATTCATGTGCCGACTGTCTCGAAATCTAGGAGCCTCATCTTCCTGGAACCCTCAGGACCTGTCCAGGCCTGTAATGGGACAGTTTTACCTTTACAAACAGCACTACGTGTTCTGTGACTGAACGGTTTTAAAATAAAGCCATTGTCATAACGAAGGATATTCAAATACGTTTTTCAGCAGCACATAACAGTTATCTGGCAACGAATTGCCTTTACTGATTCAGTTCCTTCATAAATGTAATGCAGTTCTTGAAATAAAATCTGTTCTTACACACGTGACGTAGGGCGGGACAGCGTCGTCGGCATTGCGACTCTCTACGTCCAGACCGGCCCTGAGGGCCACCCGGCCTCCTGTGCAATAAGCGCCAGGTTGCTTTCAGGGTAAAGTGGTCGGAGCGTGGCGCTGAACACCCACCCCATCTAGCGCCGAGGTTAAAAAGAGAGTAGAACTAAGCCTCTACTCCCCCACTGGGCCTTCAAGGCCTGTTCTAGGGCGAAGGTTGCCTTTTTACGTTTGTTTAATCTTTGACCTTACACACGTAACTGAACGCAAAACAAAATGGGTGGGGATAATGAAATTGAGAGAATGGATGTATATTCTACAGCAATTCTCAACTGACTTAAGTCAGGGAAGGGCAAAGGAGAAGGTGGAACATGATAATGCATGCAAAGCTCGGTACAAAGGTTACAATACACTACCTCGACATCGCTCACTTTTAAAATGAATGCTACAGTTGTAAGGTCATGATCCTGCAAAGCTTCACCTTTGCACGTTTTAAATTGAAGATCACTGCTCCTGTATTGTATTAGACGAGTTACTAGTTATTCTTCCATGACATTAACACGTAGTACAATAGGGCGAGAGGAGCCTACAGGCTACACCGTAGAACGAATACAAGGTGGTATCATTATCTTGTGTAATTTGAATTCATTCACCGTAAATTTTTATAAAACAAAAGACAAGAGGCAGTCCCCCGACATCTAATCGACCGAACGTCTTAAAGCTTAATAAAGATGCATAGATCGCATACATATTTAACAACACTGACGAATAATTCTACATTCAAATCAAACCATGACGAAAGCCTCCCACTGGACCACACTGTTCAAACAAATCCACACAGTTACAACCCATTTCACTTAAGCCACAGTTCACACTCATACTCTCGTCCTCTACAGTATTGTTAACCCATAAAATAAATATCTGGCAGACACTTTCTAAAGCATTCCACTATAGGCAAATGCTACATAACTAACAAACTAAAGAACAGTTCTCCTTGAGAAGCGAAAAGGTACTCCGTTAGTCAAGAAATTACCCGTACTTTATGGAACTCGACAAGTCATTACTGAGTTCGCAGCAGCCCGCCACAGGTGCCGGTCCTAAGCCGGAAGAACCCAGTCCACACCTTCCCAACTCATTTCTTAAACAGCCATTTTAATATTATTCTCCCACCCACGCCAGGTCTTCCAAGCGGCATCGTTACGTCAGGTTTTCAACCAATATCATGGATGCACTTCTCTTGTATCCCACGCGTGCCACATGCCTCGCCAATCCTTTCTTCCTTGACTGGATCGCCCTAACAGCATTCGGAGTGGAGTACAAATCATGAAGGTACCCATCATCCGGCCCGGCCCCCACCCAAATGTTACACACGGCACGTAATTATTATACAGCATCGGCTTCTTCATCCACAAGAACATCTGCATGGACTGCTATTAGGTAACAACTGGACAGCGGACATTAAACGGCCGAAAAAGTTAAGAATTTCAATTTCCGTACTTCATTGTACGTTTGTGATTAAGGCGTTGCAACGTACAGTTCGATGCTGGTTGGTCCATTAATTTTAACTCGACTTCTTTGCGTTGACTAACCACTGCTGGCAAAACTCTTGAGCTGTGTATCCCGACCTTCGGCGCTGCGGAAAGCATACGCGATGATTCAGGCAACCAGACTGAACAAAAACAAATACGCTTAGAATTTTACCTTATTCGGATTTCATTATCAACTCGCACTTATTTGTTGGCACTGATTCCAAAACGTTTAATTCTGAAACTTATTTATTACACATTCAAGGCGTTTGTAGAAGGATACTATTAAAATGAATCTGAAATAAATATGGCATCGGGCTCAGGATACGAATAAGTGGATGGTTCTTTTGTAAACAGTAATGAGTCTTCGGATTCTATGAAACGTGGAAAATTAACTGAATAGCTAGGCGACTATTAGCTTCAGAAGTAGGCTACCCCATAAATTTACGCGTTCATCAAACAGGCAAGTATATCACTGATCGTGATCATTGTCCCAATGATTCATCCCCTCCAGTCCACGTATCCTTGATAAAGTAAACTGTTACACAAAGCGATGTCAGTTGCCATCATTGCCGGAGTGACATTGAGTCGAGGCTAGCCAAGACAAAGTGAACGGTAAGATCGAGTCACGAACAGCGTAACTATACCTCAAGCAGACCACGTTTCGGGCTACAGAACGACCCGTACATCATGATTATTTGTGCAGTGAAATTCCTTGCCGACAGCATGCGTAAGATCGTGCACGTTGAGGGCTGTCCCAGTATACATAGGCTCTCCAAGTATTTCAAAAACGGAAGAAGCCTTCTCTTGCAGACTTAAACTTCAAGACTCAATACTGCGAAAAGCGCCTACTTGCTTCACCAAGCCTGTCCGTCCGTTCGTCCGCATGAACAGCGACGAATTTTCGAGATATTTCATATTTGGGGTTTTTGCTAAAGTTTGTCGATAAATTATGGGCTAGGTTAAAAGCAACACAGAAACAATGACTTTACATGCACACCTACGTACATTTAGACTTCTCGCCATGGTTGTCTTAAAAAAAACACCTGTGTTCTCTGTGAAGCAAAGAGCGGAGGCTGAAGAAACAGCTGAGCATCGAGCATAATCAATTGCGTAAGTCGGGTTTCGAAGTTTAAGATATCTGGATTGTAAATCTCCCCGCGTATATCTCGATTTCCGCATGTTAACAGACGAAGAAATTTGAATGGCAGCATCACGATGTGCTTGTAACGTAATATAATATTAAACAGTGTACGTCAGCACAATCACTTTATTACTCAAGGTAATTATAAGGCTACATGTTTCGACTATAGATTAGTCACCCTCAGGCCTATTTTGTGTACATTTGCAAATGGTGAACAGCAATACACCGTTAGGAATTTTACATATTTTAACTTTTTAGACACAATTTGTATAATACATTTTACAAGACAAATGATCCAATTTTATGTATCCCACTCTTGTAAACACAATTTACACGTCACGCCCTTAGAGACAAACGATTTAATTTGATGTATTCCATGGATGTAAACACGATGGGATCCCAAAGTGTGTATAGCATCTTGTGACACAATTGACAAAACGGGCCTGAGGATGACTAATCTATAGTCAAAACATGTAGCCTTATAATTACCTTGAGTATAAAGTGATTGTGCTGACGTACACTATTTAATACTATACGACGAAGAAATGTCGCAGTGCGACTTAAAATACTCTTTTTAAAAAAACAACATACACAATCAAACAATAAGAAATGGAATATGCCAAGCTTTGCATACACCAAACTTTTTGATGTGACTAGACTACTGGCTGGATCACCCAGAAATCGTGGTTCTATTCCCGGTACGGACAGGAGATTAACCTGTAAAGTGTCCACGTCGACTCTGGGGCCCATCATGCCGCCTATTCAATGAGTACCGGAGTTTCTTTCCCCGGGAATAAGGTGCCCTGGGAGTGAAGCTCACCACAAATCTCTACCCACTGACGATTTGGTTGTTAGGGTAGACCTTTTGCCCTTGTGGCAACAGCGTTGCAACCTTTCACAAGCTTCCCCACTTCCGTTAGTGTACAAGAATTGCCTTCAGTTACGCATCCGGAATTTTCACCTTTACTTAAGACGAGATTCTTAAAATAACAAAGAAGGAAATCAACAGACATTTCATATAAACAAATGCCCTAAAATTCTACTCCGAGAAGGCATTATAACTGACACACAAACACACGTAGCTTGCACTAAACTGTATTCGTTCCGTACAGATGTCAACAAGGTGCGGGCCGTTACTTTAAGTGAACGCAACCTCCAAAAAGTAACTGAATGTGTAAGTAGTTGTTTTTAAGGAACTCTCAACGTTTCGTCCGTGCCAATGAACTTTTAAACACTTCCGCCTAATTTACTTCATTAAAAAGCTTTTAAATTTTAGGACATTGTGAACGTTAGACACTAATTATCTGGGAATGTTCCACTTGACCGAGATCGACTCTAAAATTTGAATCGTCCATAATGCAGAGGTTATACCTTCTTGCACGCACAGGGCAACTTTAATTATATATTCCTTTCCAAGGGGCAAAAGGCGGTTTATGGGACCACCAAGTTGTCTGTGTGTCCCTTTTCAATGTCTGCATAAAGTCACCGAGTTTCGCGAAATATGTTACAACGTTACGCCATTGCAGACCACACTACCCTTGTATCTTTCAATTTGCTACCGTCAATTACAGTACGACGGATATACGAACCTGTGACGGTGGAAACAGCACTTCGTACAGGGATCTGAAACTCAGTACGGCAACACATATATAGATAAAACACAGAGATTAATATTAACAGCAACCCTTATTTTAACTACGTTTAGACAGTGAGTATTTACAGAAATGCAAAGTAAAATCATTTATAACATGGCGTAGTGCGATATCTTGGTATGACAAACTTTGCAACAGTCAGTTGGTATGAGACATAAATTAGCACCAAGGTCAATGATGCATGCAAAGAAAGCATGTAGAAAAATTGGTGCGTTCCAGTGCTTCGAACTGTTGTACATCTGTTCACTCTTGCTTTGCGTATTTGCATTTATACTTCATAAAGACTCAGCAGTTTTTTTTTACAGAAATGTTACTGTGCAAAAAGCAAACAACATTTTAAACATGTGCAAAAAAAAAAGTGATATGTTAGTTACGCGTAGTTCTCGGAAGCCTCAAGGGTTAGTCAGCGGTCTCGGAAACCTCAAACCAGTGAGTCACTGAATACCCATGCACACCATCACAACATTGCCACACTAATTCTAAGGTGCGTCATCCCCATTGTGTGTTGAAAGACTAATGGTGAGTTAATTTCAGTCAGAAAACACAACTATAATGTATGCTAGATGATGGTATTTATTAGCAAAGTAAATAACTACATGTTTCGGCCTAAAGCGGCCATCTTCATTATCACAATTACAATTTTGCTCAAAGAGTGTCGTACTATATATGTCTATATTGCATAGTGATGTTGAGATCTCATCGTCGTATTACGTGTTACATGTAAGTTTATCTAGTGGGATGTCTAGTGGGTCAATGAATGGTGGGGATCTCCTTGGTTGGGTATGTATTAGGGGGTGGGGGTAGTTTATGGAGGGCCGTGATATAGATGTAGTGTCTATGGTTCTCACGTTGGTGTGGGGGGGGGGGGACTAGGGGGAGGGGGGAGTTTTTTG
>Ga0131853_10009321_pt1 | contig 17963 bp, 16 predicted proteins | sample TergutLab28metaG_FD_92764 | JGI IMG/M metagenome (GOLD analysis project Ga0131853, IMG submission 92764) | Labiotermes labralis P1 segment gut microbial communities from Petit-Saut dam, French Guiana - Lab288 P1 (version 2) (version 2) | ecosystem: Host-associated > Arthropoda: Insects >... | reverse complement strand
GCCCGGCCCTGAGGCCCACCCAACCTCCTGTACAATGGGTAGGGCCTACCGGGTCTTTCCCGGGGGTAAAGTGCGGCCGGGGCGTGCTGCTGACCACTCACCCACTTCGAGTGCCGCGATCATGGAAGAGTAGAGCTATACCTCTACCCACCCTCTGGGCCACACCGGGCTTCTAACGGAATCCCTTTACCTTATATATATATATATATATATATTGGAACTACTGGCATTCGCTCTTCGAGCAGTGTCGGAGAAAAGGTTATAATGTGGGCCTATTCAGCGTTATTTTGGAATCAGAAATGCTTCGTAGCTGAACTTAATTTCCATACCTCGTAATGCCTCTTCAGATGGTTTTGGAATTGAATTTCGCCTACGACTTTTTTAAAAGATCATCGGTGATAAATGTGTCAGTTGAACGGTCTCTGCGACGCAAAGTTCCACACACCCATAGTGTTGGAAATTGCGAGAATTGAATTCGTCAATACAGTGCAGTGCGCCTTGGGGCTCCAGCTGCTTTACACTTTTGTCAAGACGGCGGGGTGCTTCAATCAAAATGGCTGCCGTTTGCGGGCGTCGCTGTAATTCCGTTGCGTTTTGAACTTGGTGGAATTACGTTTAGTAATGCCTTTATTTTGTAGGGCCTTGGTGTATTTTCTACGTTTCTTCAGACGTCAACGTTTTAATAATGAACAAGTGGATTTAATTTTGTTAAATATTAATGGCGCATTGTCGTGCACTAAGACTGCATCATTACGGCCCTTTTAAAGACACTGCTTTATTTTAATAGTAACAGAATGGTTTCTTTTTGAACCGTCTGATTCATAAGAAGTAGATGTTGTTTCGACTTTTCACCGTTAGTGAATTGTCCTTAATGTTTTTTTGCAGTAATTTGTGTTTTAATATTTGCTATCAACCTGTGTTGTAAATTGTAGTAGTCGCAATGCGTCATGTTTTTTATCTGTAAAAACGTTTTAAAACCAGACTTACTTTAATGTACCACCAGCTTTAACATACAGAAATTCTGTGCTCTGCCCACATTGCAATTGTGTGTTTTGCGTGGACCTCAGAACAGACGGCACTTATTTTTCTTTGCAGCATTAACCTACCGGTTTTTATAACCGATACAGTGTTCACTGCGCGGTACGAACTGGGTCTTTAAGTCAGACGGCTGCAGTTTAAAACGTTAAAATTATTCGTACTATGCAACGATCTTTTATTTTAGTCAGGTTTTTAAAAACAAACAGGAATACAAGAACATTCTGAATTGTCAGTACGCAACTTTGCAAGTTTAATGTGGATAAAATGCTTTACGTTATCTCTGTGTTATCATTCTCAGGTGTTGTACGTAGAATTTCGCCAAATTCCATATTCTGTGACATTCCTTTAATAAAGGTTTACATTTTTGATTGTTTTAAATTTAAAATATGTGTTTGGGAGTCGTGCGGCCTGTTTCATGCGATAAAATATCCCTCGCGGATTGTCACATGGTGTCCATCATTAGCATTTCAGCCATTAACAGACTCAGTCCTTGGTTCACGCTCTTTTGGAAGGGCAGTCTGCGTCTGCTAGAAATTCCAAGGTTCATTGCTGTGCGCACACGAGCCGCAAATGAACATTGACCCGAGACCAGTAAGTAGTGCAGTCGACATTCTTGCACCAGAATCCACCATATTTGGCATGCTGTCCCACCTGCACTTAGGCATACAACCAAGTGGTCCATTCCGCTTAGAATTTCTGTAGAAAAATGTTTTTACCCAGTTGTTGACTGTAACATGTGCGCTGTGTGCCCCCGCCTCAGAACGGCTGCCCACCTCAGGGGGGTACCTTATATTCCAAGTCCCGTATCTTTAAACTTGCGGGCTGAGAAACTGTGCTCAGGTTATAAGTCTGGTACCTGTTTTATGGCACGAGATGTCAGTGAAAAATACCAGTCCCGCATACATCGGCCGCTAGAACACTTGTAGACTTTTGCAGCGTGTAATGTAAGTGATAAATGTTTTTGTACAGAGAGTAGACCCTAAGTAATACAGCCCCGCCAGGCGAAATCCTCCCCCATCCTGCCCGCATTCCTTAAATACCTTCCATGTCTCTAGTTACCAGAACTGAAGTATACCTTATGTTTGAGAACGTTACGTTTGAGAACGTGCAGCTCTCTCTCTCTGGCCTTCCGGTCGATATCTTAGAAATAATTTCTCTTTAGCGCGGAATGTTATTGAAAAGTGACACTTTGCTTCTTTTTGGGCGCGTTCGCAAAATTGCGAATAGCGACTATTAGCTTCGTCATGTCTGTCCATCTCTCCGCATGGAACAACTCTGGTCCCACTGGGCGGATTTTCATGAAATTTGATATTTGAATATTTTTCGAAAATCTGTCGAGCAAATTCAAGTTTCAGCAAACTCTGACAAGAATAAAGGGTACTACTGTACATGAAGACCAGTATACATTTTCGATCATATCTCGCTCACTTTCTTCTTAGCATAAAAATATTTTCAGGCAAAAGTTGTAGAGAAACTCGAAACACATCTTATGTTCAGTAACGTTTTTTTTTCTTAAATCTTGCCTTTTTGAGAATGTGGAAAATGTAGAGCGGGGCAGACTACATATGACAATATGTCGCATGCGCATTACATGCTGGACACCAAATGCTACAAACACGCCCATAATATGCAATACTTATTGCTTTTCCACCGTAACACTTGTTGCACGAACGCATCTCAGTGTTACGTTACACGTACATTACCTGTCCTGTTAAGTATACAGCAGGCAGTTCCACCATGTGCGTAACTGTGGAGCAGGTTTAACATGGCGCAGCTGTGATCAAAAGATTATAATTTTTAGACCCCACGTGTCAAAGACATGGATAGCTTTGATGCCTAATGGCACGTTAAACAATTTTATCTATCGTTTCGCGTCATGAAAGGCGCAACTCGTAATTGTACGGGAATACTGCGTTCCTGAACGCTTCCGGACAGGAACTCCGCTGTGGACTTCAGCTGGCAAAGTTTTAAACGGGCTACTAAACGGTGATATAGTGGGTGTGTGAACATTAAACAGCGACTGATCAGAAGGATTCCGTCAGCATTCTGCTGCCGAACTGCATCCAGGCCTGCCTGCCTAGTAGCCGATCTGTTCGTTCCAGTCCAGCACTGTCCCTCTCCACACGTGAAAACACTCCCCGAAGACTGCAGCAACTGGCTCGTCGCGTAGTACAGTCCGTTGCTTTCTTTATTCATCATCATCAGATGATGATGGTGGTGATGATGATATTTCCTTCCGTTCATTGTAGCCCATGAAAAGTGGGAATTAAAGGACGGGCTGGAGTGTGTTATTTCCTGGTGACGATGGTCATATCGGTGACGGGCGTGTAAGGGCATTTTTACACGCAGTACATGCCAGAAGTTTAGCATGTGCACCATCGAGTGTCACGTATTTAGTCCGTGTTATTAATTTAAACATCTAGCTCAGTCCCATGTGCAAGGTGCTTCATGTACAGTCGGATTTTCAAGAACATTCCACTGAGTCCCGTCACCATTCCCACATCCTCTTTCCGTAAAATAGTTCTCTGATTGCTCCAACTTACGTCTCGTTACGTCTCGCTGCCCCATTTCGGCGTCCATCCCATGTCCTACCTAGCGCCTGCTACACCTACAAGAACTAATTCGTAGTCGTGTTCGCTATCCACCAACATTCTACAGACCGTCGGTTACCAAATTTCGCTCCGCGGATCCTAAGTGATCAGCGATCCGTTCCCAGGAGATTCGTGGATACATTTACGTAATTGCTGCTTTGAATGTTATTAATTTTCTGAATTAAAGGAATAATGTTTTGTTACAATAGCCCCAAACTTCTTTAGTTGTCGAGGTATTTATTTCGTATGATTGTTATAATGTCTAATTAATCAACCCCCTGTACCCAAGCAGCTAGAGAAGGTTTAATTAAGGTCAGATTATGCACTCATTGTTACGTATGCTACTGGTATGTATCCGTATCCATCGGACATCAGTTGTGAGGTATAAATATCTAATACTGGATGCCTGTCGTCCGGACACGATCTGTACTGTACGTGAGCAAGGACACGTGAGGATCCGTTGTTATTTTTCGAAGCCAAGAAGGGTCAGCAAGCAAAAAAGTTTGGAAAGCACTGCTGCAGAGCATGTTCGCTTTCTCTCATCTTTCTCCCACGTACGGAATGCGGCCACATAATTTTCGGAAATACGCAGCCGTGTGTCTTATTAACGCAGTTCGTAACTCCTTGGTAGTCAGGCAAATGCGTGAGTTGTGCGTGCAGTCGGCTTTGAGCGCGCCCTCGTCCTTTACTGTTCCATTGCATTTGATTGTTCTTCAGCTTCGTTCTGTGCCAGATAATCTCAGTAGCTGGTATGTCGTGTTAAAACTAGTTGTAAAGGAATCAGCCCTGCCGGTCACTCACTCGTCAGGCACTGCGTAATCTGCAGCTTTCTGCGACGTAACTTCTTTCGCGGAGTGATGTTTGTCCTCCCCTTGTTGAAGGTACACCGGTGCACATTATTTTTCTCGGCTTCTGATCATGATTAATGAATTTCATTGGCACTTTAGTTGTGGGTATTTCTATTGTTTTGAAGGCCTCATTGTGTGTTCTGCCTGCACTTGTAGCTCGCCCCCGTCTTGTCAAATTAACGAAATCGGACAGGGGAGGTTAATGAAGTATGAATCCACTGTACTTGTCAGTTGTCGAGATAAAGCGTTTCAGTCTTGCTGACAGCACAGATTTATATATTTGTTCGTTCTTCATTGCAAAATGATTGATTTAATGCTTATTTAATGACGCTGCCAGTACTTAGACTAAGTAGCATCGAATGGTAGTGTGATTACTGAATAATGAATTGTAAAGGGTGTGGAAGGAGCAGCCATGATCTTAGTTTAGGCCTCTGTTCTGGCATTCGCGTAGAGGGACTAAGTAGAACAACGAAACACCACAGAAAAGTCCATTTCCGGACTGAGATTTGAAACCAGTACATCACGTTTATGAAGCAAGCAGAAACGATAAGCACTCGCTGCCGTCACATGAGTTCCTAAACGTTAGAACTGTGCCAGCGGTTAAGTTACTGATACTGTGTGAAGCAGTGCGTAATTAATGATTGCTTACGCGCTCTTGTAAGTTTGAACCACATTGCGTGAATAACAAATGGCGGCTAATTATGAAAATAATGTAGCCTACAGTCTTTAGAGAAGACATCCGGTTGTGTTCCATAAACTCAGTTGTAAACATGGAACAGTCAGCACAATTATATTGTCATACAAACAATATTATAAGAACAATATTTGCCTTTTTAAAATGCTGCGTGTTTCGACTTTATTCGTGATTTAAGAGTCGAAACATGTGGAATTTTATAAAGGCAGGCATTGCTATTGTAATAAAAGGTAGTTGTTGTAGCTAAAATTGTCTTGAATGTCGCCAACATTTTGAGGTGTATAAAAATGGCAGTCACATTCGTCAGTGTTATCGCAGCCACCCATAGTCGTTATGTTAATAAGAAGCGACAGAGGCGATCATGCTGCCTTCTTCCCGCGGGGACCCTCCGCGGGCCCCCCCCCCCCCCCTCTGCCTCTGCGGTACCACAGCAATACAGCGGTTGTACCCTGGAGCCATAACATTTGTGTGGTAGACTGCGTTTGAAATGTGATGGCACACGCGCAGAAACCAGAATTCGTCTTTCGGCGAAACGGACGAGTCCATTTAAATCGGCGGGGGGCGTCAGTTCAGTCGACTACTGGCAGCCGAGGTGTGCGCATCTGCGGTACTAATGCTGGACACACCATGTTCCGAGATAGTGTGAAGAGTATTGGCTACCCACCCCATTCGACAGTTTCTCCTTCACTTCCCCTCCCGTGCGTCACCGTGTGCCATCACATTTCAAATGGACTCTACGTAGCACTCCAAACTGCGGCCTGGGCACGAACCCCGACTTTCCAGTTCATAGCCAGTGGCTTTTAAAGCTGTCATGAAGGTAACTGGTTTTCGCGTATAATACCGGTTCTATCACCATACGACAGATAAGTACCGAGCATCGCAATATTGGCTGTTGCTTGGTATTAGATATCACAATGCTGTTTAGAATTCTATATGCGCAGTGTAAGTTGAGTGTTCAGTACGGATGAACCGCACCTGTACCTTTACGGATGCGGTCTTGCTAACCTTGATCTGGATTTCCATATATGAGTTGTTCTGCGATCTATATACACTGTCTTTGGTAGCCCATAAAAGTGAAATCTTGACCATGGCTGTTCGTTCTCTCTCTGAAGTGCGTAGTTTCTGTCTGGTCAATGTGTGTTGTGACGTAGTGGAGTAATATTGCAAGCATTAAGGCGTCGGAGACGTGGATGAAAAGCCATACACGTATTTCAAGCCTGTACTTCGGTGTTTAAGCCTAATCCGTCTGTAATGGATGGCCAGCTCCATGAACTTCAAGGAATACCTACAAGTGCACTTTATTGCGGTACAAAGTTTTTACAATTAAAGCACTAGAACTCCGACATGTTTCGGCCCTTTCAGTTGGGTCATCCTCAGGGAGTGTACATCAACATTTGTATAAAACGTAAGTTTTAAATAGATGACATAGGTTGTCATTGTATTAAAACCATTTGCTTTCTTGATGTTGGTACATCATTGTAATCATTCGCATGTTTGGAGCGGCTGTGTACGTTTCGATTGTAGGTACGTTCTCATTATAACATTGACATCGGAACGTACAAAGCTGCTCCAGACTTGTGAATGATTATAATACTGTACCAACATCAAGACAAAAAAACGGTTTTAAGACATTCTTAACCTATTTCATCTATTTGAACACTACGTTTTATACAAATATTGGTGTTCAGTCCTTGAGGATAACCCGCAACAACGGGTCGAAACATGTCGGAGCTCTTTTGTTATAATTGTAAAAGTTTTATATTGTTATATAGTGCATTTGTTTGTGTATTCTCGAATTATAACAATGTACGGTATGAATATGAATAAATTTGGTGAGGTCCATGTTTAAGCATAATCCTTTTGTAATAGATTGCTGTGCTCCATCGCGGTTGGAAATGTGTTTTTAATATATAAAGGACCCGTTATAATTCTTTAATTCCTCTTCAATCAACTTCTGATTTTACCTTCTATCTAACGACGGGTGCCGGGATGATCCTACAGGAACGGAGGGAAGAAATGTTTGGGTCATGCTGTTATTATGCTCGGATGAACTTTACAAATACGTGGACCTTTGACTTTGAGAAAGGAATGTAGATAAATCGATACATGAGCTGGACATTTAAAGATTTTCTGGTATGTATGTGTAGGCTGAGTCACCATCTTGTATGTATGACGTTTAGGATAACCGTGACGACATTCCGTGTCCGCAAAGACAAGAGTTGCTTGCAATTTTTTTATGTATCAATTCGAAGTGAAACAGAACACTTGGCGGTGTACCTAGGTGCAGGTAGGGGAGTATGCCGAATATGGTGGGTCTTGGTGCGGGGATGATGACTGCGTTACAATACCAGGCTCAGGGCAATGTTCAATGGCTGCTCGTGTGCGTAGTTGTGAACCTTCGAATTTTTATTACACGTAGGATGAATAGCCGAATGACCATTAGCTTCAGAAAGAGAACCGCCGCCGCCGCCCCCCCCCCCCTTCGCTCTACCATAAAAGTTTACGGATTGCAGGATGTGGAACACTTGAGAAGAACTGTGCAGCAAGCGTTAGCATTCGTTTCGGATGCTATGCGTTACCTTTGAAAAGTAATTTTAAAACGTTGACCAGCATTCTTGCAAATTTTAAGTATTATCAAGACTCATTACTGTAAAAAATGCTGATTATTAGTCTTTTATTTTAACATGAGCAGTTTCGAGTTTATGGTGCAAATTTTGAATTCAAAAAACAGTCTTTTAATTGCCAGACTGAACGTGTGTCATGGACCGTCGCCCTTTTTTATAGAACAGTTTTTTGTGGCACTGACGATTTGGGTAATGTCTTCTGTTTCTGCGTCGTAACTGAGAGCAGCAAGGACGTGGAGCCTGACACCAGGTGCTGCTCGCACCCAGGCACGGCATTTGTTACGGAAATTCAGAGAGCGTGGGCACAATCGCTCTATTTCAGGGTGTCTCTGGAAGGTGTCAAGGAGGCAAGATAAGGCTTAGCAGTAGATGGTTTAGGAATTCGTTTCAGCCATAGAGATAAGCTGTGCCGTCTTGACTTTTCAGACGTTCTGGAAGAGAGAAGTTACATATTCGGGAATGTTAGATATTGTAGACCCCCACCGAACCCCTGAATTTAAGTAAAAATTCGAAAATGTTTTTTCGGGAGAGCCAGTGTTGCAGATTTTAAATGATATTTTATTGTTGCATAATCGGTGTTAGGGGCGTTCACACAACTGCGAAAAACGACTGTTAGCTTCGTCATATGTGTTCGTCTGTACGTCCGCATGGAACACCCCGGCTCCCACTGGACGGATTTTCCATTTAGCTTGATATTTGAGTATATTTCGAAAAATGTGTCAAGAAAATTAAAGTTTCATGAAAATTTTATACGAATAACGAGTACTTTGCATGAAGACTCATGCACATTTATAACACTGTCTCGCCGAATTCTTCTTAGAATGAGGAATTTCTCAGAAAAAAAGGAGAGAAATTCGACACGCACGTTTTTATATGTTCATTTATTTTCTCTCGAAAATCGTGCCATTTACGAGATAATTGAAAAAAATATTGTGGGACTGGACACACCAGATAACAATACGGTGCATGCATCGCATTGCATGCTGGACACCTGAGGCTACAAGTAATACTTATTGCTTTTTCACTGTAACAGGGTTGCACGAACGCTCCTCAGTGTGACGTTAATACGTCCATTGTTTTAAAGATTTATTGCAAAGAAACTATGTACAGCTTGTAGAAGGACAAGTTACAAATTTTGTTCCCTTAACCAAATTGAATAAATATTTACACACTGACACGAGTGAAATAGAAGTGAATATAAATATATGTGTAAATAACGTCAGTGACAAATTCTTAAAAATAATAAAAAAAGGCGACGTAATACGTCCATTGCCTCTTCTTATTAACATGTTCTTTTTGCTAATTCTTGCGAAAAATTCATTTCAATATGCGCATTTCCTGTAGCAGGGATGGCCGTATTAGTAATGTCTGTATGGTGTTGTTATGCCGTTATCGACGTTGCGGTGTTGCTGCTCCCTCGTGGCATGTACAGACTGTAATGCGCAGTCCTCATTGTGTTTCTGCCTTCTGTCCGTACCAGTCAGGGAGGACAAGACTGCAGGCAGAACAGTAGTCCACTGACACGTCGACCATTCCGTAACCCTGTGTTTTTCATTCCACCCATACCTCGTACGGGAATCCTTATAACCTGAAAATTTGAGCGGCATGTTAAATAACTTGGTTGTTCATGTAGATGTGAAGCATCCTGGATGTCACGTTCGCTAACAACGGGTGTACCTTCTGGCTAGGAACTACATCAGGGTAAACGTTAATGTTCCAATTCTTGTACAGTAGGTGTCGGGTCATGTCTGTGGACCAAGCGAGTTCCAGATAACATCAGGATCCCTTTACGGATTGGACGCTTTGTGCAGTTAGCCGTCTTTTGTGTTTACTTCTGTATAATAACACTGCACGCTATCTCTATCTTAGTATTTGAACACGCATCAACCACGTGGCCGTTTGTATTGAACGGAGTGTAGAATTGTGAATTTGGAGATGTAAAGCTGCAAGCAAGGCATCCCTGTTTAACCCTGCGACATATCATATGTACGTCAGCGGATTTAAACTGGGAAACTGATAGCTGATTGAGTCGTCAGCCAAATGGATGAAGTTCTCCAAACCCGTCACCTGGCCTACTATCCGCGGGTATCGTCGGTACATTGTGGCGTGTACGGTCTTGAAAGGGCGGTCCAAATCGTGAATAAAAGAGAAAGTATAGTGAGGATCAAAATTCCTTCTGTTATGTAGTTTCGGAAGGCACGCATGCGCATTAGAAGGAGGCAAGATGGAGACCGGCCTCCCTTGCCTGTCGAACTACACGGCGTGACATTCCAGTAGGCAAGTAAGTTACAGATACGGATTTGAAACTTTTGCCGCATTTCACTTGTTTATGTACATGTTCTAACGGTCGTGGTTTGTTTTGTAAAGTTTTGGGGGTGTTATTAGGAAGGTAACCGTCATATATTGTGTAAAGTACTGAACGCGAGTCACTGCGTGCAACTCAGAAGTGAGTTCATTCTTGTTTATCATTCAGTTCCTAGTTTCAGAAACTGAATTCCGTTTTCGTCTCTAAAAGCAATCATTTTTCGAAATATAGGTAGTATGTATATTAATATAAATGCCGATATGGGCCCAGATTTTCACCCATTAAATTTGCACGATTCATGCTGGGTGATAAAGTTCACCTACATAAGTAGACCGTATATATCTCGGATGACATATAACCGCTAGTTAAAATTATGAATGGTCCCCCCCCCCCCCCCCCCTTCCTTCAGTCAGTCTAGATGAATACCGGGGTGGTTTTGCACCGAACTTTTACTTCCGCTTCATTCCCGGTTTGCGGTTTGTAAACGTTAACCATCGTATTAGACGCCACATAATTTCCATACGTGGTACAACGTCTTAAAAGTTATCCGTCTTAGGACACTTGAAGCGTGGCAGGCCGTAATGTGCTAGCGTTTTCTTCCTCGGTCTTAAACCGCATGAAACCTCAGGCGTGTCCTAGTGGCTGAACACGATACGTGCTCGTGAATGGCGTTGAGATGAAAATGACGTTGCTTGCTCCGCAAGGTTCTGCAGTGATGTGTCCGTTCTGGATGGTTAAATTTATGCACTATTGGGTGGGGAATGAGGAGCGGACGACTTGTTCGCTAGTTCCAAGGCCCTTAGCCCGCAGCTAACTTTCATCATCGTACACTCGTACATAATCGTCAGTAAGGTGTGTTCTGTGGGTTTGGTGTCTTTGACGGGTGTTGGGATGTGGCCAGAGATTACTTGCCCTCTTAGCTGTATCGTGTTTACTGTGCCCGTTGATTCGGTTGCGTTTTTCGTCGGAGGTGAGACGGTGTTTAGACTGGAGTGTACGGGTGAAAATCCCCCCCCCCCCAATTGTCGTACCTGAAATTCATATGGACTGCCATGGTATGTGTTTAATTTAAACTGCTTATGCGTATACTGACACTTTCCTGCCGTCCAGACCGGCCCCGAGGCCCACGCAGCTTCTGTACAGTGGATGTATGGTCTTTCTCGGGGGTAAAGCGGCCGGCGCGTGGTGCTGATCATTCTCCTCCTAGTGTTGGGTTACCTCTGTGTCAGCGCTGCCGTGCCATCGGGTAAACGTATCTTTACAGGTACGCTACATTTTTGTCCAACCGTTATGATGGTGGTTAATTAGTTTTGGGAACATCTTCTCTTTGTGGCGTATAAGGCGCGCGCGCATGTACGCATTTCACACAGACTATGTATGTATATGTGTATGTATATATTGATGGGGGGGGGGAGCTGTATCACTTCTCCAGACTACGGCTTTCACGCGTCTTTGTGGGATTTTGTCGTGTACAGCTTTAACGCGCTTACATTTTAACGCCCACTCTGCACAGGTGCGTTTTGGGGCTTATCTGAGTATTCGCCTGAGGTACGTACAACGTATCGAGCGAGATTGGGAGCGTGCGTATGACTTAACATTGCGGCCCGTTCGGATTTTTAAAATCTCCATTTGTCCACTTGGATTTTACTGTCCTGTTTTTGACAGTTGTGCGACCTGTTTTGAAAATAAATCATGTTACAACTGTGCACACATTTGGCCATATCTGCATATGCACCAGCGTCACAGAATGGAAACATTTGTTTTGCTGTATAACCAAGTTCCGCAAAGAGGAACGTGATGACAATGACAACGTGGCGTCACTCCTCCGTTTTTCGTACGTCTGACCGTAGCGAAGTCTAATTTTGCCTCAATTACTTGACATGAAAATCGCATCTGTGTGGCGCCATGTTTTGTTAAATCGTTAGCTATTTCTTTGGCCTCTCTACCTTTGCCTTATTCCTTGGGGCCTCTTACAACGGCACTTTTTTTTTGAGAAAAAGACAAAACGTGTTTTGATTTTCCCTGCAACTTACATGTGACGCTTTTTTTCAGCACAGAATGAATTCAAAGTCCTCATTATATAAGTGCCCACAAAAATCCGTCGAGTACAGACCCTCTCAACCCATTGCTCGCGGGCATCACGTTGCCCGCGGCACAGTGTTCTTTGGCTCGAGGAGGCAATTGTAACGAGAAAATATCTTGTAACTTTCCCTGGCAAAGCCGATACAGATCACCGATGCAGTTTCATCCGCGAGCTAGCAAACTTAAATACAGGCAAACCTGTACATCCCACTATACTTACATTCGCGCCTTCTTAGCCTTGTGTATCGAATTGCATGCTGCCCGCGTGCCGACCAAATGTTGCCGACGATGCTCGCATCCCGTACGAGGTTGATCGGGCATGACGATGGTGCCACTTCTTTCAGTAGTTTTGCTACCGTACCTGGCAAGAGTGGTAGCTTTGCGTTGCATACACATACCCGTTGCTGTGTCCAGTCCTTTATTTGGGATAGTTACGATATTTAGAAAATAACAGTGATTTACCATGGCTAATGTAGCTATGCCACATACTGGATGTCCTCTCGGTGCAAGCTGCAACGCGTCTCCTGTTCGGCTTATACCCATACTTGTTTCAGAAGATACGTACAGAGGTGTATTTGCCGCTCCGCGTTTGGTTTTGTTTGCGGCTAATAATTCAGTACCTGCAGGAAAGTCCTTCCTGAGAATTTATGGGGTTGTTAGTCAATAAATTTCCCGCATTTTATGGAACCCGATGGTTCATTACCGCATTCACAGTCGCCCGCCAGCTGAACCTCTGCTGATCCAGATCACTGCAGGTCATGCCTTCCCATCCAACTTCCTGAATATCCATATTATTATTTTCCTCTCTTCACCTTCACCTACGTCTTCCAAGTGGCCTCTTGCCTTGAGGTCTCCGCACAAAAACCCTGTATGCACCTCTCATTCTCCCATACGTGCCACATGCACCGCCCATCTCATTCTTCAAGATATGATGACCCGAGTAATATTTGGTGAGGAGTACAGATCAGGAAGCTCATCGGTGTGTAGTCTTCTGCACTCCCCTGTCACCTCGTCCCTCTTATGTCCAAATATCTTCCTCCGCACCCTATTCTGGAACACCACCAGCCTGTGTTTCTCCTTCGGTGTAAGTGACCAGGCTTCACATCCACAATTAATTCACTGTAATAATCAGACACTTTAAGAAAGCGTAGAGTAATTCGCCTTTATACACATGTTAAGTAGCAGTCCTGGTCTTGTTTTAAACCAGATCTTTGAGTTGTATTTTTGCACATTGTTACGAGTGCTGCAGAATTTGACGTTCCTTTGCTGTCTGCGTGCATCACATCAAGTCGGCAATTCATCGTCTTGACATCCGTATTGCATACATCGGTGGGCGGTGTTAGGCTACGAATTGTGCTGTAATAAGCGGTGTGTTGTGTGACATTTGAACCTGACTTCTTATTAACTCCTACTGCTTAGCCTTGTGCCTTCGAACGTTGTTCAGACTTGTTTTTTTGCTCACGAATTCCGAACAACATGCTTACTGCATTGATGACTGTTGTAAGTACATTCGCTTCCAATAGCCATGATTCGCATAATGTGAGAATGAGAGTGAAGCAGTGAGGAAGTCAGATTTCACCTCCGTGTGTAGTTAGAATCTGAAACGGACTCCTCTTAGTTTGACGAACGTGCAGTCAGCCGTACACTTTATTTGAGCCCTGGTATTTTTACATTAACTCGTTGTGAATTGAATGCTTGTGTCAAGCTATGTGACACACAGTTAAGACCAGCTGCTTAAATAAATCTTACACACGTATCGACTTTCAGTTCTTCTTGCTTTTAGATCTTGAGTAAACGAGTTTCGAATCCTTATTTATCGCTTTTGCAAATTCTCTATAGTTGTTTCATCTTTCCTTTCTTCATCCATATTAGGAGGGTGTCCGAGCCAGAAATTTTCATCTTATCGTAGGAGACTTAAAGTGCATGCCACCAAGAATTAGAAAAATTGTTGCCTTCACTGACTGATCGGTAGTATGTGGTTTGTTCGCTTTATGATACAAATTAACCCGACTAGATAAAATCCCTTTGAACAAAAATAGCTTAAATCTATACAACGCCTACCAATTACGCATTCGTGGCAGCCTCTTAGTAGCATTAATCCTAGATAATGTATCTGTGTTGTGCGTACGATGTTAGGTGCATAGATCGGCGATATAACGGCTATCGATTGTGTAGTCATTAACAAGGACAGAACCGAATCGAATTCTACAGGGCCATATGTGTCTGTTCAAATTCACTACCGTCGTCACGCATTGCAGTGGTAATTTGTCTAATATACCAGTAAAACAGTTATGTGTGAATTAGTGACCCCTAGCACATACATAATCGTTAATATACAATTTTACTGTCACTCGAATATAAATGGACGGTGTTACTCGCCAGGCAGAAATATTTCTCTTTCATTACCGGTACATGAGAGTGTTGTTGTGTCGGGTCTGCGTGTCCAGTGGTATGTTATTAGTGGAATATGAACAGAGTTGAAATTGGGGTTTTGATTTTTCTTGATGTATGTTGAATTTGTGCTGTTGGCGGGGATGGAGGTTGCGTTCTATGGTGGTCATCCTTGTATGATCTAATGCCTCTTAGAAAGCCAACCCATTACACGCGTTTAACTAATGTTTTCTTACGTGATTACACTGCTTGTCTTATAAACGTTTACATGATGCCTGTACGTAGAAAGTGTGAGCAGTTCCGCGCTGTATCCATAATGTCTGGCTCACCAGGCTCGGTCAGAACGTAGTCGATAGTCCATGTCAGATGGAAGACACCTAGTTTCCTCCTGCTGCCTGTGGTACTAACGGTATGTGATGAATGCTTTCCGGCGGCCGGTAGATGTTTACCTATCTGGACTTCTTGCCGCCAGCCGCTACACGAAACAATCGACCGTCGCTGGAACTCCACAAAGTGTATTGCACATCATCGTACCGAAGCGCGGCAGGTTGCGTTCTTGTGTAATAAAGCAATCAGGCTCTCAGTTTCAGCAAAATGGTGGACCATTGATGTCCAAGTTCATCCAACCAGGTGCTCGGAATCAGGCCATGGACGAAACACGTATCACGTTCGTCACCTTATTTGAACACTCCCTTGGAACGGGAACTAGAAGTGCCTTGACTGTTTTTCGTTGATAGAACAAATCGTACAAAATACTGCAACTAGTGTTGTGTATGTGTGCATGCGCGCAAATTGTGCGCCTCATTGTTACCGAGTTGTAGGGTCGGCCACACATTTCTTACTCGTACTTTATAGAATGTTCACGTACCGCCTTTCCCGCTTTATAAGACGCATTTTTCCTGGAGAATGTCCCCAAAAATCGCCATGCGTCTTTGCAGCGGTTGTTGATTTGTTACTAGATTACTATGTCCGCAAAAAATGTGTTTTGATTATACTGTGCGCCTTAATCATTTGCAGCATCTGACGGAGGCGGTACGTAGGTATACCCTTAGCCATTGACACATTGTGTGCATGTGTTGTTGACAGCAGGACCCAAATTACCATTTCATGACAGATTGCCTTCCCTCATATAAAATTCAGGACATATTATACGAATCATGCCGATCCCAGCGGACGCGCGTTCTAAGGGGTGGGTCTTGCGGCCTCCCGGCTGTATGGATATGTCTCTTGTGAGTATTGTGTGTTGTCAGGTAAGGGTATCTGCGTCGGGCTAATCACACGTCTAGAGGAGTCCGACTGTAATCGTGAAGCTTCGACAGTGAGGAAGCCCTGGCCCACTAGGGGCTATTGCACCGTGAGGTGAAAAACATTTATATTATTCAAAGTTACGTGAAAGGAAACGACAAATATTCGAGCAGAAAGTTTTTATCTCCCTCTCGCTCTTCCGCTTCTAACCCATCAGTCACGCTTATTGGAAGCAGTTACACTGTACTTTCGGAATGTCGGACATATCCCTTCTCAATCCTAGTCGTGTCGGAAGATCTTGCTGGATTAGTATGTTGTACGGCAATATACGTCTTGAAATTTCAGCTGCAGGTCTACGAACACAATTCGGAATATTTAATTAAACCTTGCCATGCACAAATAACAATGTGAACGGCCTGGGCATCCACTTTGTTTACAGTCATGCATTAAATGTCACCTACCTGAAGCAAGGTGCTCGCCAAAATAGTCGATATGCGTGCTGGTTGCGTGTGATGTAGCAGCGATAACTTACGGGCGAACTAAGGTGGTGAAATTGATTCATACTGCTCTGTTTATCTGTGCAGTGTCTGAATCGGTATGTCAATTGCGTGAAATTCGGCTCCCGTAATTTGGTCAGGCTTGCCACTTTCCAGCACTTCAGACATGTCAGAACTGTTCACTCTCGTAGTGTGTTACCTCCGGCAAACAGATCTACGCGTGGTTAAATGGAAGGTGTAATAGTATTGTGGTCCATAGCAGCTGTGTTGTTAAGGTACCGAAGTTTGGCATTGGTCCTGTAGATAATGAACAGAATGCTAGCCGTCTGTGTCGTCATTCATCTGCTGATCACTCTAGACTAGTAATCAGATAACTGAACCCTAGACAGTGGCCTGTTCAAAGTCATGAAGGCTTGGGTAGCGATGATTCTGTAAACAGTAGGACCAGGAAGATGACATAAAAGGTTAAAATCTGTTTTGTGTCTCTACCCTTCCTCCAACTTTTTGCAAATTTTTTCTTCTGTTTTTTATCTAACATGCGTGACGTTGAAGACAAGAGCAATAAACAGAATTCTGCACGAAGGCACACATTGTCATGTGGCACATTGAGTCGTTTGTATTGCGCTGTAACAGCCAGGACACGATATCCTGACCCAGTTGTTTTGTCTGTCAGGGTCTGAAGTGGATAAAGGACTGAAGTTTATAATCGTGGCCTCTGCCATTGCCGTCTTCTAAATCTGCGTCTTATATAGCGTGCATAATCTTAGATTTGTCGTTTGTTTTCTTCAGAAGATTGTTTAGGTTATTTCAGTTGCCTTTGCTTGTAATTACGGTTTTCCTTTTGAAGTGAACCCCGTTGAGAAGCTGTGACCAGTTCTGTGCAGCTGTGTCGGTATATTGTTCATTCATCTAGAGATCGTTATAGACGGTAGCCACTGAATTAGAAGTGATCAAGTCAGTATTCTGGAGGAGTGGATTCCTTCGGTAGCACGAGAAGGTTTAGGAACGGTTAGCTAGGTAATCGGCTGTAGTGGCCTGTGAAAGTCTTCCATGTGTGCCTAAAGAGTGAATCGTATGATAACTAGACCTATTGACTGGCAGAGCGATGTGTTGGCAGGTAACAACATGTCTGTCGTCTAAAGCAGGGCTGACCAACTTCAGCCCACAGCGCTGTCACATAATTCGTTAAGGTCTCGCCTGAGGGCCGACCTTAGGCCATTGTTTACAAACAATAAGTTAAGCTAAAAGTTGTTCATTTAATTCTAGTACTGAAACTGTTCAGGTGACCGACGGCCCGGGTTAAAGTATCAATTCGCGGTATGGTGTGGCGTGGTTTCTCGCAGCGTTCTTGGCCACGACTGTGGTTGTGAGTGAGGTGTAACGTAAATCTTCCATCCTAACAGCAGGAAGTAAACTTCTGATCGTTAACTACCAGCTTGCTGTGAGAGGCCCTGGGGCTGCTGTCCAGACTTCCGTCGCATTGGTGGTACTTAACTGACAGACACTTAATTAAAGACTTCGAATACACAAGAACGATTTACATAACTTTGCCGTCGTTCTGTTCCCCCCCCCCCCCCCAATGTCCATATTTGGTTTTTTCGGTTTTACGTTAATCTTCTTGATTTTTCTTATTTTTTTTTCTTTTTTT
>Ga0131853_10009320_pt1 | contig 17964 bp, 11 predicted proteins | sample TergutLab28metaG_FD_92764 | JGI IMG/M metagenome (GOLD analysis project Ga0131853, IMG submission 92764) | Labiotermes labralis P1 segment gut microbial communities from Petit-Saut dam, French Guiana - Lab288 P1 (version 2) (version 2) | ecosystem: Host-associated > Arthropoda: Insects >... | reverse complement strand
CTAGAGGTGTGACAAAAAAAGTGTTCTGGAAGTGCCATAAGTGTGAAGTGGGACTGTGCATTAAGAATACCTGTTTTGAAGATTACCACACAAAGGCACAGTTCTAACAACATCACGTGCGACCTCCTTATGAAAAACTGTGGAATCAAGCTAATATGTAAGTAAAGGAAACTGAAATTTTTGCATATTCCATACAATTTTTTGTCTATTCATTAACGAAAATTATTACTGATTTCTTGAACACACGCAGATATGGCTCCGTCTTATTTCCCAAAAAATGACGTTTAATCCATTATTAAATATTTTTTGGTTCCTGAAATAATAAAGTTTTTTTAAACCATGTACAAAAATTTAAATGCCAAGCAAAAATAATGTCGTACGCGAAGGTTGACTGTAGCCATTTAAATGCCGTCCTAAACGGTAGGACTCAAGAACTGTAAAGGTAAATGGGCAGTTTTACACCTTGGTTGCATTATCCCTGGGGAAAGCACCACTGTTACCTGATGTGTATTTGACTGGGTGGACTCCAGCGTTAGGCTGGACACTTGGCAGAAAGAAACATTTTATGCCTCTACGAGGAATCACAGCATGGTTTGTTGGTTGTAGTTGTCTTATTTTTTTAATGTGTCATTTTTTATTTTAGGTTTCCCTGTTCAGAAACAGCAAAGTTATTAATTCAGTGTGGAGCTGATGTAAATGCAATGGATCAGAATAGAAACACACCACTGCATATAATTGTGAGTTACCAGAAACCCATAAGGTATGTAGCCTCAGTTTAGCTTCACAGAATTCTGGTGGCAGGTGACTGGACTTCCAGTCCATGAATCAGCCATCAGTAAAGAAGTCTGGATACATACTATTGCAATTTTTCACACATTATTTGACTTGTTGTATGTTTTCTTCTGGTTAATTCCTCTGCGCCCGAATTTTATATGCCAATGTTTTGGAACACTGTCTGTTCCATCTTCATAGGCAGGTAGGTATGAAGAATGGCTAGGCTCGAGAAATGTAGGGGTATTTATAAAGGAAAAGGTTTGGCTCAAAAATAGCCTGAGCTAGTAGGAAGGAGGGTGACAGGGTAGGGGCAGGTCAGAGTACAGAAACAGGCTGTGGAGGGTAACAACCCACATGGAGGCCACAGGTGGGTATGTGAAGGAGATAGGGCGCATGTCAGGGTGAGCCATGGGATGGTACAGGTCAAACTATTGTGTTTTAGGTGGCTGTATCTTTTCCATAAGCTTGAGGGATTTCCAAGATTTGCTTAAGGTCAGGCCATCTTCTTTGTTGATGATGTGTGTGTGCATTTAAAGTTCAATAGCTTCCCTGATAAGTCGATCCATGTATCTGGTTTTAGCAGAAAGGAGTTTAATAAAGTGGTAATGGTTAATGCTGTATTCTGCTACTGCTGATTTGTCAGGTTGAGCCCATCTTATATGTCTGTTGTGCTCTTTGATTCAGATTTGGATGGATCAACCAAAGCGGTAAACCCTGCTGCATTCACATGGGATCCTGTATGTGCCTGGTGTTCTTAATCCGAATGCATCCTTGACTTGTGGAAGGTAGCTGAATACTTTTCTAGGTGGTAGGGTGACACTTTTGATGTTGTGTTTGGCCAGCATTCTGCTGGGTCAGCCATATGTTGTTTGGGTGTACGGTTTGTATGCAGTTGAGGTGGGTTTATCATTGGTCATGGCGGTCCTTGTTGTCGGTTCCATGGTTCATTGTATCTGTTGAGGGCTGTATCCATTGTCCTTGAAGACAGTGGTGAGATATTCTAGTACTTGGGTGAGGGAATTCTGGTGACAGAGAGCTTTGGCTCTGTGTATCAGGGAAGCGAGGACTGATTGTTTGCTAGCAGGATGGTGATGCGAATTCTGGTGTAGGTAGATTAGTATGGGTGGGTTTCCGATGTACTTTGTACCCTAGGGAGCCAACTGTTTTTCTGTAGATGTCAATGTCCAGGAATGGAAGGTGGCCTTCTTTTTCCATTGTAAACCTTTTCCCGTATAAATACCCCAACATTTCTCAAACCCTGCCGTTCTTCATACCTACCTGCCCATGAAGACTGAACAGACAGAGTGTTCCAAAATGTCGGCATATAAAACTCAGATGCCGGGAAATTACCCAGAAGAAAGCATACAATATTTGGAACACGGCAAAAGTTTGAAATCAAGAATACTACTCCTCTATGGGGAGGAAACTGCAAGACACCTTTGATTATTCGAAAAACTCTGCATCAAGAAAACCAAACTCCTCACCTCCCTTACTTTCCTCCTTCACTGCAGTGATCACAACACCATACCTCACTTCTTATAGTTCCATCACCACATCCACTCTCAAGCTGCCAATAGAATCAATCGATGTACCAGTTTTGCCTTACTTAAGGAAAGGATACATCACAACAAACGAGAACTTGATAACACATCTTGAGAACTGCTAAAAATACACCTACGTTTAGCAAGTGTACTGTCCAAGTCAGACTGGTCCCTGATTGACCAACTCATGTTTAAGAAAGCCGTGTGTGGGTGAAGACAGCAAGGCCAGACAACTCCAGAAATTCACACAGCTCCACAAGACACAACATCCAACTACAAAGACCTCAAAAGAAATAGTCATCAACCTCAGTGGCCAGACGCTGGATGACGGAGTATCCTCGTTACTACAGAAAGGTCTTAACTATGCTGTGTCTCCATGCACTATACCTATTGAAGTTGAGGTTGAAAGGGCAGTGCAGTCTCTACCTGTGGAGATGGCGGAATAAGCCAGGCAAGAGACCGTGAGAATTATAAAAAGCTCCTCCAGACCCAGAGACAACAAGAGCTGAGAGGGAAGCACTGAATACCTTAAAGAAAATCACTGATCTCACCATCCTACCAACAGACAAAGGAAATGCTACTGTGATTCTCAATACTGTGGACTACAAACAGAAGATCACTTCCCTTCTTGAGGATCCATCATATAGAAGAGTGGCCAGGGATCCTACTGATTCGAAAGAATGAAAAACCACACTACTGCTTAAAAAATCCACTTTCACAGAAGATACATGCAAACAACTGCGTCCGGCTGGCTCCAGACCCCCAAGATTGTATGGACTTCTGAAGATACATAAAGAGAGGGTTCCTCTGAGACCCATTGTCAGCAACATTGGTGCTCCTACCTACCAACTCTCCAAGTACTTCACAGGACTTCTGACCCAACTCACCGGGAATTCGGCACACCTCGTGGAAAACTTCTTCCATTTTGTCCAGATATTGGTATCTCTACGAGTACAGCCAGAACATATAATGGTTAGTTTTGATGTGGTGTCTCTGTTTACGGAAGTTCGAATTGTGGATTCAATTGAACTCCTCAGTCATCACTTTGAAGATGATGTCCTGACATCGCTCAAACATATACTAACATCCACATATTTCTGTTATGGTGGACAGTTCTACGAACAAACAGACGGGGTAGCACTGGACTCACCACTTTCTCCAGTAATTGCAAATTTCTTCATGGAGGATTTTGAGAAGAAAACAATAGAACAAGCGACACATAAGCCTGTATGCTGGTTCAGATATGTAGATGACACTTTCATCCTCTGGCCCCATGGCCAACAAAAACTGGCAGAATTTCTGAACCACCTCAGTGGACTCCACAACAAGATACAGTTTACAATGGAAAAAGAAGAAGAAGACCCCCTTCCATTCCTGGACATTGACATCTACAGAAAAACGGTTGGCTCCCTAGGGCACAGAGTATATTGGAAACCCACCCATACCAATCTACCTACACCAGAATATGCATCACCATCCTGCTAACAAACAATCAGTCCTCACTTCCCTGATATACAGAGATAAGCTCTCTGTTACCAGAATTCCCTCACCCAAGTACTAGAATATCTCACCACTGTCTTCAAGGACAATGGATACAGCCCTCAACAGATACAATGAACCATGGAACCGACAGCAAGGACCGCCATGACCAATGATAAACCCACCTCAACTGCATACATACCGTACACCCAAACAACATATGGCCGACTCAGCAGAATGCTGGCCAAACACAACATCAAAAGTGTCACCCTACCACCTAGAAAAGTATTTAGCTACCTTCCATCAGTCAAGGATGCGATGGGATTAAGAACACCGGGCACATACAGGAGCCCATGTGAATGCAGCAGGGTTTGTATTGGACAAAGTGGTTGATCCATCCAAATCCGAATCAAAGAGCACATTAGACATATAAGACAGACTCAACCTGACAAATCAGCAGTAGCAGAATACAGCATTAACCATGACCACATTATTAAACTACAGGACACTGAACTCCTTTCTGCTAAAACCAAATACATGGATCGACTTATCAGGGAAGAAGCTATTGAACTTGAAATGCACCCACACAACGTCAACAGAGAAGATGGCCTGACCTTAAGCAAATCTTGGAAACCCCTCAAGTTTAAGGAAAAGATACAGCCACCTAAAACAGAATAGTTTGACCACTACCATCCCATGGCTCACCCTGACATGCGCCCTATCTCCTTCACATACCCACCTGTGGCCTCCATGTGGGTTGTTACCCCCCACAGCCTGTTTCTGTACTCTGACCTGCCCCTACCCTGTCACTGTCCTTCCTATTAGCTCAGGCTATTTTTGAGCCAAACCTTTTCCTGTATAAATGCCCCAACATTTCTCAAACCTAGCCATTCTTCATGCCTACCTGCCTATGAAGATGGAAAAGGCAGAGTGTTCCAAAACATTGGCATATATAATTCGGACACGGGGGAATTACCCTGAAGAAAGCATACAACATTCAGAAAGTGGCGAAAGTTTGAAATCAAAGTTATTTGACTTCATTTCCATGTACTGCAAATAAGTATCTGTGTTGCACAAGCACTTGCACTGTGTAGAATCATAAATTATTTTTGCTTGTATTGTGTTGCAGTTTGCCACGTTTAAATATATACAGAATTGCAGTACTTTATGTTTAGGATGCATTTTGTGTTATTATTTGATAATACAATAAATTACAATAAATTTTAATTTCATCTTTGTATAAACTAGGGTTGTAAGTTCTGTTATCTACCAAAATGAAATTCATATGACAACTTTCATTGTGAAACCTTCTCCCATATACTAAATTTCATTATAATCCATCAAATCATGTTATAAGTGAGACGTGGATAGAAATGACTTTGTGTTTTGTATTCATCATACACAAATACAACCTTTAGTGGTTCATCATTCACCATATTCTTGTCTTTGGGTTTGCATGGCCTGTGTCTAATGTGTAACTTAAGCATTTAGGGTTTATCTGTATCATGTGACTCCAGCATTTTGACACACATTGCAATTAGTAACCCTTTCCACTCGAGTGTTGTGGGGACATCAGCATTTCTAACCTGGTCAGCTAGCTCATATGGCAGGCAGCCCCTGCCCACCAGCTGTACCTCCTTTAGCTGGCATGTTGGGACCAACAATTCCATTGTTCAGGCACATTTGCACAGTCATGAAAATTGGCTCTTAGCTTTGTCATGTCTGTCTGTCAATTTGCATGTATCAACTTGGCTGCCACTGTATGGACTTTCCTGTAGTTTGATATTGGGGGTTTTATCTGTCAAGAAAATCCAGATTTGGTTAAAACCTGACATCAATATCAGCCACTTTACGTGAAGACCTAACCATGTTTCTTACTGTTGACACTGCCATAGGTAGACATAAAATTCACCTCTTCATTTACAATGGTATTAGGCTGGTAGGGTAGCTTAGGAAGTATGAAACATTTTGTATCTCAGTGACAGTACAGAAGAACTCTGTGTTGCAAGTCTGTGACATTGCTTTCCTTATTTATTATATTGTTGACAGTGGCATGTTACTCAACAATACAGAACACATTGTTGCATTTCCATGGCAACACTTTTAATATTCCATGTCTTATTTCATGTACTGATGACAGTGCAGTGTATCTCAGGAATGAAGAGAACTCATTGCTACATTTTCATGGCAACAGTTGTTGAACAAATGTGCCACATTGTCACATTATATGTAAAGTGCGTATATTTTTGTATTTCTGATGGCTTCTTCCATGTGTTGGTAACTAGAAAAACCAAGTGGTCTTTCTAGCTGTATTTCAGTCTGACTGTAAATAATTTTTAAGGTGGTCAATCTCAAATGTGAATAACGAAGTGTCATTGCTAAATGAGTAGTAGTGCAAATTACTTTTAGACTGGAAGATGATAATGTGGTTACTGCATAACCCCTTCAGGCTGGGTAGCATAATGATTTGCATCTCCACCCCTTACTTCCCGTGCAGGAGCTGTATAGCAGTCTGCTTCCTTCCACCTCATTCACCGTGAAGGTGGCAACTGCAATCAACATTATGCCTGAGAACAGCTTTATTTTATGTCAGCTTAACCCCAACCAAAGTCACGCAGTATTTAACGTTCTGAGATTGTGAGTGCGTTGCTATGTAAAACATGTTGGGGTCATGCAACCTGACAGTCTGTTCATGTCTGTTTTCTGCTTGTCTATCTTCAGATTTTTTCAGAAATGTATATTTTATTAGTAAGCCTGATATTTTGTTTTCACAGTGACTTTTTAACCTTGCATTCCATTATAATGGAATTGACCGAAGCTGGTGCACATATGGACACGGTCAATGTGCATGGTGAAACTCCCTTCGAAGCTGCAACAACTGGTGAGTAGTATGAAGTCATAAAAATGCAATTTGGTGATTATACTTCAAAGAATTACACTTTTCATATTGTGGTAGTTACTTTCCTATCTGGAAACCTGAAGATTACATATGGGGGGCTGTCCAAAAGTAATGCCCCCTGATTTTTATCTCCTTATATTCTAGTAGTATGGGAAAAACCGCTACATCAGTGAAGTCCTTGAGCCTTCTCAGTCGTATGGGTCAGTTGCAACTGGTTGCTTGACGGATGACAGCACCACAGTTGATTTTGAAATGGCAGAGTTTCACGTGCAGTTTAAACAATGACCAGTGATAGAGTTTTTGGTGTCTGAATGTGAGTAGCTGACTTGGATTTACGAACGTTTGTTCAGAGTGTATGATGAAGCTATTGTGGATATGAGTGTTGTTTGACAATGGGTAAGGCAGATTGAAAACCCTTTAACAGGAGGAGCATCAATTTGTGACAAACTATGGAGTGGTCACACTTCCTCTCTAGTGATGTCTCACAAAGTGTGCTGGGTTGAAGAACTGATATGCAGTGACTAGCACATAACAACATATGAATTATGCTACACCCTGTCTTTCAGTAAAGGCAGTGTAATGATAGTTGTTGAAGAGGTTGGTCCAAGGTCTGTACACACTGGGTGCCTCAAATGCTGATGGATGCATGCAAAGAAACCAGGTTGCTACTGATCTTTTGCACCAATTTGACACTGGAACTGAGGGCTTCCAATCACAGATTGTCATGGGGGATGAAACCTGGATCTACTATTTTGAACCTGAATCAAAGTGGCTATTGATAGGTCAGTGCCATATGACATCCCAGCCAAGATGGAGAAATTCAGGCATGTGCCGTCAGCTGAAGAGGTGTGGGTACATTTGTTTGGGATGAAATAGGTTTCATTCTTGTGAACGTATGGCCAAGGTGGGACAACAGTGAACTCCAACAGCTTTACTGAAACACTAAGAAGTCTGAATGCTCACGTTTTTCAAGATTGTTTTACAAGAAAAATGTCTGAAATGTTGCTTAACCATAACAGTGCTAGGCCATACATGATTGTATGCACTATGAAGGCCATCGCTGACTTAGGACAAATAGTGTTGCCACATTCACCCTACAATCCTGGATTGGCATCATCAGATAATCACCTGTGTGGTCCTTTGGAAAAGGCCTGAGAGGACACCATAATGCCAGTGCAGAGGTACTGCTGAATATTGTGTACCAGTGTCTGCAGAGGAGAGAGAGCAACTTTTACTAGGCAGGAATGCATGCTTTTGTTCAAATATGGAAGAAGACTGTTGACAAATTTGGAGACTATACTGAAAAATAATTCTGCCTTTGGCAGTAATGTAGTGTAGTGAAGTTCTCAGAAGTTTCCATGTGTTCAGCTTGTAAATTGCATGAAATGGAAAATGGAGGCGTTACTTTCTGACTGAAGGTATAATCGTTCTGTCTTGATGCAGCCTAAGGGAAGAACATAGGTTGAAGGTTTTTTGAGAACAAATAATGATTTTACTAGCCACAGTGAGCGCTCTTTGAATGTCACTGCCCATTGACACAATTTTTACCTGTCATTTTACCTTACATTTCCTCCCATGAAAGGTTGTGAAGTTAATTAATTATGGTAGGTCTGGTGGGTGAGAGACAAAGATCCACACCTAAGCTCAAATAATACCCTTCTCAGGGTTCTAATTGGATGTGCTCTGGCAAGCAAGAAAGTAAGCATTTAAGAGATTATTTAAATGAGCAAAAGTTACAGAACTACAGACTGGGACTTGAATGTAGGTAGTACTTTACAGCATTACAAAAGATGCACTTTCTCATAACAAGTAGCTAGTTACCAAGTAACTGTGTGTCTGCATGTGGTGTATGTGAAATATACTACTGTGTCTGCCTACAGAGGTGAAGGTAAGATGACTACTAGAACCATTCATTGTCACTCTTTTGCTTTGCTCTGTTGAGATAGATGTAGCCCTGCTGTCTAGAGCTTGCCAACTTTTCGCTTGTGACAAAAGAGTAGCTTTGGTGGACTGCCCAAGTGGGTGTGCAATATCAATTTTAGGAAATATATGTGGTTGGAGACACTGTCCATTTGGCCAGCATTGTTGACAGTGTGAATAATGACACATAATTTTTGTGTTTAGTTGAGACAGTTTTAATTTTTACTACATTGTTATTATTTGGGATTACTGTAATGACATGCCTGTGTCATAATTACACAGTTATTCACACACACATACATACATAACCTGATGCTTGGTTTCATTTCTGCACACGTCATAAATTTTGTATGAGACAAACTTCTGCCACTGGTTGATACTTTGTCATTAGCAATGTGATCAGATTCGCATGGCCTTGCATGTTTTGCACAGTAGTGATGTGCTGGCTCTCTCACAGCTGAAACTTCAGTATGTTGCATTGTAACCCTGTAACAGAAAATTTTGAATGGTTGTAGAGAGTTATGTGCTTTGAATTAAATAAAAATTCTCCTTGGTCATTGTTTAAAGTATTTGTATTGGTGCGAGGAGCTGCGGATGCAGTTGGTGTATGAAGCTTTCAGATTCTCCTCCAGTAACTCCTTTCTTCCATGAGGGTCAGTGTCTGTGTATACTTTGCAGAAAGTAGCACAGCCATGAGCTGAAGCACGCTTACAGCAAGCTGGTCTACAAGCAAATGCACAAACAATGCAGTCTGTGAAGCCCAAAGAAAAGTTAAGGCATCAAGACTGAAGTAGGTTTATGACCAGATAGCTTGTTCACCATGCACCATAGGATACCCTGTCCAGGAACTAAAGCAGAATTTGACTGTCACACTGCCTGTAGCATAAAGCTCATCTTTTTGTTAACTGTGCATAAGTTTGCATTCAAGATGTGTTATTTCAGAAAACTTAATTTGGCACCAGTGACTAGACAGGCAATGACTGGGTTCCTTCATTGCTGGCTTGTTGGTCATCCATGTAGAATCCATCTTGATCCATACTGGCCACAAACAAAGGAAGAATTTGCCCCAGGAATGAACTAATACGGTATAATCTTAGCAGTATGACAGCAAAAACACTGTCAGTGACATGCTGGAAAAATCGCATGAATCTTGCAGTCTGAATGTTAATAGCCCAGCCCACTCCAAATATAGGGCCTATTACATTGTAATATGACTTAAGTGTCTGTCCAAGGAGCCTCCTTTTGTCATGGTGAATATCATATCCTCAAGAGTAACGAACATGACATGTAATGAGGATTGCTGCAATTTAAGACTTGTAATGCAGCTGCATCAGTGAATGCTGGCATCTGCAGATAGGTGATTTCTGTATGGTAATGTTTTTCTGTGTCCCGGTACATGTGAGGGTGGTCTGCTTGAAATCAGAGTGGGGAACTGAAGATACAGGAAGTACTATCAGGTTGGGGGGAAATGGATAATGAGGGTAGGATTTGTTTTATGGTATTTAAAATTTTGTGTTTGATTTGCGTTGCAGGTGTAGCAGAAATCATCCTTCGAACGCAAACAAAGTTGAGCTTGAAGTGTATGGCTGCTAAAGCTGTGAAAACCTATAATATTACTTACCAAGGACAAGTCCCACGGTCTCTTGAGAGTTTTATCGAACTCCATGGCCCAGGTGTGAAACAGGGATGACTGTAGTGGTGGAGATGTAACAGTGCGTGTGATTAATGTGACATTTATGAGGTGAGGGTCCCAGTTGGACATTATGTTAATTGTTACTTTCATTTCCAAAGAGTCAAAAATGTGTGCTAGTTTGCTCAGTTTTTATTTATAGGTTTGATACTCCTTTTTAATGTAAAAGAAATACTGAGACCTGTCATTCTTATTGCCAATTTCATATTCTGTCTCCATCTTATAATGATTGTAATATTCCATCATACATCTAGTTTCTCTTCAGTAATTTTCTCCTAATATACTACCTGCATGCTTTATCCATTAGAACCAGCCATTGTACAGTACTCTATCAATCTCTTCATCTACCATTGTGTCCAATTTTTCAGATGTATGTGGTTGGCTTTTATATGTCTCATTGTGTTTTTCACTTCACTGCATGCAAGTTTGACTTTTATGTGTTCATACTCTGAGAAATCCAGTTTGTTCATTATTCCTCATATATGTCAATAGAAATGGAAATATACATGCCAAATATTGTTTTAAACATTGGGCCATGGATGATACTGTAACTGCCAGTTGCATAAAGACTGCTTCAGCTGGGTTTTCTGATATTTACATTTTTTTAAAACAAATTTATAGAGTTTGAATGGACTTTTTATTTGTTTTTGGATGAAACTGCAAACATTACTTTAAGTGAAGTACTGCAGGTTTGAAAAAGCAGTGAAGATGTTATGTGAAGAGCTTATTTGCTGGATATCCATATTGATCATTATATAGTCTGATCATATTGTAACAGGAGCTGACATATCCCAGATTAGTGACTAGACTAAATGATTAGGACTTGATTTTCAGCATCCACACATGTAAATTTACCATCGCATGCACACCAGCTGTGGGGCCCAATTAGCCTTGTATTCAATGAGCGTGAAGTTTGCCACTCACTTCCATGACTGTATTGTGCTGTACCTTCATTCCCCCATATGTCATGCCATAGTGCTTAATGAAGCACAAGTTCTACTGTGCCTTTACCTGTAATCAGCCAACAGTAAAATACCAATGATTATCTGGTATCCTTGCAGTGTTCTGGGTACTTTGTTTCCTGAGAATCACAAATAAGGGAGGGACTCTTGTCTGTTTGAAAGTATGCCTGCAAATGTGAGATAGTTTTTAACATATATCATAAATATAGTATGTGATTAGTTACAGAAAGGAATTGATTCTTGGAGGAAAAAAATAAACCATACAAAGTATGGTAACATTAAAACAGTTGTAAAACACATATGTCTACAGTTAGAAACATGGGGTTTGCTTCTGAACGTACAGGAACTATCTTATTGTAAAAAAAACATTGTATCTTGGATAATTTGTGGAGTGCATGTAATATTTACATTTGTCACTCACAGTGGTGGGTCACACATCTCCATCTGGGCAGCACCGTACAAATATGAATGGATAGCTATCTATGCATGACTATTCCTTAAGCATCAGAACATATGAATTCTGTTCTTGCATGCACCATATATACATGTGTGTGTGTGTGTGTGTGCACACGTGTGGTGAATATAGATAAAATAAATTATGACAGAAGTGTGAAACATGCCTGCAGGGCACAATTTGTATAGCATATTCTTTCCCAATGGTTGCCACCAGAATATAAAATATAAGCAACTTTGTGACTGTTGCATTGCGTTTGTGCATATCTGTGTGTGTACAGTGGCATTACACTTTGAATCCCCTTTGAATATTTACGTAGTAACATATCACTTATGTTGTTGAAAACTTCTAGTGCAGTGTAACCCTACTAAAATTCTTATGATTAGTGAATGTGAATATGAAACTAAGGAAATTTTTGACTGAAATTGCTGACTTGGGAATATAGAAAATGAATGTCAAATGTGGTACAGTGTTAAACTAAGGAACATTAATTGGTTTTTCTAATGTAATTCCACTTTTATTAGCTGTAACTATTGAGAGATGACAGAACACATTTCTTCCAAAGCCTAGTTGCTATTCTGGTTAAGCAGTCCTGGCTTTCAATTACCAATGGCTCATCACAGACCCTGCATCAAATCTTCAGTCAGTCTGCAGGGACTTCTGCGATAGAAAAAGTGGCACTGGAGCAGGTTTTTCTGTGAGTCCTGTGGTTACCCTAGCCAGATATTGTGCCTGTGTCTCATACTCGTACATTATCAGAAGCTGGTACAGTATGCACTGATATCAAGGAACTCAGTCTCAACATACTGTTGCATGAATACTGCCTAAAACTGAAACTTTTTCATTTCCCATTAAATTTTATTACAAGCTGTTCTTGTTGTATAGTAGTTGGTAGGTTCTTTTAATATATTTTATTCATGCACCTTATGCTGTTTACTAACATTTTTCCATCTGTTTTTAGTGTTCCTACACTGATTGGTGTTTGGAGACACCTTCTGTGATCATCAGCTACCCTTTGGCGTTGGTGGCAGGTTCTAACAATTATATGTTAATGTGGGGCTGCCAGGGAAAAAAAAAATTATGTTTGAAATTTATTTGTGTGTTTATTGAACTGTGAAGTCTTGATCCCAGCTTTGCTATTTGACAGACACAGCGGAGACCAGCTAAAAATGGAGCTTCACATACTACCCTTTTGTCTATCAACTGTAACACACTACACTATGTTTCATCACTCACATATTAGTTCTTGCTCTTAAGCATGACGCTGTTTATGGACACTATCTTCATGGAGCCTCCATCCAACTGCATTTCCTACACAACACATCAGGTGTTTATGTGCATTTATTAGCTGTCTGCTAAAGATTGTAGTTTTCTCACAATTACACTACTTTTCTTTGTCATTAAAGTTTTTCTGTTAAATGTGTAACTTGTAAAAAGTTTAAAAAACAATAGTTAAGATCACAGGCTCACTATTTAACACCCTAAAATTCTTCATTTGTAGAGATGTACAATGGCAAAACAAGTTGAAAGTGAAAACACTTAAAGTCTCTCAGACCATGCGTATTAAAATCTAGGTACATGTGGAAATGTGAATTGGCATTTGTTTTCATATCATCCTTGTTTTTTGTCTTGGAAAACATATAGAATCCCAAATTGGGTGTGGTCATGGCAATTTTTTGTGTGTTTACCACATCATGTATGCGTAAGGTGCGCAGCACACCAGATGCGCACTTGATGTGTTTTACCTCTGTGCATCCCTACAAGTGAAGAATCTTATTGTGTTAAATAATAGTGAGCCTGCAATCTCATCTATTAACTTTTAACCTTTTTACTAGTTACCTGTTTAAATGAAAAACTTTAATGATACAGAAGGTAATATATTTGTGAGAAAGCTACGCTCTTTAACAGACAGCTAATAAGTTCACATACACATTTGATGTGTTGTGAAGGAGCTGCAATTGGCTTGAGGCTCTGTGAAGATGGTGTTAACAAACACTGAAACACATAGGAGCAAGAACTAATATGTGAGTGAAGAAACACAGCGTAGGGCATGACAGTTGGCAGATAAAAGGACAGTATGGAACATGGTACATGGTGTGTGTGATATTAAAATAGAAGGGTCACCATGTTACATAATTCCTGCACAAAAATTTATTTTGTTCAAGAGCAAAGCATAAACATAATTACTAACTGTGGTAACAGAACCTAAGTTTCAGCACTGCTAGTACCAAAACCTGCTACTGGATCCTGGTCTCTCAGAGTCCAATCCAAATTCACATCTTATGCAACGTAATTCTTATCTAAATTCACTTGATTCATGCTGTCCATCTGCTTCTTGATGTTCAAGGACCCTATCAAAATTCTGTATGCATTTCTTGTTTCTTCCATTAATTGTACAGATTTACTTCAGTTAAATTCATGCAGTACTGCTACTTATGATTAAGTATATTCAGATATATTCAGCGTATCTGATACTGTGTACTGCTTAATGTTTTTCTTCAACTCTTCATGCTGTATGTCCATCGATCATTGCTATAGAAAAATATATATTTTTGTAACATTTGGTGGTTAGAATTACTCAGATTTGTATGGAGATTGAGTTGCTTGTACAAGGTTATTGATGCAATGTCGGATTTACATTTAGGAGGTGCCCGCATTGACTCGTGATTGAAGTGTTTTCTTGTTATTCTTATTCCTCTCTATGCAGATGTTGCAGCGTTACTTGAAAATGGGCCAGAACATTTACATATCGAATCACTGTAACATAACTCCATTTACATCAGCAGTTTTATATAGCAAGCACACCAGATCTCAGCCTCATTGATCCCCTTCTGCCTTCAGACAGTCGAAATTAAGTGTAAATACTGATTGTGTCAATATACCATTATCTGAATCATGGTGGTAAAGATGCAGTCCAAATAAATAAAATTAAAATATAAAAAAATTGTTGTATGACTGTTATTTAATGGTTATCATGTATGAATGTAAAATGTTATGGCACTTGACTATGCAGTTCATACATTTGCCACCTTCAGCTGTGCATACAGCAGCACAAGCTAGCAACAGATTAACATGCTTTCATTTTGTTGACAGTTGATGTTGGTTGGAATAAGAGTGTGTGGATGTAATTATGCAAGGGGGAGTCACGTTTCCAGAGTAGAAGTGATGCTAAATGTGGATGTAGGGGAAGCTCTCATTTTTTTCACCCAAAGCTTGCTCTCTGAACTGAAATATTAATGATTGGTCAGTTAAAAATTCATGGCTGTGTGATGCTTGTAGGTATTCTGAACTGTCAGTTAACCATAGTTTGCCTATATTTAAGATTTTAGGTTCCCATGGTGATGACTATGAAGATTACTGTCTTCTGGGATGTGATGCCATGTAGTGTAATAAAATTTATCAAACTCTATGGCATCATGCCCCAGACAGTAGTAATGTTCATGCGTACATTCTTTAAGTCATTGTTCCTCGGTAAGAATGTAACAGGTTTTACTTGTCAGTGTCAAAGAACTGCCGGTTAACCCAGCCGAAACTTTGCTGTTCTTATTGCTACTCTTAGTGATGTCATCTCAACTCTGACGGCCTAAAATTCAGAATGGCATTTGGATAAGTTCTGGAAACTTCCCTGGCAGCTAATTACATGTGTTGTCAGAACTTCAAAATATCAAAAAGTACCAATCATCCTCCTGTCTAGCTTTCACCTCCAGAAGGAATTTATCATGACGCCCACCGAATGTCTGAACAGTTGAAGACCAAACAGGCACACATGACTGTAGATTACATCTGTTCAGTTTCTGATATAGGATGTTCTGTGCCTGGTGGTAACATAACCGCATAGCAAGTACTGTTATATGTCACGTACACTTAGAGTTGCAACATGTTTATGTTGTGGATGTGAAGCAGATCTGTGAGGGACAGAGGTAGATGCGTCTTGTATTAAATTTTCTGTGACATCAAGTGTAACATTCAGATGGTCAAATCCACTGCAAGTTTTTCTCCATGCCTTCCCTTCCCTTCCCTTCCCTTGCCACTAACTAAGATAATTTTGGAATTGTGCACAATATGGGGCCCTCAGGATGGTTCAGAGCCCATGTTACCTTTAGTTCCCCCTCTCAGTCATCATCCTACCATCTGGGGAGGTGGAGGGCACAACAGAATTTGACTTTCACTATTGTTGAGGCAGAGCTGGCCAGCAAATTAGAATAGACTGTGACTGGAAACCCAACAACCTGAGAGTGTCTGGAAACAAAGTCTGTGGAGAAGGTTTGACCTAAGAGAGGAAGTACTGGAGAAAATTACATTATGAGGTATTATTTTTATTGTTCACAAGATGCTGTTAGAGTATGTTACTCATCAAGGGTGAGGGGGGTAGGACATGTATGATACTTGGGTGAACAAGAAATGCATTCAAAATTTTGATTTGAAAACCTTATGGAGAGAGATTATATGGAGGGCATGTGTGTACATGTTAAATTAACATTGCAGTTTATTTTGAACTGGTGAGTAAGTGTGTGGACTACATAAACCTGAAGTCTTGACCAGATGAGCAACTGTTAAGGGCTCAAGGTCAGACCCTACAGTACCTGTATGGTTATATTCACTTCCATGTTAAACAAAAGAATCTGTGCATTGAAAGTTAAAAATTGGTCATAGGGAAATCACAGATTGTTTTCAAAAGCAGTATAACTGTAGTTTTCGTGGGATGACAAAAATGCCAGAATATGAGAGATGTGTTCTGATTCCAAGAACATGTGAAGTAGCACTAGTGCTGAAAGTGTTAGTGTTCACGTCCACTGTGATGAGAGCCATCCATTCTACTCTTAGGTGAAAGTAATGATTCAGCATGACACCACCCAGTTTAGGTTATGTCTGCCTATTTTTATACATACGTACTTAATAGCTTCAGTTTTCTTGGAAAACATTCTGTTGTATATTGTTGTTTGGATTGTAAAATAAAGTAGCTTTTGTTACTTGTTTGTACACAAGTTAGTTGGTGGAAAACCCATTTCCAAAATTTGCAGAAACTATTAAATCAATTTGAATTAAAGAACATTGTTTTTTGCATTTAAATGGATAGTTGCTGAAAACTGACTGACTAGGTGTGAATACTATTGACAAATTCATGTGTGCTGGAACAAGTTGCTACTTTGTGTACAAGAGTGTAAATAAAGTGGTAAAGTGAAAGTGATTATTACTAGCTGAAACCCACATATTTCAGAGTTAAGGTGGTTGAAAACAAACATAGTACCTTATTTTCTTCAGGTGGTCGAAGTTGTTTGTGGGTAACCCAGTGACACACCCTGTCATGGTGGGCATGTTCCCTGATATTTTGTATTACCTTGTTGGTTTCATATTCCATGCAGAGTCATGAAACACCAGACAACGAGAAAAGCTAGCTAAGGGTGGAGACCTGCACAAGGCATAAGTTATCATCCTTTGTTATGTTAAATGATTCCTACATAGCTGTAATGTGAAAGCAGTGTTGCAACCAACCAAAGAGCTGACTCATGAGAGATGTACAAAGTGCAAGTTGGTAACCTTTGTCCATTGTGCCATTCCTGCATATGAAACACATTGCTGTGCTGTCACACAAACCTTGTAACTATAATGGGGTTGTGCTTACACCAATGAATTCCCTGTCTTGACTTATGGCCTTGATGTCATACTCAGGACTGATACAAGTCTTTTGGTTTGAGAACTGTTTGAGTGGTTATTTTGGGTTTGGAACCTATAGTGACTCATTTGCATAGGGTAAAGGGCTTTTGTGACCTGATGGTGTGGAATTAGTATTTGTAGTTCATGCCGCAAGGAAGTAGGAAAGTTTTCATTCTCATTGGTGGATATTTGGCCATTACTAAATTAGATGCAAGTGTGGAACACCACAGTGCCACATAGCCTGGAATTATGAATATTGGTGCCAGGCCATTTTTCAGTCACAGATTACCTTACTAGTGCACTTTGGCAAGCATGACCATGAATGAGTAAGGTTCCTACACCATGATGTATGTGGGTTGCCACAGTAATTTTTCTGAGAATGAGTGAACTTCTGATGTAGGAGGCTCTGCAGTCAGTGACTTTGTTAACTACACCTACCACATGGGCCTATAGTATGTACATTGCTTTTCTGTTTTGGCACAGTGACAGTAGTGTATGGATTGAAGGAGTTCAAACATATATGAAGTATTTGTATATTAAAATAGATATTGTTATGTGGTGTTTATATTTTCTTTTGGTAACTTTTTCAT